>Ga0129327_10001162_pt1 | contig 15731 bp, 7 predicted proteins | sample CPBDNA_6_FD_111799 | JGI IMG/M metagenome (GOLD analysis project Ga0129327, IMG submission 111799) | Freshwater to marine salinity gradient microbial communities from Chesapeake Bay, USA - CPBay_Spr_31_0.8_DNA | ecosystem: Environmental > Aquatic > Marine > Coastal | place: USA: Chesapeake Bay... | reverse complement strand
CTTTTTTCTTTGCGCATTCAACCAAGTCATTCATTTCTTCTAAATCTCGCTCCAACATTCTTGCATTAAGGCCAAGACCTATTTTCTTACTTTTGTAAAGCTTGGGGAAATGTTCAGAAATTATTTCAAAATTTGTTTGTTTATCTTTAACAATATCCTCCTTGAATTTTTTCAAGGAAGAATATAACGCTATAGTCAAAAGATAGTTGACTAACTCTAATCTATTTATTTCCAATCTTTTAACGTAAATTTTATTATTATACAAATTTATGATTTTTTTATATAGATATATCACAATTAATTTTTTAGCTGGTATTTTCGTTTTTAGTAAGTTCAATTGATTGTAAAAGATATAATAATACTATTCTTAATTTTTTACAATTTAAATAACTAAAATGAAAAAAGTGGTTACTTATTAGAGTATTATCTTAACAAATTACTTAAAGTATTTTCTATTTTCTCTTTCATATCTTCATCGTATTTTACAAATATTTCATACCCTTTATCCAATATTAGCGTAACATGTCTTTCAAATCCTGCATGAGCTACAAAGTTTCTGTCGTCAAGCTGTGTAGTTTTTCTATCGGATGTTTCGTACTCTGAAAGGGGTTTAATATTTTCTAAAATAGACCGTTCCATTTCTTTAAACTTATCTCTTTTTTCGTAAAGTTTTGTAAGAGGTCCTATATTCTGCTCTCCAAATTGAATGTAGGAAGAATAAGATAACCATTTCTTAGTATCCTGATTTGTGGATCTTGCAAGTTTAACTCTTTGTTCAAGTTGTCCAATCTCTCTTGAAGCTATTTTCTCCCCTGGTCCATATAAGATAACTTCGCCTAATCTTTTCAGATATTCGAGATTAAAGCCCTTTTCGTAAATTAGAGAACCTTTTTCTTCTCTTAATCTTTTTGCCAACTTTGCTATAGTTATAATTAAACCTAAATTAATATTAGGAGAGAATAAATAGTTAACTTCTTTATTCTTAATTCGTACAAATTCTTCAGTTTCATCTAAATACGCAAATTTTCTTAGTTCATTTTCCATTTTCTCTATATCTACAATTGTAAGTCTCTCCATATATTCCGCTAGAGGAAGTACAAGTCCGTAGATAGCAGCTTTAGCAAATTTTACAGAATTTATCCATAAATTCTTCCACTGTTCTAATTCAGGAGGTTTTTCGCCAAAAGTAGACTTTAGAATTACTGGTTGTGTAGTTCCTAATGAAGCAACTTTTGTATATAAGGTTTGAATAGCAAAATTGTACATTATTGAGGTATTTTCAACAATATTGATAGTAGTAATATTCGTAGTTGATGAACCTTCTTTTGAATGCAGAGGTACAGGTTCAGAGTTATAAACCAATAGCCTTATTTTTTCTTCCTTTTCAATAGTATTTTTAGTACTTATAGGACTGGTTATATCAGAAGATCCGATATTTGAGTTATTATCTGCCTTATTTAATACAAGATATGAAATTATTGCATCTTCAATAGCCAACCGTGTATAAACAGGCATATAGTTTACTCCGTGACTCAGATCTAGAATAAGGATTTCAGGATTAATTTCTTTTAAATGCTTGAGAGTTTCCAAGAAAGCTGCAAGTCTGTAACTATTCACCGTTCCTTTAAATACTTTATCTCCAAATTTTCCTATTCCAGGCAATATAGCTATACGTACTCTGGAAGAATCAATGCAATAATTTGGATCTTTTAAATTTTCTTCAATTTTCACTTTAGCTTCATTAACAACTTCTTTATAATTCTTTTTTGGGAGATCTGCTAGCGTAGATGAACACAATAATAAAAAGCTTGCATTTTTGTAACATTCCATCAAAGCTCCAAGTGTTGACTTGTAATCTTTTGTTGCTTGGTATAGTGGCTTAATTTCTTTTTCGCTTAAATTAGTGAACTTAAAAAGCTCTTTTATTTCTAAATCCAGTTCTACAACATATCTTGTTAGTTGCCAGGATTTAGGGCTGCCCCAAACCGAAACTATTAGTATTTTTGTAAGAATATTTGCTTCATCTGCCATTTTTTAAATTAAGCGGTATAACTGTACCATATCCTATCTCCTTTGCAAATCCTAATCCGCTTCTATATAATTCTCGACCATTCTTTTCGGTGCTTAGGAAGATTAAAGAACCAGGAATCAAAGCTTGATATATTGGCTTTCTTTTTTTATTTAGCAAGCTATAACCTGCTCCTAATAAAGTAACTTTTCCATATATTTCAATCTCTGTACTTAATTCACTTTTAATAATCTCTAAAATATCTTTACCCGTATCGTAAAGTACTGGAGAAGCTACATATAATACATTTGCTTTTTCATCTATTTTTAAGAGTTTCTCTATATCATCTTCTTCAATTATTAACTGGCAAACTCTTCCTTCTCCTCCTAATTTAGCGTTGTATGAGCCAACTTTTATATTCGAATCGCCTATTATCTCGTAATAAATTTCGGTCATTAAATAATCTCCAAAGGAATAGTCCACATATTGAACACTATAAATCAAACTCTCTTCTACAACCTTTATATTATCTTTTCTAACTTTTAATCCGATTCCGATTCTTTCTTGCAATTTAGGAGAAATTGCTTTATTTTTTAACTCTTCATCTAGTTCATCTAATATTTTCTCTTTAACGGCGTAGTTATTTTCAGTTATGATTCTTTTGATTTTATTAGCATAGTCTTCTAACGCATTATAAGAAATTAGCTTATTTCTAAGGCTAAAATCGAGATAAATATCAGAATTTTTTGATTTATCTTTATTTATGATTTGAACAAACGGGCCTCTTATGGTTATATTTCCCAATGTATTTCTATATTCAGATAACCAATCCTGCGAAGGTGAAAAGTTGGATCCGAATAATGTTGCAAATACTCCAGCAATGGTGGAGGGAGTTGGTAATATGAAACTTCTACCCATTGAATAGACTCCTCTTGAGCTTGGATCAAATTCTCCCGGCCCTCTGAAAAACATTGAACCTAAAATTCTAAATTTGGCTAGCATGCTATACCCCTCTTAAACCTCCGCAATACACACGAACAGCTTTGAACAACTGTACTAGAAGCCATTTTTCATATTCTTCAAGTAAACCTTCTTTACTCATACGAATATTATTCATTAATTTAATATAATCGTTAAAAGCTTTAATTTTACTTTCTTTTTCTTCTTTAGGTATTTTCATATGACGTTCTACTACATTGTTAATTATATCTTCTTTTAAAAGATCGTTCTTATTCTTTGTCATTAATATATCCCAAGTCTTTAGATTTTCTTTTTCAATTAAACTATATATTAACCTAGTAGAATATTTTTCATCTATTATATCTTTAATAATTTCACTTAGAATATCTAAGATATTTTCGTATTTATTTATGTTTTTATCATCTTGCTTCTCCATTCTTAACTTATCTAACTTGTATAATGGTAATACAGCGTAAGTTTCTGAACCTCTTGGAGAATAAACTAAGGTCAAAGAATTCTTGGTTAAAGACTCGTTCTTGCCACATTCACTTTCATATTCTTTTCCTAAATGCTCCATTTGCTCTCCTTAGAAAATTCATCCAAATATCTATTTGAACTATTTATTATTGCATACATGGGATACATGTAATGAGCAATATACATAACATAACTTCTACCTGTTAATAAAGCAGGAATGAAGTAATTAACACCAATTTGATAAAATCCATTATAGTTCCCATTTTGGAAGTTCTTGCTTGTGAGGTTTACTATTTTTAATGCTTGAGATACAGGAGATATTACAAGGAGATCATCTCCGCCTGCATATATTGTGAAGCCATCAAATTCTTCAACAATTGCGTTATCTATTAAAGAGTTTATCATGAGAGATTTACTTACAGAAGAATGATATGAAAAGCTAATGACCGAATTAATATTCATGCTATTAATTAACATAGTAAGTTTATTTTCTAATTCCCTTGTATCAATATCTTTTAAGTTATAGGATCTTTTCAAATATTCTTTTAAGCAATCTTTTCTAATTTTTTCTATTTTATCATAATTCAGGTCTAAATATAAAGGTAAGAATATTTCTCCTGAAACTATTTTACCCATATTGTCTGCATCGCTCCTAATTAAGACATAATATGTTCCCGGGAGGATATCGATTCCATATGTTTTTGCAAGACTTTCCCACCTTCTCTTCCTTTCTTCATTTTTTAAGAAAATTATTTCTGATTCGCTAAGCAAGAAAATATTAACCAATTTTGACTTATCATTAGTCTCTTTACTTTCTTTAATTTTATCAAAAGTTTTACTTATATACTTCCATGCAGTATTGATGGACTTAATTTTTTCTATATCTATTACTTCTTTTATATCTTCTTTTACGATCTCTTCAATTTTTCCTAAAAGAATCATTCTTTCTTCCTTTTTAGGTATTCCACTGAGAATTATGTTTAATATATTTTCTTTAAATTCATGTGTAGAAATATCAGCCAAAGAAGGAACTTCTATCTCAAATTCATACCTTAGACCATTGAAAAATTCATTTAAAATAATTTCAGCTATAGTTCTTTTCTTCTCTAATTCTATAGGAATAGTAATAATCCTTTTTATTAGACAATAAGGACAGAACTTTTCACGCTCAGCAAAATAAGGTTCAAAAATTTCATCTAATTCGCTTTCTGATCCTGGTAAGTTATACATGACAACTTTCTTATCTGAAACATGTAATACTGCTGGTAACTTTCCACACACAGTACAATAATCAAAGGTTCTTTGTGAAGGAAGAAGATTTCTGTATTCATCTTCACCTTTATATATTTTTGTTGTTAATTCCGTTAGATTTATTTTAGCAAAAGGATCAGCTCTTAAATGTTTAAATTTTGATAGTTCTATGTTTATTTTATCAAAAATTGTTTCGTATATTTTTAGATAATCAAAAATACCTTTGCTTGTTATATCATCTTTAGTATCAATGACTACAATTCTTAAATCAAATGGTGATGTTTCAAAATTAAACTTACCCTTTATATTATCTAGCTTATTAATTATATCATTCAGTAATTTGTATTTTTCATTAGTTATTTTATTTATATTTTCTTTTATTATTTCGTATATTTTTAACCATGTATTTTCAAATATCTTTTTAATGAGTTCTTTTAATTTCTCTTTGTTTAATTCACTTATTCCATGTTCTTTCATTAATTGGATAAATTCCTCATCTTTTGCTAAATATTGTATCGGCGGCAGAACAAAAGTAATTGTCGGAGGCATTACACTGAATCTTGGAAACTTACCTTCACTTACAATTTCTATCTTGCTTGGTTTATCAGCTACGTTTATGTTTAGTTTCAAGAATTTGAATATCTCTTCAAGTTTTTTCACACCTTTACCTTCTTTTTTAAGAATTCCTAAAAGATAAGTATAGAAGAAAGGATTAAATCTCGCAGTAGGAAGTATTAAAATATCAGGACCATATAAATCAACGAATTTTTCAACAGTTTTCCATGCAATCAAAGAAATCAAATAGCTTGATATTCTTAAATCTCTTAATTTTCTCGAAGCGCTTATATATTCTTGAACACCAGGTATATCAATAATGATTACCAAACCTTCAGGCATTTTGCTTTGCGTTGCTATAAAGAGATTTACTGCCGTGGCCGTTGCATAATTATGGTCGAAAACCGAGTGGGTAGGTATTCTAATATCTGCTGGGCTTATAGCCAGTTCATGATATATCCATGCAAGTTCATAAAGGGCAAATAAGAGATAATAAGCTACCTTAGAATTTTTTATTTCTTTTAAAAAGTTGTTTAAATCATTTAAAAAATAATTTAACTTATCCTCAGGAGGAATTAACTTATCAACCTCCTTTTGAACCTCTTTAGATGGATCAAATATATTTTTAAACCTCCAAAGTTCTGCGTTCTCAAGTTTTGTCTCAACTTCATGTAATTTTTCTTCGGGAAGAATTGAATATAATAATTGTCTGTCCACACCTGAAGCAAAATGATCAGAGTATCTTATTTTATCTGAAAATAAATACAAATTGTAGTCCGCCACTGTTCTTTCTAGTACAGTATCTTTAAGAATTTTTGTTCCGAGTTGCCATGCTCTATCTTCATGTGCTTTAATGGATTTATCGTGTTTTCTTAAAACTTCTGGAACTGAAATCTTACGTGTTATTACCCATGCTTTATCTGGAGGATCGTGTAATAATGCTGCTGTTTTATATAGCCAAAGATCTTCTTTACTCATATGTTATCACCACGAACTGTGAGTAACCTAAAGCAGTCTTGGCTCCTATACCCATAGATAAGCCGTATAACAAAGCTAAGTCTAGTTTGCCTAAATTTTCCGTATCAGGAATAGGCTTTACTGCTAAATCTTTTTTCGCACCTATTTCAATCTTTCTTTCTTCTTTTTTGCCTCCTTTATCTTTTTCTCGTTCTTTAATTACATACATGTAAAATTTGAAAATTGTACCAGGTGCAACTGTCAAAAAGATTATTGGTTTAGGTTCAACATCCATTTCATTCTTTGCATCTTTATAGTGAGGATTTATGATATCAGGATACAAAATATAACCGTTTTCTTTTTCTTCTTCAATGGGAAAGGCGTCTGTAAATCCTATCAAACCTGCAAAGTTGCTATCACCGAATAATCTCTTACATTCATCTTCTGTTTCTTTAGAGCTTTTATTTTCATAATTAATTAAGTAGTAATGGTAAGCATTTCTTATAGCTCCTTTTATGCTTGAAGCAGGAATGTAAGGCACATTGAAATAAGGATGAATATAAAGGCCTACCTCAAAAGGAATCTGGCCAAAATTTGAACTAACACCAAAAGAACCTCTATAAGTTAATTTCATTTGAATTTCTCTAACTATTCCTCTGTTACCTAGATATTCAGTAAGAGCATGTTTTAAACTATTCAAATACTGTTTTATTTCTTCTTTTTTTGATCTGAAATAGTAGGAAGAATTCTTAACTAAGAATTCTAAAAGTTCTTTTTCCATTGTTTCATAATCTATTTCTTCTCTTTCTTCTGTTATTTGTTTCTCTTTTGAAGAACTTTTTTCAGCAACTATATAGGAGCCATGAGTTATTGAGAGAGATAATAGATTTATGGCATCAGTATCTTTAAAATCGAATTCGCACCCAGATAAGTAATATTTAAATTTCATTTTATCGTCCACCTTCAACTTCCTTTAATTTCAATTCTACGTATCTAAAAGCCTCATTGAAAGCTCTATGTACAGCCTCTGAATTGCTAGAGACATTCATTATTTTAGTAATTTCTTTTTCTCCTTTTTCATGTATAGGAGAAAGATGTTTTAAAATCAATTCTTTACCCTGTTTATCTTTTGTAATAACTGGCCAATCATTCGATATAAAGCCATGTAATATGACGAATTTCTTATTAATATTTTCAAAAATATTGATTCCAATAGCGGACTTTCTTCTAAATGCTTCTTCCTTCTCACCATTTCTAAATACAATATAACCTGTATTTCGCTGTGTTCTTGGTAGACCTAAGATCCATGTATGATACCTCTCGACTGGAATTTTAATAGCTTTTCTATTATCTGGTCTACCTAGCCGCTTCCAAGTAGCTTTCATCACACTTTCATTAATTATCTTCAGTATTCTTTCAGTGGAATAATTCTGTTTAACTTCAAATACTCTAAACTGGAAATATTTAAAAGACGAATCTAAAGTTGGAACATTAGGTATATTTTTTAATTCTTTAATATTTAAATTTTTTATTAGTTTTTTAATATTTTCTTCCAAGACTTTTTTGTCTCTTGAATTTATTATTTCTTTGCAAATATTATAAACATTATAAATATTTTTTAATAAATCACTTTTTATTATATCATTCAATTTAGGATTAATGTTTATATCTAATAACTTACATCCTGCAAATCCCCTTGCAGAAAAAGCAGAAAAACCTGAAAAGATTAGCATTAATATTGCTGAACCCAATAGATTTATTAACCCTAATGCTTGCATATGCGTGAAGTCTGATTTATGAGTATACACAGAAAGTGTAACGGTTATAGAATAAGGAGGACATAAAGATAATTCTTCTCTTAATCGCTTTCTATACTTCTCAGGCTTATCTTTTTCTTCTTTTCTTTCTAACGAAATAAGTTTTATTCTTGCTACATCACCTAAATCTCTTAATTGTTCATTTCCTATTTTTTTCTTATTGGTAATATAATCTATTATTTCTGGTATTCTATTTCTAAATTCTTCTATAGCTTTTTTATTTATTTCACACTTTATATCTAAAAAGAATTTGGACTGACCAAACTCCTTTTTCTCCGAACCTACATATTTACTTATTTCTTCATCTGCATCCTTATAATTAGTCAGGCTAGGATTCTGTCCTAGAGTTAGCACTCGAGTCCACCATCTAAGGAAGCCTTTAATTTGAGAACTACGAACCTTTTCATATATGTTAAGCTCAATTGAATAAGGTCTCGCATTATATCCCCCTACCCTAAGATAAGATGAATTCGTAAAAAGAATTGTGAATAACCAGTTCTTTTCTTTTACTTTTTCCTGAATCAAAGACCAATTTGTGTTTTCCTCCATGATTATTTTCCTCTTAGCATACCTTCACATAATCTTTTAGTTTGTAATAAATAAGGCATAATCATACGTTCAATAATCCTTGTTTTGTTTATATTCATACTTAATGCTTTTATTGCATCATAAGGTTTATTGACGTCGACGTTTAAAATTCCAGTATAATTAATAGCATTCAATAAAATATAAAGATATATTGAATATCCTGTATCTGTTTTTTCAGCAAAGTCTTTAATCTTTTTTATATATTCTTCAGTTTGTTCTTTGCTACCTTTACCTTTTATGAGTTCTATAATTTCATTATAATCTTCACTTCCTTTAGAGAAACAATAACTTAGAGCTCCTATTAATCCAATTTCTTGTATTAATGAAGGCATTTCTCTGCTTCTAGCTCTTAAAGATGCTTCCATATTTGTAACTTCTTTAATTTCTGGAATTTCTTTAAGTTTCTTGAAGATTGACCCATAAATACTATCAAAAAGATCAATCGAGACTTTTATAGAATCTTTTTCAAGTTTAAAACCTTCTTTACTCATATTTAACTTAACCTCCCTTTATCTGTGATGGCTGAGCTACCTGCGGTTTAAGGAATTTTAATTTCACAATTCCGCTTCCTATCGTTTCATGTCCACCAATGACTAGAAGCTTTAAATTCTTTTCTAAATAGTTTCTTATCTTAGTTTCATCTATATCCTTAATCTCTTTGATTTCTAATTCTTTAATTATTTGGTCTTTTAAAATTTTTAGACTTTCGTCTTTTTCATATTTATCTAAGACTGAGTTAGGCGGCTTTGAATAATATATTGTTAAAAAGAAAGTAGTTTTGGAAGGAACATATTCCTCTGTCCAAGGACCATGCTCAACAGTCTTTGAACTTCTATTTAATCTAACTCTTGTTAATCTTATTAATGAGCGATCAACTTGTTTTAAACATTCGTCATCACCTATAATTACTAATTCTTTATCTAATGCTAATAATTCCCTCAATTTTGCAACTCCCTTGTTTATATTTAAATTTTCTAAAACTAATTCCTCATTTATTATTGCTTTTTCATCGATAGAAATATTTTGAGGATTATCACAGATATTAACTTGTGGTTTCTCTAATAAAATTTCAATTTCATTTTCAAATTTATATCCTATCATATCTGCATATTCTTTAAATCTTCTTAATAGTAGAGGACAAGTAAGATAGCAATAAACACCTTTAAGACTTCTTGCAGGAAAGGCTAACAAATAAGCATCACTTAAAGCTACAGGCGAAGCAAACTCACCGCCTCCATCAGGTCCGAACAATATTTCAGTAAATTTATTTAGCTTATTATAAGTATAACTTTTGATCGCCCCTTTTAAGCTCGAAGAATAAATTGTAGGGAAGGCATAGCTGTCTCTTTGAATTGGCAAATCTACAACTTCCCCTCCTCTTCCAGTTCCTACATGCAAGTTTGTTATCGATGTAATTAATAGAATATCAGATGCGTAATATCTACCTTGCATAATATTTTAGATTTTTATATGCTTAAAAATTTTTTTAAAACAATTATTTCATTTGTTAGAAATTTCAAACAACGTAAAATATTACTTACTTTATTAATTGTCATGATTGTTTTATTTCTTGGCAAACACAAGATATCCTTTAGACCAATTTTAAGGAAAAACTACGGTTTTAGTAAAGTTTCTTCTGAGAATTAAGAAGAATTTCAAATCAGCTCTTCCATATCATTGAAGGAACCTATACCAAGTTAATGCAATAGAAAATGTGTTGTTTTCTTTGTTTCAGTTGATGAAACCAAATTATTAATTCAAAGTTATTTTGACGCAGTTAATTTAATGATGAATATTCAATATAAGAATAGGGTAAGATGGAACGTTGCATCCATTAATTGAGCATGTGGGTTATAATAAGAAAAAATCCTTAATTTTGCAAACAAATCTTATTATGCAGAACCTGATTTCACTAGAATTTATGAATGATGTATTTATCACATTTAACTTTCAGTCCTCTTCTGAGTTTAAGGTTTGCATATTACTCTTCTTTACCTAAAGTTTTACCACTTTCAATCCTCTTCTGAGTTTAAGACTTAGCTTTTATTAATGCTGGTTCTATGAATCCTCTCCTTTCAATCCTCTTCTGAGTTTAAGCTCGGGTTACAGAATAAACCCGTTACACGCTGATTACTTTCAATCCTCTTCTGAGTTTAAGACGGAGTAGCTGAATCGCATGACCCATGTAGATGAGCACTTTCAATCCTCTTCTGAGTTTAAGTTGTTATAAATGTGTAGCTCACTCATGTCACTCATGTCACTTTCAATCCTCTTCTGAGTTTAAGTATATGAAACATACTATCAACAAGCCATGTATGGTAACTTTCAATCCTCTTCTGAGTTTAAGAGAAATTTAAGTCTTTCGTCCCCCTCCCTCCCAAGACTAAAACTTTCAATCCTCTTCTGAGTTTAAGCTAACGCTAGCAGTTCCTCGTCAGAAAGCTGGTCAACGTTACTTTCAATCCTCTTCTGAGTTTAAGCGATACCCCTGAATCTGTGGAAACAATATTGGCTCGTCCCATCTTTCAATCCTCTTCTGAGTTTAAGATAAGGTATTCTATGAGAATATAACCAGTATGTGATATCTCTTTCAATCCTCTTCTGAGTTTAAGCCCAAAGGCATTGTTAAAGTAAAAACTCCACCGTTAGCACTTTCAATCCTCTTCTGAGTTTAAGAGATTGCCTCACGAAATATGAGCGAAGAGAAAATTAACCTCTTTCAATCCTCTTCTGAGTTTAAGTTAACCATGCTTGTCTTGCAACTTCTGCATCAGATTGCTTTCAATCCTCTTCTGAGTTTAAGTTGCCTTTTGAGGGAGAAGGTGAGCTTTTGCTTGAAATCTTTCAATCCTCTTCTGAGTTTAAGTTAGGAGTAAAGAGGATTCAAAGGTTTTCAGAGCTTACACTTTCAATCCTCTTCTGAGTTTAAGAATTAGATATAGAGAACGCTATAATCGAATTCAACAACTCTTTCAATCCTCTTCTGAGTTTAAGAGTAATAATATTACGTAGTACAGGTAGATGTTATACTTTCAATCCTCTTCTGAGTTTAAGTAAGGGAAAGATTACAGGAAATATATCCCAAATTACACTTTCAATCCTCTTCTGAGTTTAAGAAATGTGGATTGCCTAGTATAATTGCAATATCTCCTAACTGACTTTCAATCCTCTTCTGAGTTTAAGTAGAGTTCTTAAGGCAATTGGGTATTTCAGCAAGTGGATACTTTCAATCCTCTTCTGAGTTTAAGCTGGAGATGACTCCAATTCGAAAGCACTCCAACAAACCAACTTTCAATCCTCTTCTGAGTTTAAGCAAAAATTGTTGTATGTGATATTTGTGGCAAGAATGTCTTTCAATCCTCTTCTGAGTTTAAGGGATTAGTCGGAGCTATAGATGTAGCCCAAGTAACAAGCTTTCAATCCTCTTCTGAGTTTAAGATACTTTTAATAAGTGCTTTAATATATTCCTGAATTTTCTTTCAATCCTCTTCTGAGTTTAAGTTAGATCTAAGTTATTATGGCGCAGTCATAACCATATGCTTTCAATCCTCTTCTGAGTTTAAGTATTTTCCCATCCTGTAGATGTAAATATTCTGCTCCATGTACTTTCAATCCTCTTCTGAGTTTAAGAAGACGGAGTAATAAACATGCTAACTTTCTTTTTCCTCTTTCAATCCTCTTCTGAGTTTAAGATGGTTAAAGTGATTGCTGAAGCATGGCAAAAGCTCAGCTTTCAATCCTCTTCTGAGTTTAAGACTACTGATTTCCTTCATAAGGGCGTTTACTTGTCTATCCTTTCAATCCTCTTCTGAGTTTAAGTTAATGTTGTAAGTTATCCACTCACAACGCAATCGGGACTTTCAATCCTCTTCTGAGTTTAAGTATTTACAGGTGGACTTTTAGGTGGATTATTTAATTTACTTTCAATCCTCTTCTGAGTTTAAGTTTTAGAACTGAGAACCGAATTCCATCACATAAACATTACTTTCAATCCTCTTCTGAGTTTAAGCGGTTGGGAGCCTATTTTCCCCTTTAAATTGGGTAGCCACTTTCAATCCTCTTCTGAGTTTAAGGGAAATAAGACAATTAAGAAAACAAATTATTACTACCAACTTTCAATCCTCTTCTGAGTTTAAGGATATTTATTGGCAACATGAATACTGTTTTCCTTTCCCTTTCAATCCTCTTCTGAGTTTAAGAGGTTTATGCAAGTGGGAATTATGATGTTTATATTGAATTCTTTCAATCCTCTTCTGAGTTTAAGTTTTCTTTTACTTAGCGTTAAAGAGAGGATTTATTCAACTTTCAATCCTCTTCTGAGTTTAAGTCAGGATCAAGCACAGTTACCAAGCCTCTCATAACTTTTCTTTCAATCCTCTTCTGAGTTTAAGCGGTGAAGAAATATTCAACGACTTTGCTAAAAGACTAAACTTTCAATCCTCTTCTGAGTTTAAGCTAAAACAGTTTTTCTGGGATGTAAAGGATAATAGGTCCTTTCAATCCTCTTCTGAGTTTAAGGATGAAGTAGAAGTTACTGTTGTGAATGATGTGCTTAACTTTCAATCCTCTTCTGAGTTTAAGTTAGAAGAAGTTAGAAGAGTACTGCACGATGCATACAACTTTCAATCCTCTTCTGAGTTTAAGTTAAAAAAAGTATTTAAATTTTACTATTGAAATAAATTATCTTTCAATCCTCTTCTGAGTTTAAGTTCTTAATGTGCTAAATCTACGTTTAAAGCTATAAAAAACTTTCAATCCTCTTCTGAGTTTAAGTATTTCTTCACGCGAATAACCTTCATTTATCATATCTCTTTCAATCCTCTTCTGAGTTTAAGGGAGCAGATTATTCTTTTTCTCAGTTTTTACAGTATCGAATCTTTCAATCCTCTTCTGAGTTTAAGAGAAAGGAATTATAGCTTGACGACTTGAATCTAGTCTTTCAATCCTCTTCTGAGTTTAAGTTAGTCTTACAGGCCCATTACCTAATTCAATTCCATTCTTTCAATCCTCTTCTGAGTTTAAGATTGTATGAGTATATATTTAAAAGCAGAATACCATACTTTCAATCCTCTTCTGAGTTTAAGTGACTTTTTGGTTTGGAGGCAAACTTATTGTTACTGTTCTTTCAATCCTCTTCTGAGTTTAAGTGAGCAAGGAGGAATTTGAAAAGCAGTTCGGAAAGATCTTTCAATCCTCTTCTGAGTTTAAGTCATTAAAGTTACTGATTACGGAATAGTTAAGGTGTTAATACTTTCAATCCTCTTCTGAGTTTAAGAGCTTTTGATAATCTTGAAGAATTGGTTGATTATGCCTTTCTTTCAATCCTCTTCTGAGTTTAAGTTCTTAAAACCAGGTTACCTGAAGGTAAAATTCTTTCAGCTTTCAATCCTCTTCTGAGTTTAAGGGGGAGGATTATGATGTATTAATAAACATTTATCCAATAACTTTCAATCCTCTTCTGAGTTTAAGCAATATTCATGGGGGATAAGGTTATTGATTTTACGCATCCTTTCAATCCTCTTCTGAGTTTAAGGGATTACAGGCAAAACTACAACAGGTTTCACGATTAACTTTCTTTCAATCCTCTTCTGAGTTTAAGATAAATTCATCTAAATCACCTATTTTGCTTAGTTCGTTCCTTTCAATCCTCTTCTGAGTTTAAGTATATTAATAGTAAAACCCCACAAGTTTGTTCCAGCTATCTTTCAATCCTCTTCTGAGTTTAAGTTTGTGCTTGCTTGAAGCAATGCAGCCATGAATCGAAGCCTTTCAATCCTCTTCTGAGTTTAAGAGAAGATGGGTCATTGCATGCACCGCCTGGTGGAGTTGAACTTTCAATCCTCTTCTGAGTTTAAGTTGCTGCAATATAAAAAGCTAGCTAGTTTATTTCCTTGCTTTCAATCCTCTTCTGAGTTTAAGAAATCAAAAACAATAATTTTAATTTCATTCACGCTGCTGCTTTCAATCCTCTTCTGAGTTTAAGTTGAAGAATAGAGGCCTTAATGTAGGCATGCTTGATTTCTTTCAATCCTCTTCTGAGTTTAAGTCCATCTCAGTTACTTCATACTGAATTTTTGTTTTTCTTTCAATCCTCTTCTGAGTTTAAGAGATATAGTTTTGGTTGAAGAAATTGTGAAAACATGCAGCTTTCAATCCTCTTCTGAGTTTAAGTTAGAAAAGGTTAATACATGAAAAAAGCTAAGCAAATCTTTCAATCCTCTTCTGAGTTTAAGACGCATTATATGCCTTTGCTTGAGGCAGAAGGAATTCTTCTTTCAATCCTCTTCTGAGTTTAAGACTTGCAATAATACCTAGATCCTTAGCTCTTTTTTCAACTTTCAATCCTCTTCTGAGTTTAAGGGACGAAGTAAGCCGAGGATGGAGAACTCTTTATATACTTTCAATCCTCTTCTGAGTTTAAGAAAGATACCTTTGCTTCACGTGAATAAATAGCATCACTTACTTTCAATCCTCTTCTGAGTTTAAGAAATTAAGGAAGTTGCTAAAGAATTAGAAGAAGAATTCTTTCAATCCTCTTCTGAGTTTAAGTTGTTTCACTTAAGGAGCAAATTTATAGTTCACTGGATCTTTCAATCCTCTTCTGAGTTTAAGAAACAAAATACTTAATTCTAAACTAGGGCAAATAATAAGCTTTCAATCCTCTTCTGAGTTTAAGTTCTTAATTTCTGATTTTCATCAAGAATAAGCTCGAAATCTTTCAATCCTCTTCTGAGTTTAAGTGTGCGACTAGAGTAGCGACGGCTGTACCTATAACGATCTTTCAATCCTCTTCTGAGTTTAAGATACTGTAGATGACGATTTTGCAAAAAGGATAGCTCCTTTCAATCCTCTTCTGAGTTTAAGGTATTTCAACAGGTAATGAAAAAGGGATTTTAAAGTTTCTCTTTCAATCCTCTTCTGAGTTTAAGTTTCTTCCTTTATCGAATTTTTCTCTGATATGTGTTCTTTCAATCCTCTTCTGAGTTTAAGATGGAAACCAATATTTGTTAATATTCCTGAACAGTATTTCTTTCAATCCTCTTCTGAGTTTAAGTAAAGTTTAGTTTTTCCTGCCTATCGGTATTTACATAAACTTTCAATCCTCTTCTGAGTTTAAG
>Ga0129327_10001158_pt1 | contig 15788 bp, 10 predicted proteins | sample CPBDNA_6_FD_111799 | JGI IMG/M metagenome (GOLD analysis project Ga0129327, IMG submission 111799) | Freshwater to marine salinity gradient microbial communities from Chesapeake Bay, USA - CPBay_Spr_31_0.8_DNA | ecosystem: Environmental > Aquatic > Marine > Coastal | place: USA: Chesapeake Bay... | reverse complement strand
GGGACGACAGAGAATACGAGAGAGAGAGAAAGCGTTCGTTGTTTTGTTGGTCTCCAATTTGTTTCCCCCCGCGGGGAACCACAAAGCAGAGTTTTACTTTCGACGTACAAAACGCGCCTCGGGGGCAAGAAAGAAGTAAAGAGTGAGATTCTCTCTTTTTGTCTAAAACTGCGCACCATCTTCTCGCGTTGATGTTGTTCTTCCAACTTCGTGCAAAACGACGAAGCGCTCTTTCTGCGCGTGCGTGTGTGATATATCTATCTCGCGCGCGACGATCTTCTTCTCTCGAGGGTGTTAGAAAAAAGACTGTTTAGGGTATTATCAAAACCCTAAATATTGAAAACGAGATACGACGACGCGATTTTTCAGAACAGAGAGAGAGAGTACGAGAAGAGTAAACACAAACGCAAACACAATGACGACGACTATTACGACGACGTTACGCAGAGGATCATCTCTGAGGGGGGCATCGTCTTCATCGAACTGCTGCAAAAACGACGCGCTCGCCTTAAAAGCTTTAACGGGGAAAAGACGTAGTGCATCATCATCGATTAGTTTTCCCAGGAATCATGAAGGAGGTCGGAAAAAACAATCATCTTTTGTCTTGAAAGCAACGAACGAGGACAACGAAAACGCAACACTCGCCACAGGCGAAAGGGATTCTACCACGTCCTCCTCTGCCTCTGCCTCGACATCGTCATTCGATAAAAACTTGAACAAATTCGTAAAAAAAACCGCAACCACATTCGCCCCTTCTTCGTCAGGAGACGCAAAGAAGAAAAAAAATCCAGCGCAGAAAGGCACCGTCTTGTACCAAGTGTTTGAAGTCCAAGCGTATTTGGCAATCTTAATCGGAGGTTTACTCGCATTCAACGTGATTTACCCATCCGAGGAACCGACGATTGCGAGATTGATGGGGATGTGGTCCGTGTGGATGTTTACGGTGCCGTCGTTGCGAGCGCGAGACTGCGGAGCGAAGGAGAAGGACGCGCTGAACGTGCTCTTCATCGCGATTCCATTGATTAACGTTTTGATTCCGTTCGTTTGGAAATCGTTCGCCGGGGTGTTCACCGCGGACGTTTTGTTGATGTTAGGGGTATATTATTCGAAAAATGCGCCGCCGTTTGGCGAGGAAGAGTTGACGGTCGCGGAGCCGAGCGAATAAGAATGAGAGAGAAAGAGAGAGAGAGTTTCGACGAGCCGACGGTAGACGCGCGGACGACGACCACCGTATTGTTTTTAAAATAAGATATATCGCGACGAAAAGAATAAAACACTTCGCCACAGCAACGCGCCACATTTTCTCTTCTTGTTCTCCGAACAACAACAACAAGAACAACAACCTTCTTCGCGTTCGATCCTCTCGCTTTTATGTACTCCAAATCTCCCCAACGGAATCTTCATAAAAACACACATCAAACACACGCTTTGTGCGCGAGACAGAGAGAGAGAGAGAGAAAGAGAAGGAAAAAGGAAAGAAGCAATATCACTCAACATGCTCCTCATCAATCCCGGCCACGTTCGGTTCGCGGTGTTTCTTTCCTGCGGCGCGTTCATCGAGATGTGCAAGAGGCGAGGACGACGACCGATGGTTCGTCCTGCGCCTCTTCCTCCTCCTCGCGAGGATGCGCAACGACACCAAGAAGAAGAACTCGCGTCGTTTTCTTCCCCAGAAACGAGGACGACGACGAGGAATATTTTTGGGTCAAATAATGCTGCGGGAGAAGAGGACAACAACAACAACGTGAACATCCAGTGCAGGTTTTGCTTCGGATCCGACGATATGAGTGAGATGATCTCTCCGTGCGATTGCTCGGGAAGCGCCGGTTACGTCCACGCGAGGTGTTTGAGACACTGGCAGTCGGTGAGTTTACAAAACAGCGGGAACACGGAAACGAGATGTCGCGTGTGCCAAGCGACGTTTAGGAACTTGCCGAGACGGTCTCGCCGAGAGCGGTTTTTGGAGTGGTTCGCGCCGACGGCGAAGGATCGAACGCACCAATATTTCAACGCGTGGAGAGACGCGCTTTTGAACACGTTGATTCCAATCGCCGCGGATGCGGATTGCAGAGAGTTTAATCGACTCGGGGATGTGGTGGAGACGATATTAGGGTGCGAGGTGCGAGTGTTTTATAGCCGCGAGATGCAACGAGGGAATAAGCTGTTTATTTTGCTGAGGAAGTGGTTTCATCGCTTGGAGAAGACGCACGTGTACACGTACATCGCGAGGACGCTCGGGAGGATGCTCATTGCCGGAGTATCCAGCGTCATCGACGACGACGGGACGATGGTGCGGACTCGACATCGGGTGGACGCGTTCGTGCCGTTTGTGACGGCTATTCGAGACGTGCTCGTGTGTTTGCAAACGCCGATTGAAAGTTTGATGCGATTTCACGTGCCGTACGTGTACGCGTGTTCAATCATTGAAAGGTACCCACAGTTTCGAGTGAACTGCGGAATGTACGATAACTATGCGAACAACAACAACAACAGGAACAACAACAACTTCGGAAGGAGGAGAAGAAGAAACCAACAACCGCCGGGGATATTCGAGAACTTTTTTGCGATCGGTAAAGAAGAAGCGAACGCGATTGCAAACATACGAAATAACAGGAGTAATAATAATAATAACAACAACAACAACAACAATACCGCAAACGGTGGTATAGGTGGTAACCTCTACCGCCGAAGAATTGCGAGAGCTCCTATAACAGGAAGAAACAACAACAACAACAACAGATTTCAATTTGGTGGGTTCAATTTCAATCCGCCGCGACGCGCGGAAACGGCGCGCTGAAAATGTGTACAACATACATACAACGCTATAGCAACTACTATCAAATACAGATGGGCTCGGACAACAAAACGCCCAGCGCGGCGCGCGTCCTCCATTTTTGCAACAACACAGAAGAAACACAGAAATAAACGCACCCGCGGTGCGCAACGAGAGAAAAAAAATCAAAACGTCGCGCCGGCGCGAATCCCATCCCACAGCTCCCGAATCTCCATCGCCCACGCGCGCTCTCGACTTTTCCTCGCCTTTGCGTCTTTGATTTCCATCACGTGCGTCGCTTGTACCTTCTTCTCTTTACTCAACCACCCCATGGCGCACACGTACGCGCCTTTCTCGATCTTTCTCTCCCCGTCCGTGTTCACCTCCACCGATCCGGTCCCGTCCGAGACGACGAGGACGGCGCCGTTGTTCGCGCTCGACGTCACTTCGCCTTGGATCCACACGCGACGAAAATGAGGTCCAAACGGTTTGTTGAAGTTGGAACCATTCATCCCGCCAACCACCCCACCACCACCGCTGGTGGCAGCTGAAGCTTTCTTCGCAAACCTGTGAACGTCCGGGTGGTGCGCCGCTCGGTGCGTCGGAAATCCAGAGGACAAAGCATCAATAGAAGAAGCAACGTTGTAAACGTCGAGACCGAGAAACGGGTCGTGGTAGTCTTTGGTGTTCTTCTCGTCTTCCGCGCTGCCCCGCTTTGGATCTATCATCAACACCGAGGCATGTATCATCGAACAGAACATCTTAGGGACGGTCGCGTCGAGTTTCCCTGAACCACCACCGCCTGAACTCATCTGTATTCTTCGCTTCTTCTTGCTCGAGATGTGTGTCGTTGTGTTATTCGTATTATCGGTGCATTCTTTTTGTTGTTTGGAGCGTATATATATACAAACAAGTGCGCTGAAAGAACTCCTTTTTGTGCGGTTGTTTGAGTTTTTCCAATTCAACAAAAGTGGATAACGCGCGCAAAAAAGACGCCAGAGTTTACCTCCTCGCGGACAGCACAAACTCCAACAACGTATCAGAGGAGGAGGAGGCAATATCATCGTCTTCAAATAATGTCGTCAAAAACTACCGATTCCAAAACGGGAGGAGGACGAGGAGAACAAGCGTATGAAACACGCGTCATCAAATTCGTGTTCACTTTGGTGATGATGAAAGCGGCGAACGACGTCTTTGAACGACAACACGGGATATCGCCGATACGTGGGTTTTTGAAAGGGTTGAACGAAACGAGGAAGAAATTAGCGAGAGCGATCATGCCTTCGAGCAACGGTGGGAATGGTGGCGGAAACAGGAATAAGAAGAAGTTTAAAGGGAAAGGGAATAAGCTCGGGAAGAAGTGAAATGTGTAGCGAGCGCTCGCGATACTGCGAGCGCATAGGTAATGTATTATTAAAAGATATGATGAACCGTTGTGCGTTTCAATGAATGTAAAGAATGGTACAATTAAGTCTGTTGTTATTGCAAAGCTTTTTTATGTGTGGTTTCGTTATGTTTTCTTCTCTCTCTTTCTCTCTTTCTAATTCTCTCTTCTTTCCGCTTTCGTCCTTTTCTCGACTCTCGAGTTATTGCATGTACGGAACGACAACCTCCAAGTTGTCTTCCTTCAAGTACAACTCGGACTTGGCGTTGAACATGATCTTTTCAAACTCATCGCCATCGATGTTTTCCTTTTCCATCAACACGTCCGCAACTTTGTGCAATACGTCGATGTTGATAGACACTAAATCCTTCGCTCTTCGGTACGCTTTGGTCACCAACTCTTTGACTTCGCTATCGACCAAATCCGCCGTTGCTGGTCCGTAATCCGCAGATCGACCCATTTCCCCACCCAAGAAAGATTGACCGCCACCAGTTTTCAACGCGATTTGACCTATTTTCTTGGAGAAACCCATGGTTTCAATCATTTGTCTCGCGGTTTGCGAGACTTGTTGGAAATCGCCCGAGGCGCCAGTGGTGACGTCTTCGGCGCCAAAGATCAACTCTTCCGCGACACGACCACCCATGGCAACCGCCATTTGGTTCTCGAGGTACGATCTGGAATACAAACCAGATTCTAATCGTTCTTCGCTCGGGGCAAAGAAGGTCAAACCACCCGCAGCGCCTCTCGGGACGATGGAGATTTTGGCAACCGGATCGTATTCCGGCATCAACGCACCGACGATGGCGTGACCGGCTTCGTGGTACGCTACGAGTCTCTTCTTCTTCTCCGACATGACGGCACCTTCCTTGGCGGCACCGGCGACGATTCTTTCGAGCGCATCGGCGATTTCTTCCTTGGAAATTTCTGTCAATTCTCTTCTGGCGGCAATGATAGCCGATTCGTTCATCAAGTTGGCCAAGTCGGCGCCGGTGAAACCCGGGGTACGTCTGGCAACCTTTTCAAAGTCAACATCCGGGGAGATGGTCTTACCTCTGGAGTGCACCTTCAAGATTCTGATTCTGCCGGCAACATCCGGTCGGTCGACGGTAACTTGACGATCAAATCGTCCCGGACGCAACAAGGCGGAATCCAAAACGTCCGGTCTGTTCGTCGCCGCCAAGACGATGACGCCAGTGTTCCCTTCGAAACCATCCATTTCCGTGAGCAACTGATTAATCGTTTGTTCTCTCTCATCGTTACCACCGCCCATGCCGGAACCACGCTGTCTCCCGACGGCATCAATCTCATCGATGAAGACGATACACGGCGCCTTCGATTTGGCTTTTTCGAACAAATCTCTGACACGAGACGCGCCGACGCCGACGAACAATTCAACGAACTCGGACGCCGCGCACGAGAAGAACGGAACACCGGCTTCACCGGCGACCGCCTTGGCCAACAACGTCTTACCCGTACCCGGCGGGCCAACCAACAAACAACCCTTCGGGATCTTGGCGCCTAGTTGCGTATATTTGTCCGGGTTCTTCAAGAAATCGACAACTTCTTGCAATTCCAACTTGGCGCCTTCGACGCCGGCGACGTCGACAAAAGTGACGCCGGTTTCCGGAACTTCTTGAAATTTGCTCTTGGATTTACCGAAATCCATCGGGCCACCGCCGCCCATGCCGCCCATGCCACCCGGCATGCCACCGCCAGAGCCAGATCCATCTTGCGCTCTTCTGAACAAAAAGAATAAACCGGCAAACGCGATAACCGGGAACAACACGTTGCCCAACAAACTCGCCGCGTTCCCTTGTTGCTCGCCTTCGGAAACGGAAATGTCGACGCCGTTCTTGGCCAAAATATCCACCAACTCCGGATCGTTCGGTAAAACAACCGTCGCTCTGTTCCCGTTCACCGCGGTCAATTGCAAAGACGAACCGTCTTTGGCGAATCGCACGCGTTCAACTTTCCCGCCTAAAACGGCTTTGATGAATTCCGAGTATCTCCACGTCGCGCCTTCCGGCAATCCAGAGGCGTCGGTCGTCGAGGCAACCGTCGTGGACGGTGCGGACAAACTTGGGAACGCTTCCGTCGTTTGTTCCGCGGATTGTTGTTGCTCCGCCGCCGGCATGGCCGGGAAGTCGATGGCTGATGCCATCTGCGCGTTTTGCAAAGTGGCAAACGCAGTCAAGGTGGCGATGGCAATTTTTTGCGCATCACTCGAGGATTCCTTGTTGTTGTTGTTGGACTGTTTGAGAAGAATTGAAGAAGATGATGATGTTAGTCGAAGAAGACGAAGACGAAGAGACAGTAAAGTTGAGAGGCATCACGTTCCGACGAGGGTGGTGACGACAGCATTCCCGAAGATGCCACGTCACGCAACATCTCGCGAAAACGCGCGCGAAAGTGAACACGCGAAGGCATCGAGGCGTAAAAGAGGGTCAACAGTGCTCGAAAAACGCACGATTGATGCGTTTCTGCGTCGAATTCACCCGCACCACCTCCCAAACTCTTCTCAAATCGATAAAAAACGAGATGAGACTACTAATCTTTTACGCACCTTCATCACAGTCGCTCGTTTCGCGACTCTCGAACGCGCGTTCGAATTCGCTCTCACCGACGGTCGCGCGACCCCGGCGAGTACATTTTTGCTCGCTGCAAATTGACTCATAGTATCTGTATATATAGTTTACTTTTATAAGACTACTATAATAAGTGTGTCTTTTCGTTTACTACGTCGTCGTCGTTTACTGCGTCGCGTAAAAAGTATGACGACGTTCAACTGCTCGAATTCGAGATAGAAAAACAAAACTCATGGCTCACAGCAGTTTCACTTGGAAAAGCAAAAAGCACTTAATTGTGCACTAAACCCTACACCCTAAAAATCAAACCAGCGCTTCCTTTTGTGTTTCCCTTTGTGTTCTCTTGGAACGAACGCTCAGAAAAACAACGTATTCTTTGTTGTCGTAAAGAAGCTTCAGAGAGAATGTCGTCTTCTCACCAGCGAGGAGGAGGACGTCGACAAAAAGGCGTCCCTTTGGACGCGTTTTTGAAAGAAATGAAGGAAAATAACGGAGAAGACGACGACGAGAAAAGAAGAGAGAGGATCGAATGCGATGATGAGTTCGATGAATTCGACGAGGAAGATGATGAGGACGACGAGAGCGAGGAAGAGGAGGAAAGAGAAAAACAACACAGACGACCACGCGAGAATAATAACAATAAGAGAGAAAAAGGAGGACGACGAGGACGATATGCAGACTTTGACGAGGAAGAGGAGAATTTCCAACCTTTGCCGCCTCCAAGAGAAACTTTGCTCGAAACGGAGCGCGTTTTAAAACGAGCGACGAAAGAACAGTTGTCGAGCTCGATGACCGGGGAAATGCCCGCGAAAGAACAGATGGAGAAGTTAGAGCGAGCGCTGCAGAAATGCGTGCAGATGCAAAAAGCAACCGCGTCGGACGACGTGAAACGAGAGCGGTTGTTGAAGAAGCTCGAGACGGTGTTGACGGCGAGATTCGACGCGGTGACGATCGATCCGTTCGGGTCGTTTGTGAGCGCGTTTCACACGAAGAATTCGGATATAGACGTGTCGTTGACGATTCATCCGTCCTCGCAGTGGTATAACGAGGAAGAGGAGAGGAAGTATAGAGACGCGCAGAGTGGCGCGCCCAGGCCGAGAGCGCAAAGGAGGCAGCATAGGACGAAAAGGGTACAGTTGTTGGCGAAGTTTGCCAGCGAATTGAGATGGAGAAAGTACGACGACGTGCAGTTGATCGCGCACGCGAGAGTGCCATTGGTGAAGTTTCGAGATCCAGAAACTGGGGTAGCGTGCGACGTGTGCGTCCATAACGACGGGGTGTACAAATCGGCGGTGATGGGTTTCGTGGCGGACCACGATCGATTGTATCGAGATTTAGTTTTTTGCGTCAAGATGTGGGCCAAGAATTGGAACGTGAACGATGCGATAAACGGGACGTTTAACTCGTATTCGTTGTGTCTGTTAGCGTTGTTTACTCTCCAAAGACACGGAATATGCCCGCCAATGGCGAATATAACGTTGCCGGACGAGGAATCTTTGGAAAAAGAGATGCAACGAGTACAAAACGAATGCGAAGAAACGAAAGAGTTGGGGAAACCGAGAGAAGTATCGCACGAGAGGAAACGAGCGGACGCGCAAAGGAACCCGCACGCGATAAAGCCGAAAGCAGATAAATATCACTCGTACAGCTCAGGAAACCAGAAGACGTTGGCGGAACTCTTCGTGGACTTTTTCGTCACGCTGAGCGCGGTAGAGCCGCTGTGGGCGAAAGGATTAGTCGCGTCCACGTACGCCGGAAGATGGACGTGCGGGTGTTCCTGGCCACTGCGTAAATATAAAATTGGCGTAGAAGACCCGTTCGCGAGTGGAGATAACGTTGCGAGAGCGGTACAAAGACGTTCGGCGCCGGTTGTTTTTGGCGCCATTCGCGGCGCGGCGATGACCGTGAAACGCATTTTATGGGCAGAAAACGACGAACAGTTTGAAATGGCGATGATGGATATGCTCGGAGACCCGGAGCGAGTGCACGAAAAAAACGTGCACTCGAACAATAACAGATTTCCACCGTCTGGAACTGGTGGCAGGGGTGCAAGAGAACGACGCGAAACGAGACGCGCGGCGCAGCGCGCGACGGACAACACTTTGACTCAACCGCCCCCGATGCCTTTACAACCACCCATGCCGATGTCGCAACCACCGCCGCCGCTCCCGATGATGGGACATCAACAGCAACATCAAAATATGCCTCCGCGTCTACCGACAATGCCTAGAAACGGCGTAAATCCTCCCGCTGGTTTACAACCGACTCCACCAGGTGTGTCACCTCCGCTATTGCTCAATCAAGTTCAACATCAGCAACAACAACATCAAAGAGAGAGTAATTTGCTCGCACAAATGCAAAGCATGAACATGAACATGAACGGGCATCAAATGCAACAGCAACAGCAACACATTACAAAATCTATCGCCGAGCTCGAGCAGTCTGTTATTCAACAAGCGCAACAGCGTCAACAATTACAGCAGCAAGAACAAATGTTGATGCGTCAGCAGCAGCAGCGACAACAACTGCAAAATAGCGGTGGGTTCGGAGACGAACTTGGCGGCGGTATCTTTTCGAGCATCGCGAAGAATACGCACTCGTTCGGGTTTGGTGCTTCACCACTACCAACGACTCAGCAACAACAACAGCAGCAACAGCCACCACCGTTACAGCAAGCTCTGTTTGGAGGTAGCGGTGGGTCTTCGCAGGGGAGCGGGTTAGATATTTTCGGTAATCCGATGCCTCAAAACTTCAACTCGGCCTTCGAGGGATTACGCAATAGCAATAATAACGAAAGCGTAACAAAAATATTTGAGCGAGAACAACAACAACAACAACAACAACAACAACAACAACGAGAAGAATCTAACGTTTTCACCGACGATAACGATTCTCCGAACGGCCTCAACGAATCGCCTCGGAATCGCGAATCGCGCAACGCCTTTCGAAGAGGAGGACGCGGAAAAAATTCGTCAGGATTGCGCGCGAAGAAACACGAACATCTGAATGGCGACTTTGAGGGCGGTGTAAAGTCTTTCCCGCAGCCGCGACAATAATAGATAGGTACAGCAGTAGTTTATACATCAATAATTGTTTCGCTGAATTTGTAAAAACTAACAAACTAACTTCTACCGCGCGCTAAATACTCGTCGAGAAACGGATGAAAAGATTCTCTCTCCTCGCCATTTTTTCCGTCTTTATTTTCGTGTTCTTTTTCGTCGTCGTCGTCGTCAAAAGAAGAAGAAGAAGAAGGGGCTAAAATCGTTACTAATTGGGCGTTTTGCGCGATGTCTCGCGTTTTACGAACGAGTAAAGCGTGTATTGGATCATTCGCCAACCAATTTTCCGGCGGCGATTTCGCGTCGTCTTTCAAACAATAGTTTTCGTATAACCTCCCAATTACTCGAAACATTTGCTTTAAATACTCCTCGTCTCTCTTCACGCGAAAGACGGAAGTGCCTCGAGTCACGTTTCGCATGCACAAGAAACACGACGACGCGTTTGCGGAAACCATCTCCAGTTGTACTTGCGGTACGTGATACGCGGGAATAGTTTTCGGTAACGGCGGATCGCCGACGCGATAGTATCCGCTTTGCGTTCGATAAAACGGACTTCGATTCTTCACCTCTACGACGACGCGTTCAACCGCGTTCTCACCATCGTCGCTACGAATGAGTGCGATTGCGTCCGGACTCGCGCCTAATTGAGGTAATTTACATCCGCACATCTCTTCGTACTTCAACAAAACGTCCTTCGACATGCGACACAAACCAACTTCGTGAATCTCCTCTACGTTTGGGAAATCGTTCAGTAACTGCATCAGCGCTCCCGCTTCCGCCGTATTCCCCCACGCTAATCTCACGGACTGTTCGCCTTCTCTCGCTTTCATTCGACAAAATCCAAGACGAGTGAGGCCTAAAGTTCCACCAAACGGTTGCTCTTCCACCCCCGCGAGTTCTCTCGCTTTTTTCTTTTTCTTCTTCAGTTGTTTCGCTTTCTTTTTCTTCTGTTTTTTCGATCCTTTCTTCGCGTTGTTCGTTCTTATTTTCGCCGGACTTTTCTTCGTCGAGCGGTTCACGTGTGAGTTATCAACCGACGCGCGAAGGATGTCCAACGGCGTTGCCGAGGAGAAATCGAAGTGATGTTGAAACCGACCTTTGCTATTTTTAATCGGCGGAAAGAACTTTTCTTCTTTATTATCTTCTTCGTCCTCGTCTTCCTCGTCCTCGGCGGCTGAACTCGAAGCAGATAGATCCTCCTCCATCTCGTCGTCGTCGTCTGAATCGTTATCGTACCACCCGTCACTGCGCTCTTCCTCCACACTCAACATCAACTCCTCGTTATACGCCTTCACGATCGCCTCGTTCTTCTCTCTCGCGTCGTCCTCGTCCCTTTCGTTCTCTCCCGTCGTCGACGGGGCCTCAACTACCGCCGCAGCGTCTTCCCGCATCACCATCACCGCGCGCATCAAATCCTGGTGACTCGCGCTTTCGCTGTGCAATCCAATCTTTGTCACCACGTGCGCTTCCTTAAACCCAAGCGCGCCTAAAATGTTCCCCGACGTTAACACGCCTTTATGTAAACTTGCCCACGTATTGGTGCCTTGTCGACATAAACGGTGACTTTGTTCGTCTTTCGTAAAATCCAGCCAACTCTCCGGCGGTAACGCGAGGAACTTTTTCTCTTTCCGTAACCGTTCTAAATCCACGTTGTGGAATCCAAACAGGTTTGGTATCTTTCCAACCGTGCCGACGAGTTGCGTGCGGTTCGATTGGATCGAAACGTTGTGAGACGCCGCTTGCGGGGAAGAGAAGAAATCAACTTTGTCGAACGCGTTGCACTCATCTTCCAAAGGTTTGAGCGCGTCTTGAGAGTAGTTTTTGAGCAACGCGCGAGGTAAAAGCGACATTTTCTTTTCCTCTAAATCCTCGTCTTCGTCTTACTCTTTATCGCGAAGAGGTCCTCGCTCTTGTCGCGTGTTCTAAATTGCACATCCTCATGATGTGTACAACTGTATTAGGACGAGATGTGAGGAAAATTGGTACCAGTTACAACGTGACATTAAACGCTCTACAGTTCTACACCACACGCTGCGACGAGAACGCTAGACCATCTCTTTTTCCACGTACTACTTCCTTGTCTCTCTCTCTTTCGGCTTTTTCTCACGACAACGATTTGAGCGACGTTCGTTCGAAATGTTCGACACACGAGACGTCTACGCTACCGTCCTTCTTCCGATACCGCCGAACGCACGTCATCCAATCCCCACTCTCATCTGTCGTTCTCGTCGTGGATTCAAACCCGAGTTGAGATGTGGACGTGACTTCGTGCGTGCGTGAACTCATATCCCACGTGGCTTTTCTGTGCACTTCTCCCGGCCCTGGGCCGAATATGTTGCTCTCGCCTTCGTACTTTTCCACGAATTCGCCCAGAGGGTACGTTAACTTTCTTTTCGTTCCCGTGCTCGAAACCGTCCACACCGTAAACGCTCCCTCTCCCAAAAACGTATTCGTCGCCTCATCTGTTGTTGTGTCCCAAACTTGCACGTACGTCGCCGTGGAGCGATTCCCGTCCATATCGTGCGCTTCGAGGTACTCGAACACGTTTTCGTTTTTGGACGCATCCCGATGCCATCGACCGAGAAAGGACTTGTGCGCTTCGGACAAAGCGCGCATTTTTAAGCGCTTCTTCTCGTCCGAATACTCCTGCGCAGACCAAGAGGCAGAAGAACAACGGAAGGTGGTCTTCCTTTCAATGCGTGGTTGTCCTCGTCTGTGGGTTGTGAATACCAGCGATGATGATGAGGCTACGGACGACATGTTCGCATTTTATTCCATTGACAATGGTGCTTTTTCCGAAACAGTTACGTTTGTTTTTCCCTTCAAATTGTACGCGTATACTTTTAAACGCTAAAAATCAAATCAATCGTATCTAAATCCCGGTCCAGGCGCGGCGTCGCCGTATTCACTCCCACTGATTTCAGATTTCGAACCACCGTATAAACTCTCGCCGAAGACGCTGCCGGTGTATTGGGAATCCGTGTCGTCGTCTCTCTGCGCGGCGGAATTGGCGAACCCGATGTTTTGGGCGCCGACGCGAGGTGCGGTGGTTAAATTTCGTTTCCCGGACCAGTTATAACCGCCGTCGCCGCCGTAATCATTATCGGCGATGTAATTGTCGCTGTTGTAATTTTCACCACTCGTGGTGGTTTCTTCGTGGATGGTTTCTTTGGCGACGAATCGCGCGAGGCCGGCTTTTGCTTTCCATCGAGATTGAGGTAACGCGACCATGCACTCGTTCAGTTGGTTGATGTTGTTGCCTTCGACGAGGCATTTGTTGTCTCTGAAGTGTTGCAACATGTCTCTGAAAAGCGGTTGTTTCGCTAACACTTTCGGATTACCGACAATCATCAAACCAAGTTTGGCTCGAGTTAACGCGACGTTCAGACGCCTGGGGTCGTTCAAGAAACCGATCCCTTGACGGTCGTTCGATCGGACGCACGTCACGATGATGTACTGTTTTTCGCGTCCTTGGAACGCGTCGACCGAAGCGACTTCCACTTCTTGGTATATGCTCGGGTGTAAAACCCCGGTTCGAGTTAAGTAGTTGACGACGTACGCGCGTTGGCCTTCGTAAGGTGTGACCACACCGATTTCCTCCGGTGCGATGCCGTTTTGAAGTAAGTGCGTGACAATTTTCTCCACCGCGTACGCTTCGCCGCGGTTCAAGTACGAGTATCCGCTCGCAGACATCTCTTCGACGCCCATTTGAGCCCAAAACAGCATCGGTTTTGACGGACACGGCCACGGGAACACGTCTTCGCTATCCGCACGTTCTGCCTCGGTGACACCGTTTTGCAGCGTGCCTTCGTAAAACGCGTTGGATGGAAATTCCGAAAGACACGGGTGCATTCTGTATTGCACTTGCAATCGAATCGGTTGGACGCCCATAAAGATTAAACGTTCGAACAAAGATTGACTCAAACCGGCTCTCGAAGCACTTCTACAGGTGACGACCGGTCCTAACTGACAGTGGTCGCCAACCATGACGACTTGTTTTGCACCCATGATGATTGGAATGAGCGTCTCTGGTTCCGTGGCTTGCGTGGACTCATCGAATAAGACTTGTCGAAATCTATATTTTTCGAGTCTTCGATCGCCGGCGCCGACGGCGGTGACGCACACGACGTCAGCGTTTTGTATGATGTCGTTTTCTATTTTCTTCAACGCTTTGTAATACCTTTTCTCGTCTTCTTGCGATAACTCGCCGATGGAATCTTTCAACCTTTGCAATTTCGCGAGTTGACCATTTTTCTCCTTCTCTGCTATTCTCTGAACTTGATAATGCAACGCTAAGTGTTCCACCGCCGAGTTGACGTGTTCGCGCGATCGAGCGACGATTCTTACAACTTTTAAACCCGTCTTCTCAATCTTCTCGGCGAGTTGATCGACTGCGACGTTCGAAGGCGCGGCGACGATAACTTGACCGTCCCCTTTCGTCGCTAAATGGTACACGATGGTCGCCGAAGTGACCGTCTTTCCCGTCCCGGGAGGACCCTGAATCAACGACAACGGTTGTTGCAACACCATCTTCACCGCGGCGATTTGTGAGTGGTTCAACTCCGGTAAATTCGGTGCCGACCATTTCTGTTTCCCGGAAACGTCAATGTTTGAGCCTCGATGGTGCATGACGCTTTCGTTCACGTCGTGGCCTAACAATTTGTGATAGATGTAACCGGAAACCGAAGTGTCGTCCACCGCGAACGCTTTCAACGCCGCTTGGCACCGGTCGTACGACACCGATTTCCACACGCACTCGATTTCGTACCCGCTCGTCACGTGAACCGGAGCGTCCACGCACGACCTCGCGTCCAACTCTAAACCAATTTCTTCCTCCTTTACGTTGTATCGAATCACGGTCCCGTCGCCTCGCCAAATTTCTCTCCCGTCTACGCTCTTCAAAATCGCGACTAACTCGTCGCCCAACAAAATCTTCAAATGCTCCTCGTCGCTACTAAATCCAAAATACATCACCCTCCTCGCGTTCAACCCCACGTCCCATCGCACGGAAACATTACCCATGTGTTGACTCTCCTTTTGACTTTTATCGTAATCCGCCTCAATCGCAATCAACGGTCCGAACACGTTCTGATACTGATACGCGTCCGCGTATCGCAACGCCACCGGTTGCGGCTCCGCGTCTTTGTCTCTCTTTTCCACGTCGTCAATCGTCGCCGTCGGATCGCTCTTCCACAAATCCTCCAGCGCCGTGGCCTGAGCTTGCGTCACTTGCCTCGCTCGCATCGTCTCTCTCTCGTCCGGCTCGTTCACCAACCAACTCAAAATCGTCTTATCCTCCGTAACCACCGGTTCCCATTTCGTCAAATCCAAATCCAACGCCTTCAGCGCCGCCGTCGGTTGTAAAACGACGTCTCTGGAAAGTAACGCCACCGTCGGCGGATCTTCGTCTTTCTTCACGATAAACCCGAGATTAAAAACGTTCGTGGAATCCGTCACGTAACACGCCGGTTCGAGTTCGCCTAAAGGTGAATCCGGGTGTAACGCGATCGCGTTCGATCTCGATTTCACCAAGTGAAAGACCACGCAGGACGCCGGCAAGGCGCCGGTTTTCGAGTTGCAGAACCATTTGTTCGTTTTCTTACACCGAACGACGCACGCCGGGTTGGAAATCCCGCAGTACGAGCACGCGTGCGCGGGTTGTTCTCCGTGCGTCGTTTTATCTTCTTCTTCTTCTCTGTTGTCTTCGTCTTCGTCGTCGACATCGTCCCGCTCTTCTGATGCATCATCATCATCATCCAACGGGGACAATTCATCCTCTACATCTTCTTCTTCTTCTAACGTTAAATCTTCCAAGATTTGTTTCATAATTTGCGAGTCCAACTCTTCGTACTCGTTTCTCTCTTTCTCGTCTTCGTCTTTCTCCTCGTCGTCTTCTCCCGCCATATTTCTTTACTCTTGTCTTCTTTAACGTCTTCTTCTTTAATGTCTTCTTCTTCTTCTTCTTTGTGTCGTCGAAAAAGGTCTCG
>Ga0129327_10001156_pt1 | contig 15795 bp, 19 predicted proteins | sample CPBDNA_6_FD_111799 | JGI IMG/M metagenome (GOLD analysis project Ga0129327, IMG submission 111799) | Freshwater to marine salinity gradient microbial communities from Chesapeake Bay, USA - CPBay_Spr_31_0.8_DNA | ecosystem: Environmental > Aquatic > Marine > Coastal | place: USA: Chesapeake Bay... | reverse complement strand
GAAAGCATCACTCCCAAGTCAGCTTCAAAATGTGACACCAAGAACGCAACAGCCGGAGTCGGTAACGCCCCAACGAGTGTGACGTCGATACCCGCGCTGGCTAGTCCGGCAACAACGGCTGCCTCGAGGAATTCACCACTTGCACGGGTATCACGACCGACAATCGCCCGAGGGCGATGGCCTGCGAATTCACCGGCATCTGCCAAAACATGCGCAGCCGCCACCGACAAATCCAGTGCTAGTTCGGCGGTGAGATCCTTATTGGCCAGCCCTCGGACACCGTCGGTACCAAAGAGGCTCACGCGATTAGCGCTTGCTGTATTGCGGAGCCTTACGGGCCTTCTTCAGACCGTACTTCTTACGCTCCTTGGCCCGTGGATCACGAGTGAGGAATCCAGCCTTCTTCAGAATTGGGCGGTTGCCTTCTTCATCGATCTCGTTGAGGGCACGAGCAACACCCAAGCGCACGGCTCCTGCCTGTCCGCTGGGGCCTCCACCATGCAGGCGGCAAATGACATCGAACTTGCCCACTGCTCCAAGGGAGACAAATGGCTCGTTCACGATCTGCTGGTGCACCTTGTTGGGGAAATAGTCACTGAGTTCGCGACCATTGATTTTCCACTGTCCCGTTCCTGGAACGAGGCGAACACGCGCAACGGCTTCCTTGCGACGACCTGTTGCATTCGCAGGTGCGACAACAACGTCACGAGTAATTACTGGCTTTGAACTTTCGCTTGTGTACTCCGAGGGAACTTCTTCGAAGTCTTCTTCGACTACATCAACTACTGAAACATCTGACACGACTGTGGTCCTCTCCTGTGCGCTTACTGCGCGACCTGGGTAATTTCAAAAGGCTTGGGGTTTTGCGCAGCATGCGGGTGGTTAGGACCTGCATAAACTTTGAGCTTGGTCATCTGCTGACGGCCGAGCTTGTTGTGAGGGACCATGCCCTTCACAGCTTTGGTGACAGCACCTTCGGGGTTGCTCTCCAACAGTTCGGAGTAGCTGGTTGCTGTCAAGCCACCGGGGTAACCCGAGTGGCGGTATGCCTTCTTCTGCTCCAACTTGGAACCGGTGAGTGCAACTTTGTCCGCATTAATGATGATGACGAAGTCGCCCATGTCCATGTGGGGGGCGAATGTGGGCTTGTGCTTACCGCGCAGAAGCGCAGCAGCCTGGGATGCGAGCCGACCGAGAACAACATCGGTGGCGTCAATGACAAGCCATTCGCGAGTTATCTCGCCGGCTTTGGGGCTATAGGTTTTCATGTGAAGCGACCTTGCTTTCTCGTAGGGACTCGGTTTCTGCACTCAAAGGCATGTGCCAATGAGCCGTACTGGGCACCTTCCCGGGTGCTCAGGCCGCGGCGACGGGTGCGAACCCAACCACAGCAGCAGCCAAGAGTACCCAAGCCTGCATTCGCGCAGCAGGTGGCCCCTAGAAAATTTGCCAAAACCTGCATATAGAGGTGTGCAGATCTGTAGCATCCGGCCATGTCAATCACCCAAGAGACTTCACAATCATCCAAATCCAGCATTGACCGCTGGTTCGAGCTCACCAAGCGTGGATCGACCTATACCCGCGAATTCCGAGGCGGAATTGTCACTTTCGTGACCATGGCCTACATCGTGGTCCTTGGCCCCCTCATTCTGGGCACCGCGACCGATTCCACCGGCTCACTCATCGGCGGATTCAGCGATGTCGGCGGCTCGATCACCGCCGTTGCCTCGGTCATGGCTCTAGTTGCCGGCATCATGTCAATTGCCATGGGCGCTATTGGTCGAATCCCGATTGCGATTGCCGCGGGCCTTGGGCTTCTGCCGGTCGTCGCTTTCTCTTTGGCTCCTCGCATGACTTGGGCCGATGCCATGGGGTTGATCGTGCTCGAAGGTTTGCTCGTGCTGGCCCTAGTGTTCGCCGGACTACGCAAAAAAGTTTTTGACGCAATTCCTGACCCGCTGAAGTTCGCTATCGGTGTCGGTATCGGCATGTTCATCACGCTCATCGGCTTGGTCGATGCAGGTATCACTCGTCCGGGCAATCCCCTCATCAACTTTGGTGTCAATGGCAACCTCGCCGGTTGGTCAGCGTTCATTTTCGTCTTTGGACTGCTCCTCATGACGGTTCTGGTTGTTCTCAAAATCCGAGGTGGACTGCTCATTGGCATCGTAATCACCACTGTCATTGCTCTTATCGTCGAAGCAGTATTCGGCGTTGGTGGCCGCAGCGATGAAAACCCCGGTGGTTGGGGCCTAAACGTTCCAGGGCTCCCCGACGCAGTGATTGGCTCACCCGACTTCAGTTTGATTGGTCAATTCAGCCTCTTCGGCGCATTCACCGCCATCGGTGCGCTCGCTGCAGGTCTTGCCGTCTTTAGCCTGATGCTTACCGACTTCTTTGACACCATGGGTACTGCATTTGGCATTGCAGCTGAAGGCGACATGCTTGATGAGGACAACGACGTTCCACATATGCAGGCAATCCTCGCGGTGGACGCGGCTGCAGCAGTAGTTGGTGGCGCAACAGGCTCGTCCAGCAACACCGCATATATCGAGTCAGCAGCCGGAGTTGGTGACGGAGCGCGTACCGGTATCGCAGCAATCGTTACCGGCGTTCTCTTCCTGATTGCAATGTTCTTCACACCATTGGTCAGTGTCGTGCCCTGGGAAGCTGCCGCTCCAGCGCTCGTAGTTGTTGGCGCCATGATGATGATGCAAGTTCGTCACATTGATTTCACTGACCTTGCTATCGGCATCCCTGCATTCCTCACTATCGTCCTGATGCCATTCACCTATTCAATTGTGAATGGAATTGGCGCAGGCTTTGTGTCATGGGTTGTGATCAAGATGTTCCAGGGCAAAGCTCGAGAGATTCCGCTGGTTATGTGGATTGTGTCTGCAGCATTCGTGGTGTATTTCGCCGCAGAGCCCATTTCCAGCTGGATTGGTTGATAGAGACGCTTGTTATTCACGGGGTGGCTGGCGTGCCAGCCACTCTTTGAATTCCCTGTCCTGCTGCTCTCGCCAGGCCGCCACTGCATCGGCCAACTCTTCCACGTCAACTTGGAATAGATGAGGGAAGCGAACGGTCTGAGCCAATAGCAATTGCCCGGTAATGCGTGAGTCGGCCAGCGCCCCATGCCAATCTGATTCATTGAGTTCAAGACCGTAACGTGCAACCGTCGGCTGCAAGCGCCGCTGCGCTTTGCCCTTGACGTACTTATCCTGTTGCTTGTCAATTATGTAGGGGCAAATATCAGCGACACCGCGCAAGGGTTCCAAACCCACTCGTTCAAGGTTGGAGTCAAGGATTGTGCGGTCAAAGGATGAGTTGAAGCAAACAACTGGAAAACCGAATGAAGTCAGATACTCGCGAATCTCGGAGAGCGCCTGAATCTGGTCCATGCCCTGTGACTGACTCATTTCATTTGTAACCCCATGAACAGCACTGGCTCCCTCAGGAATGTTGACATCAACCTTGATTAACCATTCTTGGGATTCAATTTCAACGCCATTGATGAACACAACCGCAGCCGCAGTAACAATTCGATCATTTGCAACATCAACACCTGTTGTCTCCGTGTCAAAAGCAATGAATCCCCGTTGAACCCAGCTGGGTTCAGGCTGTTCAATGTGTTCATCTAATTCGCTCATGAGCAAACGGTATCGGTGTTCACTGACACTGATTTACCCCAGTGTGATCCACACTTTGCGCAGCGGCTCAGTGACAGTCCACGTCGTTTTGGCTCCCGCGGGAAGAACACCAACGGTGCCAGGAGCCAGTTCAATTTTTCCGCCCTGATCACATGTGACGCTCCCGCGCCCCGAGATCACGACAAACACTTCATCGACTTCAACATCAGTGGACTCCCCCACCGAGTGATCCCACACACCGATATCCAACTGCCCTGAGTCCTCGTGGCCCACGTGGTCCAGTTCTTTGACACCGGTAGTGACCTGACCATCGGTTCGCTCAAACAGGTCAGACACGGCTGCGGCGTCAAATGAACGGATCATGAGTTCTCCCAGATTGGTGTTGGCGTTTCCGTGACATTGCCATTGGCATCGTAATGAATAAATCGATCAAACCCCTTGGCAAACCACCGGTCGTGCGTCACCGCCATGACCGTGCCGTCAAAACCATCAAGGCCATCCTCCAGAGCTTGGGCACTGGCAAGGTCAAGGTTGTCGGTTGGCTCGTCCAGCAGGAGCAACGTTGCACCGCTGAGTTCAAGCAGCAGAATTTGAAAGCGCGCTTGCTGGCCGCCAGAAAGGGTGTCGAACTTTTGCTCGCTGCTGGCCGCAAGTTCATAGCGGTCGAGAACTCGGGCAGCCCGTTCCCTCGGCATGCCTTCGCGCTGACCGTCACCACGGTGAAGGATTTCAAGGAGAGTCTTGCCCTGAAGGTCAGGTCGCACATGGGTTTGGGCAAACCACCCGGGTCGCACTCGCGCACCGAGTTTGACATTGCCATTGTGATTAACCGGCGCAATGTCGACTTCACCCACGGGTTGGTGCTCAATATCAGGATCAGAGCCGCCCCGTGCGAGAAGTCTCAGCAGGTGAGACTTGCCTGAACCATTAGCGCCAAGGACTGCAAGCCGTTCGCCGTACCACACCTCAAGATTGAATGGCTTGGTCAGATTGGTGAGCTCAAGGTTGGTTGCGACCACCGCTCGCTTGGCAGTGCGGCCCCCTTTGAGGCGCATGCTGACATTTTGTTTATTGGGAACGGCAAGCGGAGGGCCCACTTCCTCGAACTTCTTGAGTCGCGTTTGGGCCGCCTGATAGCGCGAAGACATGCCGTCATTGAACTTTGCATGTTCCCTGAGTGTGAGAACCAGTTTCTTGAGTTGCGCATGTTCTTCATCCCACCTGCGCAAGAGTTCCTCGAGTCTGGCGAACCTGTCCTCGCGGGCCTGCTTGAAGGTGGCGAAACTCCCACCGTGAACCCAGGCGGTATTGCCAGCAGCGCCCAACTCCACACTGACCACCGTGGTTGCCGCGTTATTCAGCAGTTCACGATCATGGGAGATCAACAGGACGGTCTTCTTGGTTTCCTTGAGCTGCTCCTCGAGCCAAATCTTGCTGGGAACGTCTAGGTAGTTGTCTGGTTCATCGAGCAAAAGAACTTCTGCTTTATCGCGCAGCAGATATTCGAGCACGAGACGCTTTTGCTCGCCACCGGAGAGTGTTGCGGCGCTTCGATTCTTGACCTCATCAAAACTCTTGCCAAATGCATTGATCGTGACAACATCCCACAACACTTCAGCTTCATAACCTCCAACATCGCCATAATCAGCGAGTGCTTGGGCGTATTGCATCTGAACTTTCTCACTGTCGTCGTCCATCAACTTCAATTCAATGGCATCAACTTTTTTTGCTGCATGCTTAAGGTCGCTGGGACTGACCTCGATCAAGAGGTCACGCACGGTGCCCTCGGTCATGTGACCGATGAACTGGCGCATGACGGCCATGGGGCCGCTATGGGTAATCGCACCTTCATCCGGAGCGAGATCTCCCGCCGCCATACGCATCAACGTTGTTTTGCCTGCACCATTAGGGCCTACGAGTGCGGCGACAGCCCCATTGGGAACCCTAAAAGTGACATCGTTGAGCAGGACTCTGCCATCAGGTAACGTGAAGGTGATATGACTGACATCGATATGAGACATGGGATAGCAAGCCTATTGAAAGGGCTGAAACGAGGACAGGTCGGCGGCCACGGGGTATAAGATTTTTGCTTGGAAAAGACTTAAGAAAGGAAAACCATGCGCCTTGTCGCCTTAGCCCTCGCCGCTGCTCTCGCTCTGTCCATAACCCCGACCATTGCGGTGGCTGCGCCGAGTCCCTACAACATCGATACGGCGACCTTCTCGAGCTTCACTCCTCCAGCGACGGCCCCGCTGGGTGTTTCTCCCGAGGTGTACTTCGACGCCCCAACAGGTACCTACTACCTGATCACCACATCTATGCCACCCACTCAGTACCGCTCAACCGATGGACTCACGTGGACCCCCGTGGGCAATCAACTCCCCATGGGAATCGACTGGTCAATAGTGCAAGAGGGTCAGGCAAGTTACCGGTTGTATTTTGCCGAAATGACACCGACAACCCCCGGTGCCGGTCCATCTGCACCATGCACACCTGGATCCAAGTATCTGCGTTATGCCACTTCATCTGACTTGGTTAATTGGACAACCCAGCCTGGTGTTTTGCTCGGAGACGTGGGGTGCGGAGTTCCCCACGTTATGAAAACAACAGCGGGCAATTATTTTCTCTACTTCAACAAGCAAGACTCGGCATTTGGGCACGGTGTCCGGGTAGCAACCTCCACCGACGGACTGTCGTGGAATGAATTACCTGGAATCTTGGCCAATGAAAGCGAGCTAGTTGACCCTGCCCCGATTGAAATGCCCGATGGCACGTTCATCATGATTGGATCTACAACCGGCGGTAGCAACAGGTACCAGGAACTTCAGATTCTCAGTTCAACGGATGCAATCAATTGGAACTTGCGAGCCAAACCGCTTTACTCGCTTCCCGGAACAAGTGTTCTCGATCCCAGTGTGGAATTGATCAATGGTCAAATGCGTGTGTGGTTCGGCTATGCACCGGGTGGAATCCACGATTCCTCTCGCATTGCCACCGGTACCGTGGAATTCACCGAAACCGCAACCACCCCGCCCCCGTCCAAAGCGAAAGCCAAAGCTGGAAAGAAATGCACAAAAAAGGGTGAAGTATCTGGGAAACTGATTTGTAAGAAAAAGAAAGGCAAACTTGTGTGGGCTCGCCGTTAGCGAGAGTGAGCTATTGGCTGCTGTCCCGTCGGCGTTTAGTTATCGCAATGCGCGCCTCCAACTCGTGGTCCGGTGGGTAGCCAACTTCCTCGAGGACCAATGGAAACGGCTCCATCATTTGCACGTGCGAGGACTTGCCATCCTGGTTGAGCAGGTGAGTGGTCCATGACGTTTTCTTGCGGCCGTCGCCAATAGGCAACAGCGCACCAACAACGTTGCGCACCATCGAGTGACAGAACGCATCAGCCCTGATCGTCATCACAATGAAGCCGTCACTATTGCGATGCCACTCAAGTTTTTGAACTTCACGGATTGTTGATGCCCTAGGTCGCTTAATGCAGAAGGCAAAAAAGTCATGCACACCTATGAGCGCTTGGCTTGCCTCGTTCAATCGATCGATATCTAATGAGACTGGCCACGGAAGAACTTCACGGCGACGCAGGGGCGCCGGCCCCGTGGGGTCATCGGAAATCATGTAGGTGTACTCGCGCCACAATGCGGAGAAGCGCGCGTCAAAACCTTTGTGTGCTTGTTCGATAGAAAGGAACCGGATGTCCTCGGGCAATGCCTTATTCACACGCTCCGGAGTCAATTTGATTAAGTCTGGATGATCCTTGGGAACATCAAAATGGATCACCTGACCGCGGGCGTGCACACCTGCGTCGGTGCGCCCTGCGCACACGGTTGCGAAGTCCAAGTCATGGATCAAAGCGCCAAGAGTGTTTTCAACCTCGGCTTGAACTGTGCGGAGGTCCCCACCCTGGGAAGCCCACCCGCGAAACCCGGAGCCGTCGTAGGAAAGTTTCGCGCGCAGACGAATGAGCCCGTCCTCGGGTGATCCAAGGACGGGCTGACTCACTAATTCTGGTAGTTCGTGAGAGTGCAGGACTTACTCCTTGGACTCTTCTGCAGCCTCAACGATTTCCTCGACAACAGCTTCATCAGCATCTGCCGCCTCGGAGTCGATGAGAACTTCTTCTTCCGCATTGACCTCAGAGATGGGCTGCTCGCTGACCTCTGGTGTCTCCTCCACAACCTCAACTGCTGCTGGAGCTACAGTTTCGGCCTGGGCCTTTTCCTTGGCTGCCCGCTTGGTTGCGCCTGTTGCTTCAGCGACAACCTGCTCGAGCATTGGCTCAACGAGTTCAATGATCGCCATGGGAGCGTTATCGCCCTTGCGGTTTCCGATCTTGATGATTCGCGTGTAGCCACCTGGTCGGCCCGCATAGCTTGGACCAATTTCAGTGAACAGGGTGTGCACGACACCCTTGTCCTTGACCACGGTGAGCACGCGGCGACGAGCATTAATGTCACCGCGCTTGGCGAATGTGATCATGCGCTCAGCAAGCGGACGAAGCCGCTTTGCCTTGGCATGGGTGGTGGTGATTTTGCCGTGCTCGAAAAGTGCGGTGGCAAGGTTGCCGAGCATTAAACGCTCGTGCGCTGCGCCTCCGCCGAGACGGGCTCCCTTAGCTGGGCTAGGCATGTGGTTCTCCTTATGTTTCTAGGTATCCGGTGAAGGGCGGGCTTAGAGCTGCTCGTCCTCGGGGTAGGCGTCCTCGGCGTAGGAGATCTCCACAGCCACTTCTTCTTCAGGGTCAACGTTCATGTCGACATCTTCGTCATCGAAGTACACGGCGGTACTTGGATCAAAGCCGGGAGGGCTGTCCTTGAGCGCGAGCCCAAGACCGACCAACTTGACCTTGACTTCATCGATGGACTTCGCACCAAAGTTGCGAATGTCGAGCAGGTCAGCCTCACTGCGGGTGATGAGTTCACCAACGGTGTGGATTCCTTCGCGCTTGAGGCAGTTGTATGAACGCACTGTCATGTCCAACTGCTCAATCGGGGTGGAAAGCTGCTCCGCTGCGAATGCATCCGTTGGGCTTGGGCCAATGTCGATGCCTTCAGCGTCAACGTTCATTTCACGTGCAAGACCAAAGAGCTCAACAAGTGTTGACCCTGCCGATGCAACAGCATCGCGGGGAAGCATGCATCGCTTGGTCTCAACGTCGATGACGAGCTTGTCAAAGTCGGTGCGCTGCTCAACACGAGTAGCTTCGACCTTGTAGCTGACCTTGAGCACCGGTGAGTAAATGGAGTCAACCGGAATACGGCCGATTTCCTGCTCTGGGTGCTTGTTCATGACAGAGGGGACGTAGCCGCGACCGCGCTCAACAATGAGTTCGATCTCGAGCTTGCCCTTGCCATTGAGAGTTGCGATGTGCAGTTCTGGGTTGTGCACCTCGACACCAGCGGGTGGCTGGATATCTGCTGCGGTGACATCGCCGGGGCCCTGCTTGCGCAAGTACATGACTGCTGGTTCATCGATTTCACTCGAAACAACCAAACCCTTGAGGTTCAGGATTATTTCGGTGACATCTTCTTTGACACCATCAATGGTGGTGAACTCATGGAGCACGCCATCAATGCGAATGCTGGTGACAGATGCACCAGGAATCGAAGAGAGCAGGGTGCGACGCATGGAGTTACCGAGGGTGTAGCCGAAGCCAGGCTCGAGTGGTTCCAACACGAAACGTGAACGGAACTCGCTGATTGGTTCTTCGGTCAGAATCGGACGCTGACTAATGAGCACTTTTCATTCCTTCCAGCAGTGACCTCTATTTGACACTGCAACTTGAGGCTCGATTCAGATGAATCGAAGGGGTGATTACTTGGAGTACAACTCAACAATGAGCTGTTCTTGAACCTGGGTGTCGATGACTGCGCGAGCAGGCAAGGCGTGGACGAGGATGCGCATCTTGCTGGGCACAACCTCGAGCCATGCGGGAACGGTCTTTTCACCGATCTCAGCGTGGGCAACGATGAATGGGGTCATTTCCAGTGAACTGGGGCGAACGTCGATGACGTCGTTGGGGCTCACCCGGTAGGAAGGAATGTTGACCTTCTTGCCGTTGACCATGAAGTGACCGTGGGTAACCAACTGGCGGGCCATGTCGCGGCTCTTGGCAAACCCTGCACGGAAGACAACATTGTCCAGGCGTGACTCAAGGATCACGAGCAGGTTTTCACCTGTCTTTCCGGGCATTGTCTTGGCTTCTTTGTAGTAGTTCGAGAACTGCTTCTCAAGGATGCCGTACATGCGGGTTGCCTTCTGCTTCTCACGAAGCTGCAACAAGTATTCGCTCTCCTTTGACCGACCACGACCATGTTGGCCGGGAGGGTAAGGACGCTTCTCAAACGGGCACTTCGGTGACTCGCACTTTGATCCCTTGAGGAACAGCTTCATTTTCTCGCGGCGGCACCGCTTGCAATCTGCGTCTGTATAACGCGCCATATCTATTTCCTACTTTCTGATTAAAATTTAATGCGCGCGATTAGACGCGACGACGCTTGGATGGACGGGTTCCGTTGAAGGGCACGGGAGTGACGTCAGAGATTGACCCGACCTCAAGACCTGTTGCCTGCAGGGAACGGATTGCGGTCTCGCGACCTGAACCCGGACCTTTGACGAATACGTCAACTTTGCGCATGCCGTGTTCCATGGCGCGACGTGCTGCTGCTTCTGCGGCGAGCTGCGCGGCGAATGGAGTGGACTTGCGGCTGCCTTTGAATCCAACCTGGCCAGCGCTAGCCCAGGAGATCACAGCGCCCGTTGGATCTGTGATGGAAACAATGGTGTTGTTGAACGTGCTCTTGATGTGAGCGTGACCGTGAGCCACATTCTTCTTTTCCTTGCGACGCACTTTCTTGGCGCCTGGACCTTTGGGGGCCATGTATTGGTTTCCTTTTCTTTGGAGGTTGTGAGGGAATTCGCAGAAACTGCGAGGTCGTTCGCTTAGGCCTTCTTCTTGCCGGCAACGGTCTTGCGTGGACCCTTGCGGGTGCGCGCATTGGTATGGGTACGTTGCCCGTGCACGGGAAGACCCTTGCGGTGACGGATTCCCTGGTAGCAACCAATTTCCACCTTGCGGCGAATGTCAGCTGTCACCTCGCGGCGAAGGTCACCTTCTACTTTCAGATTCGCTTCAATCCAGTCGCGCAGGGCGAGGGTTTGCTCATCTGTCAGATCTTTTGATTTCATTTCCGGATCAACACCGGTTGCTTCGAGTGCTTTGGCTGCCTGTGAGCGGCCAACACCGTAGATGTAGGTAAGTGCGATTGCCATGCGCTTTTCGCGCGGCAAATCAATACCAATAAGTCGTGCCATGTGGCGTTCTCTTTTCTTTATAGGTTCACGGGGTCATGGTGGGAGAGCCAATCCAGCCCGCCAAGGCTGGTCTCTGGCCCCGTGGCCAGAGGTGTCGTCTTCACTGTTCGCACGCGAACTGTGAAGGGTCGGGTTCTCCCTTTACTTGGTGGCCTCGGTTGTCTCTCCAAGATCACCCCAGAACATGATTCGGTTGAATCAGCCCTGGCGTTGCTTGTGACGTACGTTTTCGCAGATCACCATGACGCGACCGTGACGACGAATGACCTTGCACTTGTCGCAGATCTTTTTGACGCTTGGTTGCACCTTCATGGTTACTCTTTCTCCGTTATGTCACTTCATGCAGTTTTTACCGCATGAAAACCTTTGTTTATTACTTGTAGCGGTAAACGATGCGGCCGCGGGTGAGGTCATAAGGCGACAACTCCACCACAACGCGATCGTCCGGGAGGATACGGATGTAGTGCATCCGCATTTTCCCGCTGATATGAGCGAGCACCTTGTGCCCATTGTCCAGCTCAACACGGAACATGGCGTTGGGCAAGCTTTCGGTGATCGTGCCCTCGAGCTCGATCGCACCCTCTTTCTTGGCCATTACCCTTCTTCCTTGTAGAGCTGCTAGTTCACTCGGCACACATCTATCCCCTGGAGCCAATCCGCTGGAATAATTCAACGAGCGAAATTCCGGGCAATTTTCCCTAGGGGAAGAGCGGGCACGAGGACCCACGTCAGCCCACGGAGTCTACGCCCCTGCCCCAATCACCCAATTTCCGGGTACCCCTCAGCCCCAAAAACGACCTGCTCAAGGGACCTGCTCAAGGGACCTGCTTGATCCGGGTTCGCTCAATTGGCCAGATCGGGTCAAATTTCCTCGAACAATTAACTCAAACGCAGAAAAACATGCTCCCACTCACCGAATTACCATGTTTCCACGGTGGTGCCAGTCATGACGACACGAGAGCCTATAACCATGAATATTGAACCTAAAGACGAAATTGACGCAGACGACGTCACCGATGAAGACCTCGACAGTGTTGTTGGTGGGGGGTGATTTCGGAACCGGTGGCGGAGGCGGCTGCTAAGCCGATAGGACGAACATCGTTCCCTCAGGTTCAGGGCGTTAGTCACCTGCGTGGGTTGAAAGTTGATTGATGTCCTGTTTTCTTGACTTGACACACCCTTTGGCTCACAGTTGGGCAATGATTGGGCTGACCGAGTTGGGTTCATACACGCCGGCTTTTGATCGAGCCGACCCTGTGGCGACACTTGTCCAACAGGGCAATGTGCGAGTCCCTGATCTCCTGCCCATCAGATACTCCCGCATGGCGGTGAGCCCGTTCACCTTCTACCGCGGTGCTGCAGCCGTGATGGCTAATGACCTCGGAGCCGCCCCAACCTCCGGAATCATGGCCCAACTCTGCGGAGATGCCCATCTGGGCAATTTCGGAATTTTTGCCACGGCAGAACGCGGAACGATTTTCGATGTCAATGATTTTGATGAGACCTACCCCAGTGACGACTTTGACAGTGCAATGAACACCTTCGCCCTGGAATATTCCCAGCAAGTGCATGCTGACTATGCCGAGTTCCTTCAAGCAATCCGCGCCAACGAAATCACAACGACTATCCCGGACGAACTCTCACTCACCATAGACATGGACAAAGACAAAGCCTTCATACTTACAAAGAACACAGCATGATGTCAGGAATTTAACCATGGATCGTTTTGGTCGACGACCGCTCAGTCTGTTAATCGCCGCTGCCATTGGATTCTCTCTCGCGAACTCCAATTATGCGCAGTCAAATGAAATTGAATTCGCCATCCCATCAGCACCACAATTAACCAGCGCTCGAGTTACAGACTCCGGCATTCGAGTGTCTTGGAAACCACCGCCGTCCGCTAATCCACCGGTCACGCATTATGTGGTCACCGGTGGACCTGGTTCGTGCCCTGTAACCGTTTCCGCAGATGCACGGTACGCGGTAATGCCAATCCTTGAGGGTGAAAAATCAATCGTTCCTTCTGTCTATGCAGTTAATTCGTACGGCCAATCAGATCTGGACAGTTACTCCAAGAATTTGTCACTGAGCGCCCCTAAAGATTCCATTTACACCAATGTTCAGCTCTTGGAATTAAGCGACTTTCATGGAGCATTGGAAGGCACGAGCCGCAATTTCGGCGCCGCACTACTTGCCAGCGCCTGGGCGGATGACCGGGCCAAAGTGGCCAATACGTTGACACTGAGTGCAGGTGACAATATTGGCGCGTCTCCCCCTATCTCATCATTATTTGACGAGGCACCCACGATTGAAGCCCTCGGACTCATGGGGCTTGATTATTCAACTTTCGGAAACCATGAACACGACCGTCCACTTGCCGCCCTGCGGCAGACCATCAATGACTCGGACTTTGAGTGGGTTGTTTCCAACTACAGTTCTCTCACCCCTCTCACTGGCGCGACCAACGCTGCCAAAGAATTTGCCATCGCCGAACTCGATGGGGTTTCTGTGGGAATCGTCGGAATTAATACCAGCTCCACCGCGGATTTGGTTGCTCCATCGAATCTCACCTATGGCAGAAAAACTCTCGCTATCGCGTCAGGCGTGCAGCCCATGAATAAGGCGGCGAAGAAAGCACTCCGGGCAGGTGCTGACATTGTCATTGGCCTAGCTCACGAAGGATGGGATGAGAACCTGAATGGTAACTCTTATGGCCAACTCCTCGATCTTGCGGGAGAGTCACGAAACATCGACGTGCTTTACGGCGGCCACACGCACCAGCCTTACACGTCAATGGTTGGAGACATGCCTGTCATTCAAGTTGCGCGTTCAGGAGTTGAGTACACCCGCACACAGTTATGCATAAATACGTTCAATGGTGAGATTCTCGGAACCTCCACCGAGATGATCACCCGCGAAATGCTTGATGGCTTAACACCTGATCCATCGGTATCAAAATTGGTTTTCAAGTATGAAGAGCTCATTGACCGACAACTCGGCGAAGTCTTAGGACAGATCAATGGTCAGTTCCCGCGCGGAGGAATCCCAGAAGTTGAACGATCGGGTCAGACACCCATGGGTGACTACTTAGCCGATGCACTGCGAGACAAGTACAACACGCAATTGGCCTTGATCAACGGTGGATCGATCCGCGACACTTTGCCTGCCGGCGGGTACACACCCCTGAATAAGTCACTCAGCAGACCCAGTGCAACAAACCCCGGTCCCTACGACATCACCTTGGGCGACATCCGCGCTGTCTTCCCATTTGAGAATTCAGCCGTGCGAACAACGATTGACGGTGAACACCTCTGGCAGGCTCTTGAGAATGGCCTGACCGGTTACCCCGCCAATGGCGCCTTCCCACAAATCTCAGGCTTTCGCTTCACATTCAACCCTGACCTGCCTGAGTCACAACGCGTATTGTCAGTGACCCTGCAGGATGGAACGCTAATCGAACGCAACGAGCAAAAGTACTCCGTGGTCACCAATGACTACTTGGTCAATGGCGGTGATAGTTACGTGGGCATGTTTGCTATTCAGGATGCAATCATCGGAGACCTCATCAGAGATCTACTCGCTCAGGCAATAAGAGCAGACATGGCGTCGACAGGCTCAGTGACACCACCGCTAGCTGACGGTCGCATCACAATCGTGCGGTAATTTACGGGAGAGTCAAAATCTGCGGACCACTGGCGGTAATTGCCACACTGTGTTCCCAGTGAGAAGCCCAGTTGCCGTCGCTGGTGACAACGGTCCAATCGTCATCGAGCACCTGTACCACGGGGGAACCGATGGTGACCATGGGTTCAATTGCTAACACCATGCCCACTTTGAGCTCTAGACCCGAACCGGATTTGCCGTAGTTGGGTACAGGTGGATACATGTGCATTTCAGTACCAATGCCGTGTCCCACGTAGTCTTCAACGATCCCGTAATTGCCATGGCTGCGTATTTCACTCTCAATGGCGGCGCCAATATCTCCGATTGTGTTGCCAGCAACTGCTGCATCAATGCCTGCGAATAGCGATTTCCTTGTGACATCGGAAAGTTTAAGAAATTCATTGCTGCCCGAGTCTCCTGCGATGACCGAGATCGCGGCATCACCGTGCCAACCATCAACAATCGCGCCACAATCAATAGAAATTAGATCGCCGTCTTCGATCACCTTGTCGCCCGGGATCCCATGCACGACTTCAGCATTAACACTCGTGCAAATGACGGCCGGAAAACCGTAGTAACCAAGAAACGAAGGTGTCGCTCCTGCGCCATAAATACATTCACGAGCGATCTGGTCCAACTGCCCCGTTGTGACCCCTGGGACAACAGCGCGCTCCAAGGTCTGCAGAGTTTGTCCAACAACTGCCCCCGCAATGCGCATCAATTCGATTTGTTCAGGAGTCTTGATCTGAACTTTCTCTTTTTTGCGGAAAACCATTATTGAGCGTTTACGGCTTGGGCAATGGCCACCGTGACAACGGCAATCTCACCGAGGCCGTTGACCTGAGTCAGGATTCCATGGGAGTCATAAACGGCAATAAGCGGCGCGGTTTGCTCCGCGTAGACCTGAAGCCTGCGGCGGATGACGTCCTCTGTGTCATCGGGGCGCCCCTGCTCGGCGGCGCGCTTCACCAGGCGTTGAACAACTTCATCGATATCCACGGTCAGCTCAATAACAGCGTCGAGTTTGGTCCCGGCCGAGCGCAACATGGCATCGAGTTCAGCAACCTGCTCCACCGTGCGTGGGTAGCCGTCCAGGATAAAACCTGGGCGGGCATCGTCATGGGTCAGGCGATCACGAACCATGGCATTGGTCACGCCGTCG
>Ga0129327_10001155_pt1 | contig 15800 bp, 11 predicted proteins | sample CPBDNA_6_FD_111799 | JGI IMG/M metagenome (GOLD analysis project Ga0129327, IMG submission 111799) | Freshwater to marine salinity gradient microbial communities from Chesapeake Bay, USA - CPBay_Spr_31_0.8_DNA | ecosystem: Environmental > Aquatic > Marine > Coastal | place: USA: Chesapeake Bay... | reverse complement strand
GATAAATGATTTACAGAAAAGTATAAGCCGATGAATAAATCCCTATTGATCCCGTTTTTTATAATAAAAAATAAATAAAGTCATATGCCTTAAGACTAAACAATTCTCCTCACTTCGCCATAAATAAATGACGCAAGGAGTTGCACCTAATAATTATTCGATCTGTAGAACACACAGCAAGATTAACCGATGGTCTTTTTAATCGTCTCGAAAACACGATGAGAAGAACCATCATCGAAATACTTATGCATACTTTGCCTCAGCGCTTGCCGAGAGGAGGAGAAGTCATTTGTATAACCATCATGTGCCAAAGCATCTAATAGTTGATCGATGGTGGATACAACTGGGCCAGGCGTAATTTCTTTATAGGGCTCATAAAGCGTCATTCCATCGGCTAGATAACAATTCATATCATAAGCAAAAAAAACAATCGGCCTATCAAGTAAAAGATAATCAAGATACACCGAAGAGTAATCTGTAATAAGCAGGTCAGTTATTCGCAAAAGTGGATCAATATCGATATCACTTGGAACTAGCTCAATATTTTTCGCATCCCCAAAACCTTTCTGTAATGAAGAGTCAAAACTGGGGTGCCATCGCACCCACAAATACATGTTCTTTTCACCCAGTAAATTATCTAGCTGGACCCAGTCAATAGGCACGACCTTGCTCCCAGAAATATTGTGGCGATAGGTTGGCAAATAAGCCAATAGCTTACTTCCTGATTCACGCCTTGCCGAGAGACGCTCATAGTAGGATAAATCCCATGCCTGAGGCTCATAATTTTTCGCGATCAATACATCATTACGAGGATTGCCTGTTTCACAAATCAGCTCCCGCGAAATACCTAATGCACTAAACCAACGCTCACTGCTTCCCTGAGACAAACTCGGAACAAAATCGATACGCTCGTAGGTTGATGGTATTCCTACTCTCATTAAGAGTCTCAACCATCCTTCGCTTCTATGATTATAGAAAAATCGATTCGCGGGGTCGCAAACATCTAGGCCAAAACGCTTAAACGGCACACCATGTTGTAGGTTTGCGAGAAATGCGCCACGACTCGTCCAATAATTAATATCTCGCGAACTCACAATAACAACAAATACACCTGCTTTTATTTGCCTCCAAAGTCCACGAGGTGATCCAGCAAGTTCGGCGCGAAGTCCCTGCTCTCGCAATGAAACAAGAATGCTCTTGTTACGCGTAATCCAAACAGCGTTCACCGATGGCTCATGCTCACTAACATAGAGGTATAACCATTTCGAGTTACCCTCGAAAGTCTCTCCATTGCGCGCACCAAAAACCCAAAGCGATCGATCTCGCGGCATACGGCCTGCCACAAAAAAGAGAGGGTAAAAAACCAAACGATAGAAACGCCGAATGACACGCCAAATCGACCAAAATAATTCGGTCAGCATTTTGTTCATTTAACTCCTCTTATTAAAAATAACTTCAAAAAATATTGCTTCATGCCAAATCCATAAACATACCTATATATTCAACAATCAACTATGCATGTAAATATAAGGTTACACAGAATCTTATTATTGACCTCGCAATTCATTTTGATGATTTAAAAACCATGCATAGGTCAATTCCAAACCTTGTTTAAGAGGAATGCTATATTCCCAACCTAACGATTTTGAGAGCTCCACATCTAGCAACTTTTGGGGGGCACCATCAGGCTTGGAATCATCAAATCGAATGACTCCCTCGAATCCAACAACACTCGCCACTAATTCTGCCAACTCTCCGATTGAACAATCGACGCCTGTACCAATATTAATATGGCTCGACATAGGCTGGGTGTGCAGCTTGATTACATTAGAATCTAAATCCATCACATGAATGCTTGCTTCTGCTAAATCATCTACATATAAAAATTCTCGCCTAGGCTCACCAGATCCCCACACTACCATCGTGGCGTCCCCATTCATCTTCGCCTCATGAAAGCGTCTCATTAGCGCAGGTACTACATGACCGTTTTCAATATCGAAATTATCATTGGGGCCATATAAATTAGTAGGCATAATAGTGCGATAATCACAGCCATACTGATGGTTATAACTTTCGCATAATTTAATGCCTGCAATTTTAGCAATGGCATAAGGCTCGTTTATAGGCTCTAGAGTCGAAGTTAACAACATCGACTCTAGTATTGGTTGCACTGAATATTTCGGATAAATACAAGAAGAGCCCATAAAAAGTAATTTTTTTATTCCTGCCAAATGAGATGCATGAATAAGGTTGCAGGCCAGCATTAAGTTTTCATAAATAAACTCTGCTGGATAAGAACCGTTAGCATAGATGCCGCCTACCTTAGCTGCAGCTATGTAGACTTCCTGTATATTTTCATCCTTAAAAAATCTATGTACAGCTTGCGCATCAAGTAAATCCAGCTCCTCTCGCGACCGCAAAACCAATTCAATATCAGGACGCGCCACAAGCGATCTTACAATAGCCGTACCAACCATTCCGTTGTGCCCAGCAACATATACCCGCTTAATTTTTCTCACAGTTAACCGCCTTTATTAGCTGGAAGGTCATAGCCATGCGACTCTAAAAATGCCTTTCATTTTGCAAGCTTAAGATTATTTGCCACACTCTCAGTACGCATTTTTTTAACCGATATTTCAGAAACCCAGTCCCATTTTTGACGAACTTTTAACGTATCACCCATAAGTGACTCTACCTCTGGAGGCCAGATACACCGCTCGTCAATCATCATAATCACGTCACTAGCAATCAATTTACTCGCCAATTCATCACTTATGAAGCTAACCATAGCCATTTCATCAGTAACTTCTACTTTCAATTTCAACCCAATACTTATTTCACTGGCTTACATATATATAAAATCCTACGCAGGTGCTTGTACTACAGTAGATATACAAAGTCTTCAGCCGCACCTTGCTGGAGTAGCATCGGCTATGCGCGCAAAAAATATTTTTCGTGCCCCCCATCAGACAAGGTGTCTACATCAACTAGGTAGTAAGATTATTTAAAACTATAAGGAATAACGAGTGACCTTCCATCCCTCTAACGCTTTATTTTAGCAATACGATTTATAGTTAAACACTATGCCATAGTAAGCATACATATTGTATGACTCTAGATAGTTTACCCTGATTCAATGCGCATAAATTTTGGTAATTGTATACGGCGATCGAGGATGAAATAGTGATATTTCGCTTTGGATAAACGTTTATGCTTAGTCATACATCTCTGATATGGAGGCTGGATTAAAGCGGACGCCCCGCTATCCCACCAAATAAAAAAGGCCAACCTTATAAATGGTTGGCCTTTTTTGTGTCATTATTTATTAGGTGAGCGTTACACAAATTAAATGCGCAACACTATAATCAAAAGCAGCTAGCTAATCATTTTTTTGAGATTAGAACTAATCGCCCTAAGCGCCTTCCGGTGAGGATATTTGTAAAAGGCATGTAGATTCATTATCAGTGCCTGATAGTAGTTTCCTGAGCTAGCGGCTTGTTCGGCTTTAGCACTACTAATGCCGCCTTCGGCAATATTGATATATTTCTTATTAATCGCCATAAGGTCAGTCTTATATTTTGCAGCGATTGACGCCACTGCATCAATGCGGTTTTGTGTTTTTTGTGTCATAGACCCCGGCCGGTGCAGTAAATAATCCATACCTACCTGACTAGAATAGGCAACATCGCCTTGCCGGGCTAAGCGCAACCACATATCCCAATCTTCTGCAGATGGCAATTCAGGATCAAACCCACCTGCAATTTGCATTGCATTCTGCCTCACAACCGCTGTGCTAGTGCCTACAATATTCTCTGCGTAAATCACACCAAGCGCTTCGGCAAGCACATGATACTCGCCATCTTTTTTGCAAGTTTGATCGAAAAATGGCCAATAATCGAAGCAGCCACCAAGATCATTATGCTCTACATCCCAATGCCAATAGTCGGTAAAACTAAGGATGACATTAGGATGCCTCTTTAGGAATTCGATTTGTTTTTTCAGTTTGCCCGGACGCCACGTATCATCGCTATCGAGAAAGCCAATATATTCCCCTTTTGCTTGAGTAATACAGGCATTACGGGCTGTTGCAGGACCGACACCTTCTGTTTGTATAGGCTTAATGCGGCTATCTTTAGTCGCTTGAGCCTGTAACCAGCTCCAAGTGTCATCAGTTGAGCCGTCGTCTGCGATCAATAACTCAATATCCACTATGCCTTGCTCAAAGACACTAGCCACAGCATGCGGCAAATAATCTAAGCAGTTAAACGTTGGCATTATGACGGAAATAAGTGGCTGGCTCATCGCTTTGCGCTCTATGGAACAATTTTTGCTATTTTTTTATATAGTACATGTAACTCATGCAAAAACAGGTCAATTGATGAAAAAAATTGCTTATATCATCCCCCACTTCCCCGTGCTCTCGGAAACATTCGTTGGGACAGAAATACGCGCTATGCAGGGGCAAGGCCATTCGATAATACCTATTTCCTTGGGTGAGGGTAATACTGACTACCAACCCCAAGACGAGCCCCTTGCTGCTAAGACAATTTATTTTCAACAACTGAGTTACACAGATGCGTTAAGAGCTATTCCGTACTTTAACCTTTCGCTTGTCAAGGCAATTCAGTTTGCCATGAAACAACAAGGCATAAGCACTCAATCACTACTCTTTACGGCGGCTAAAATAGCCCATATCGTTGCAAAAAGCGATTGCACTCATATTCACGCCCACTTCGCACAGGCGAGCACGGCGACTGCAATTGTTATTGCTCGCTTATTAGGCATCACCGTATCCTTTGTCGGTCATGGTTATGATGTCTATGCAACACCGAGCGATCTGCCGCTAAAACTCGCTAGCAGTGATATGACGATAGCGGTTTGCGATGCAATGAAAGATGATTTTCTTGAGCTACATGCTTCGACAAACGTCCATTGCGTTAATTGTGGTATTGAGCCCGATAGATTCAAAATGCTTCTTCATGAGCCGAAAGAACAGAAGAAGATAGTGTTTATTGGAAGGCTGTGCCAAACAAAGGGGATTGAGGATCTGTTATCAGCTCTGGCGCTTATTCCAACTGAACATCGCCCAAAACTCGATATTGTTGGTGACGGTGAGCTGCGTCAATCACTGGAGAATCTTGTCGATACCTTAAGTATTCGAGAGCAGGTTACTTTTTTAGGAAAGAAAACGGCGGAATGGATTATCGCAAATGCCGAAAACTACCTCGGCTTGGTCGCACCCTTTAAAACCGCAATGAACGGTGACAGAGATACGGGGCCAGTCGTCGTCAAAGAAGCAATGGCGATGGGCCTGCCGGTGATTACCACCAATTTTATGGGCTGTAAGGAAATGGTATCGGAGGAAACCGGTTACAAAGTGGAAGTGGGTGACATTACCAGCCTAGCTGAACGCATTCATCATCTCTGTCAATTGTCGTTCGAACAATGGCAGGTACTCAGTAAAAAAAGCCGCGAGAGAGTCACCCAGCTATTCACTTCAGACAGTCAAGCAAAAGTCCTATCCAACTTAATTGAAGACCTATGAGCCCCTCTTTATGTATCTTCAGATAAGCCCTTGTCCCTAACGAAAAAAGCCGCCAAATGCATAACATTTGGCGGCTTTATTTTGATCTGTGCTAAAGCTTAGATAGGAACAACTTTGTTTGCACAAGGACCTTTTTGGCCTTGGCCAACTTCAAACTCAACTGCCTGGCCATCATTCAAAGAAGCATAACCGCCGCCCGCTTGAATTTCTGAATGGTGAACAAATAAATCTTTGCTTCCATCTTCAGGTGTAATAAAACCAAAGCCTTTATCGGCGTTAAACCACTTAACTGTTCCTTTGCTCATCTTCTTTACTCATTTTGTTGGTGAAATATAAAAACATATACCCGAGTTCACCAAGTCGGATATAAAACGAAGTAGTAATTTTATACGATAAAGTCACCCAATAACTAGCTATATGACCGATAAAGAAAGTGAAAAAGGCTCAATAAGATTAAATATCGTCAAAAAGTGATCAAAAGCAGCTCTAATTAAAATAATAACTCACTGAAGATATAAGACAGACTCAATAGCTGCGCGGAAATACCTTACTGACTAAACGCCAAAATGGACAAAAAACACTCTCTTCGAGGCTTTGAGCAACCTGGCCAACCATTAAAGATGCACTATTAGCTGCTGGCTAATCCTGCTTTACCACAACGGTGCCCGCTAATTTGTCATGCCATCCCTGTTTACGCTTGTCTAGACCCACCCAGATAAAGCCAAGCATAATCGGCAGTGCCGACACATAGTAAGCAAAGTAGCGCCCAATCAGCTGAGCATTGCTTGGCTTACCACCGGTTTCAGCATCGACAATTGCTATCTCTAACAATATTTTTCCTGGCGTCGCCGACTTAACTATCCAAAATACAATCACGACAATGGCTGGCAAAATGTAATTAAACAGTAAATCCCAAGTCCCTAAAAAAACGGCTTCACTCGCCCAATATCCTTTACCGTAAATAATGGTTAGCACAGGAACAATAATCACCATCATTAAAATAGTATCGATTATCGTTGCGCCAGCTCTTAACCAAAACCCTGCATATTCCACGTCGCGCTCTACATATTCCGTATCGTTCATTGGTTATCCTTAATAAATAAATCGTTAACTTTAAGCCATTCTATTTATGGCTTTTTTGGACCCGGAAAAAATCGATTCGTTGCGTTTTGATACGCTTTATATTCTGGTCTTTTTTGCACGGAATAATACTCTGCAGGTACTGCGCCGGTGTAATAAACTAATGTGGTATACATCATTCTTGATGCAAACAATAAGCCGCAACCCAGCAGCAACCAAATAAGAAGGGATTCATTATTATAAAGTGCTAGCCACGAAGGAATAGATGCGATAATTAAACCGTTCCATACCATCCACTCGGCAAAATAATTAGGATGCCGACTATACTGCCATAAGCCTATATTACACACTTGCTTACGCTTACCCTGCGCCTTCATAGCCTTTAAAAAGCCGAGTTTTTGATTATCTGCAATAGACTCAAGTACGAAAGCACTCAGCCAAATCAATAAACCTAAAACTTCTAATACTGTTATTGGCCCACCTGGGTTCGTCGCAATAACAAATGCTGGCATCGCTAAGAAAGAGGCGTTGGCTAAACCTTGCAGCACCACTTCAACTTGCATAATTAATTTTACGTTGGTCTTACCCGCCGTTATCCAACGATGCTTTTGATATTCATAACGCGGCAGCTCGCGTTTTAACATACCTGCATGCCACATTTTTAATGCGCCAACTCCCATTCGAGATCCTGCAAAAATGTAGGCCACACTCACGGCAATAACGCGAACACTATCGCCTTCACTAAATAATAATGTGACAACACCAATCAACACTAATCCCCAAGGCCAAGCAATATCAACATAGGACATGCGATGGGTTAACCACGTTGGGATACAGACCACCAATACAAACAAAAGCAATTGAAATACGCCATTCGTTAAACCAATAAACGCTAAACTATTTGAAACTAACAACAATGCCCAACCTAAAATAAAAATTAACAGTGGAGAAAAATATTTCATTCATATTGCCTTTTAGGATTTTTTTTCGAATGCGTTTAATAACGCCTAGCATCTATTAAGAGCATCTAGATATTAAAGATAAAATGAAGCTGCTACTGATTATGAATAAAAAAGTAATAAAATTTACCGGCTCTTAGCGCACATTTATATAGCGTCATACGCCTAATTACTTGGATAAATCATCCGCTTATAAGCAATGATATCGGGACTTACAGGAGCTTTAGACGCTCGCCAGCGCCAATTTACACAGATCATCAATTAAAAACGACTTAACTTAGTTTCATCTTTTATTCCAGCCTACCCTAACGAAAGGACAGTTTACCGATTTTATTGCCTATTTAACGACAAATAGGCTGCTTCCACTACTCTCTAACTAGCGAAAGAACAGGGGGAAACGTACAATACGCCGCCTGTTTGGAAGGGTTAGGCATGAAGCCAGTATAAAAACCATTAAAGCTATAATAACTGCCTCGGATAATAGAGTGCATCTACCAGCGATATAAGCGCTTGCTACTGCGCCGCTCACTAATTTGGATTAGATTTAACATGACTCAGAAACGTATACATATAGGTAAGCAACTTCGACACAGCACTATTAATGAAGTCGCTGGCCAATACGTCGATTTAGACGGCGAAGTTTTTTACCAGATTGCTAACTACGACCAAATGAAAGACTTTTTTATCAGCGTGGTCAGCGATTCTAACCATTGGTTATTTATCTCGACACGCGGCGGTTTATCGGCCGGTCGAATTAACCCTGACAATGCACTTTTCCCTTATTACTCTGATGACAAAATCAGTGATGGCTCGCCTTATACTGGCAGCAGAACGATTGCCTTAGTGACTAGCGAAGGAAAAACCTCTCTCTGGGAACCCTTCTCTGAGCAATGCGCTGGCATTTATAATATTACCCGCAATCTCTACAAAAACGTGATTGGTGATAAATTAATTTTTGAAGAAATTAATCATGACCTTGATGTGACTTTCCGTTATGCATGGCGCACTTCTGACAAATTTGGTTTTGTTAAAACATCAACGCTTGTCAACAACAGTGCAAAAGCCACTTACGTTGAAATTGTTGACGGTATCGAAAACCTTTTACCTTACGGCGTTGAGCCAGACGTTCAAAATTCATTAAGCTGTTTAGTAGACGCTTATAAGAAAAATGAATTACAAGCTGACAGCGGCGTTGGCCTTTACAGCATGAGCTCTATCTTAGTTGATCGTGCGGAACCAAGTGAAGCGTTATCTGCAACGACTGTTTGGTCAATTGGCCTGCCGAATGCTAAGCGTTTAATCTCATCTATTCAGCTTGATAACTTCCGCCATGGCTGGGAAATTGAGCAAGAAACTGATGTGCGTGCACGTCGTGGCGCTTACTTTATTAATGACGGCATTAATCTTGCGCCGCACGGTGAAGAAACATGGAGTATTGTTGCTGATATCAACCAAGGTCCTGCCGATGTTAAGAACTTAATTGCTTACTTAGCGACTGACAACAATATTGCAGAAGAAATTGAAACGGATATTGCTGTAGGTTCAAAAAATCTTTCGCGCATCGTCGGCATCTCTGACGGCTTGCAAGTAACCGAAGATAAACTTAGCGCCAACCACCATTTCTCTAACGTTTTATTCAATGTTATGCGTGGCGGTTTATTTGTTGATAACTATGAAGTCACCAAAGATGACCTTATTAGCTTTGTTAAAGGCTTTAATCGTAAAGTATTTGCTGAGTTTGAAAATTTCTTCAACAACCTTGATGATAAATTTCACTATAGCGATTTAATTCAAGCGGCCGAAGCACAAAACAATGTAGGCTTACAGCGTTTATGCTTTGAATACTTACCGTTGTCGTTTAGCCGTCGTCATGGCGACCCTTCACGACCATGGAACAAGTTCTCAATTAACGTTAAGAAAGATGACGGCTCTCAGCTGCCTAACTTTGAAGGCAATTGGCGTGACATTTTCCAAAACTGGGAAGCCTTAAGCTTTTCGATTCCTAATTATATCGAAAGCATGATTTGTAAATTTGTAAACGCCAGCACCGCTGACGGCTATAACCCTTACCGCATTACTAAATCAGGTATCGATTGGGAGAAATCAGATCCCACCGATCCATGGGCGAACATTGGCTACTGGGGTGATCACCAAGTTATTTATTTGCAGAAGTTTTTAGAATTCTCAAATGATTACCATCCAGGCACTTTACAAAAATTCTTAACCCAAGATTTATTTTGCTATGCCAACCTGCCTTACCGCATTAAAGGTTATGAAGATCAACTGAAAGATCCTCACAATACTATTGACTATGATGACGACACAGAAGTATTAATTGATCAACGTGTCGAAGAAGTAGGTGCCGATGGTCGTTTGATTTGGAATAACAAAGGCGAAGTTTATAACGTTAACTTAACCGAGAAATTGTTAGCGACCGTATTGGCTAAACTTTCAAATCTTATTCCTGAAGGCGGTATCTGGATGAACACCCAGCGCCCTGAATGGAACGATGCTAATAATGCCTTGGTAGGCTTTGGCGTATCGATGGTGACACTGTATTACACGCGTCGTCTACAACAGTATCTGTTAGAACTGTTTTCATCGGTAGATTTTGAAGAAGTTGCTGTTTCAGAAGAGATTGCAGAATTACTGCATGCGATTCATAGTACTTTTGAAAATCATAAACATTTACTCGCGGGCAAATTCAGCGATGCTGACCGCAAACAGGTACTTGATAGCTTAGGTGCCGCAGCGAGTAGTTATCGCGCCAATCTGTATCAACAATCGTTTAGCGGTAATCGCGCAGCGGTTAAAACATCAGACTTGGTCGCATTCTGCCAAACGTCTTTAGAATATATTGACCACACTATTCGTGCCAATCGACGCGAAGACGGTCTGTATCATGCCTATAACTTAATGACCGCTACTGATGACGGCGTAGAGATTTCGCATTTATATGAAATGCTCGAAGGCCAAGTAGCAGTATTAAGCTCTGGCTATCTAAGCCCTGAAGAATCATTAAATGTTTTAGAAGCGCTTAGACAGTCGTCTATCTATACAGCTCGCCAGCACACTTATTTGCTTTATCCTGATCGTGAGTTAACACGCTTCGTCGATAAAAATATTATCCCTAGTGAGCAAGTTGAACGTTCAGCATTACTTAAAGCGTTAGTCACTGCTGGTGACACGTCGTTAATTGAAGTCGATACACAAGGCGGCTACCACTTTAATGGCACGTTTAATAATGTCGATAGCGCAAAGAGTGCAATGCAATCGCTAAAAGCGAATGGCTATGATGCCTTAGTTGAGCAAGATCAAACATTGGTTGCCGAAATCTTTGAAGGCATCTTTAATCATCGCCAATTCACGGGTCGCTCTGGCGGCATGTATGCCTATGAAGGCTTAGGCTCTATCTACTGGCATATGGTTTCTAAACTGTTGCTAGCCGCGTTAGAGAGCTTCCGTAAGGGAGCAGAGCTGGGTACTGATGCAGCCGTTATGCAAAAACTTGCCGACTGCTATTTTGATATTCGTGCCGGTATTGGCTTTAATAAAACGCCGGCTAACTACGGTGCATTTCCTACCGATCCTTATTCACATACTCCAGGTTTTGCCGGCGCTAAACAGCCAGGCATGACAGGCCAAGTGAAAGAAGAAGTCATTACTCGTTTAATGGAGCTGGGTGTTGTTGTCACTAATGGCAGCATTACTTTTAATCCGTTTATTCTGCGTAAAGCTGAGTTTTTATCTAACGATGATACTTTGGTTTACTTTGATATTAACGGTGATCAGCAAACTGTCGCACTATCAAAAGGTCAACTTGGATTCACCTATTGTCAGGTACCGGTTGTTTATGGCTTAGCAGATGGTGTGGACGCGTCAATTGTTGTCACCCATGCTGATGGTACTAAGCATACTATTACTGGTGACACTGTTGATGCAGAGACCTCGTTACTGATCTTTGATAAGAAAGGCACGGTAACGCAAATTGATGTATTGCTTACTCCGGCTTTAAGTTAAGCCTGAATAGTTAGATTTGTATAGGCAGCATCAACAAGAAAAGTATAGAACGCAGTAACAAAAAAGCCGGTCTTAAAAGACCGGCTTTTTTTATGCCTGCATTTAAATGCTATACCTATTTAAAGCATAAAACTAAGCACTTTTTCGAGCATTCAGTTGCTCGCGAATATCATGAGCTCGCGCTTCGTCTAAGTCATAATTGCGCATAACAAAGATCGCCACCATAGTGCCTACGCATGGAATAACAATATAAGCTAAGCGTAACAACTCAAGCGTCTCCTCACTTTGCACGGCCACCGATTGATCGAAGCCTATAACGCTTAGAATAAGCCCTGCAGCTCCTCCAGCAAAGGCCGCGCCCAACTTAACCATCCACCAGTAAATAGCCCCAAAAGTACCTTCTCTTCGCTCACCCGTTTCTAATTCATCAAGGTCACAAATATCTGCGGTCATTGACATCATAATAGTGAACAAACCACCAATACCGAAAGCAAATAGCGGTAATGGAATAAATATCATCCATGGTTTTTCTGGCGAGAAACACCACCAAAATAAAATATAACCCAGTAACGAAATAGATTGTGATAATAAAAAGGTAAAACGCTTACCGTAATTTTGCGCCATCCAATTAACAATAGGAATAACCAAAAAGCAGGTACATAATGCACCAACCGAACCAAATAGCGTTGGCCATACACCCGCTTGTGCGGTGTCACCACCATTCATGTAATACACAATAATAAACCATGAAAAAGCAGCAACGGTTTGGAAGGCATTAAAAATTAAAAATGTTGCTATACAGATTTTTTGGAACGGTTTATTGCTAAGCGTAATAAGAATACCGCGACCAAAATCGCGAATGGTATCCATAAGGGTAGCATCATCGTCTTGCTTATCGGCCTCTACACCTGCGGTAGAATCACAGAAAATGGCCGGCACCAAGGCGAGTATCATACAAATACCGCCAACCCAAAGTGATAAATATCGAGCACCTTCAGTCGCCGTTTCAAACCAATTAGGATCATATAAAACAATCCAAAGCCAAGGCGCTAGCACCCAAGCCCATTGACCTATCCACTGAGCTACCGCCATTAATCGCGTTCGCTCATGAAAGTCAGAGCTCATTTCATAACCCATAGCCACATAGGGAACACTGAATATCGTCATGCCAATCCAAAACACACAAGACCAAGCAAGAAAATAATAGAAGTTATACATCTCAGAATTGTCTGCAGACAATTGCCACATCATGACAAACGAGGCGCCCGATATGATTGCGCCAATAAAGACATAAGGTCTACGCTTACCCCAACGAGATACCGTATGGTCAGAAATATAGCCCATAAGTGGATCCGTTACGGCATCAATTAACTTAGGTATAAAGAAAATAAGCGACCATAAAATGGGGCTCATGCCTAAGCTCTGGACTAGAATCACCATAAAAATGCCTAGCGCGGCTGGGAATAATTGATTGGCAAGCATACCAATACCAAAAACAATTTTTTGGCTCATTGGGATTTTTTGGTTTTGCTGTATCTGTTGCTGGGTGGCAGTATTCATATTATTTTTAGCCCTAATTGCTTTTTATTGCGAAAAATTTATAAGCTTGCTTCTTACTCTTATTTACACCTACTTACATTACCAAAATCAATTTTGGCGCCTTAAGCAGAAATTGCAAAATACTTTTTTAATCTATCTAGCATTAAACCTACCAAGCTCACGTTAGCGGTAGGCTTAACTAAAATGGGTAAGTTAGCTGTCGCCGCATTATTGTGGCTGTCTTCTACATAGACAAACAAACGATATTCACCGGCACTCGGCGCAGCGAATTGAGTTTTAGCGGTGCTGCTTTCGGTTGATTCACTCCAGATAATCTCTGGGCTTGGCTCAAAATCACCACCATCACTTTCTACCGATTTATCGACTTCGGCCATTATCTCCCAGCGATACCTTAACGCCTGATGACTGGGATTTTCAATGAGCACTTCTGCCTGATAAACACGCTCTTCTATTAAGTGAACACTGTCTTGCCCACTTAAACCATTAATGGTTAATCCAGATAGACTGGGAACTCGATGCTTTGGCCACTTACCTGTCCACAAATACTGCATTACTTGCGCAGACTCGGTGTTCTTACCATTATCTAAAATGACGCCATACCAAGTCGGTGTGCGCTCTTGTTTTTGGCCCCATAAAAAAACAAAGGAACCAATGCACTGTTTAGCATCGGCAGCAATACAGTCAATATAGCGATTTTTATAATCACTGGCTTTATCAGTACTATTCGCTTCAAGCGGCCGACCCCAATCGGTACATTTGGCTTCCCAATGCCCGGTTGCGCCCCATTCAGATACGGTATACGCCCCTTGATAGCCGCTTTCAGACAAAAACTGGGGTAATTTATCAATCTCTCCGTATAGCTGAAAAGACAGCAGGTCGACATTGGGGCAGCGGGCCACAACACGCTCAATCACTTCTGGCTCAGCACCCGCCAACATAGTAGATGTTGGATGGTTAGGATCAACTTCATGGATCATGATCGCTATGTCGTTAACCGCATCCCAAACGCGTGGGTTTTTGTGCCGTAGATTAAGTTCATTACCTATACCCCACATTAATAATGCAGGGTGATCTTTAAGCGCCAAGATATCTTGCTTAATAATCACCTTTTGCTCGGCAACGGCTGCTGCGTCATCATAATCAAAGCCGTGGCGTTCGCGGGCAACGTCTATACCCATACACACCATTAAACCGTATTTGTGTGCCTCATCGAGTATCTGAAGGCCAGTATTTTCACCATTATCAACACGCCATGTTCTAAACGCATTACCACCGTGTTCAGCCAGACTTTGAATACTACCCCACTCTAAGCCTGCGCCTTTAATGTAGAACGGCTTACCATCAACCATTAGCTGATATTGTGTCTCTTGCTTAAGTAACTCAACCTTAACAGGACCCATTAAACGACTCCCTTAAGACGCGTATATAAATGATTTTATTGGCAAAAAAAGCAGGATACCACGCTATTCAACGGCGAGCAGTAAAACAAAAGCCCTGAGCAGCGATGAAGTCGATAAGTGGGCAGTTTGGAGTGATAGAATGGCTGCTTACCCCTATTAACAAAGCCCCACTCACTTTATATTACTCCTTTTCCTTGCATAGGCTAATAAGACTCCAATGAGACATTATAAAAATATTTTTCTAACGATTTCGATGGTGCTGCTATTTGCATGCGCCCCATTTAGCGCGGCGACAACCAAAGCCACATCAATAGCGCCAACGAGCCCCACTGCCGCTGAAATTTTGGGAAATCCCGAATACCCTGCGTTCTCTTATGGCGGTTATCGTGAGAAAACACGCGATGTTGTACCGACCAAAGATGAGATCAAAGACGATATCAAAATCTTATCGGCATTGGGTATTAAAGTCTTACGGACTTATAACACTTCGCAATATCCACAAGCCTCACGCCTATTGGCCGCTATTCGCGAGTTAAAAAGTGAAGATGAGAGCTTTGAAATGTATGTGATGCTAGGGGCGTGGATAGAATGCCATCGGGCATGGACAGATCAAGCCAAGCACACTAAGGGCAATATCAAGAACAATAAAACTGAGATTTCCACAGCTGTAGCCTTAGCCAATGAATATCCAGATATTGTGAAAGTCATTGCTGTTGGTAACGAAGCCATGGTGCAGTGGGCCGTGACGTATTTTGTCTACCCTAAAATCATCTTAAAATGGGTTGACCATTTACAAGACCTCAAAGCAAAAGGAAAGCTCTCTTCTGACGTTTGGATTACCAGCTCGGATAACTTTGAATCTTGGGGCGGTGGTGATACTCATTATCAAACCAAAGAATTAGCTGCGCTAATCAAAGCCGTCGACTATGTTTCACTACACACCTACCCTTTTCATGACTCTCATTACAGCCCAGAATTTTGGGGCGTACTAGCAGAAGAAGAAAGCTTAAGTCTGATGGAGCAAATAGAAGCCACCATGTTGCGCGCTAAAAAACGTGCTATTTCACAGTACCAAGGTGCGGCCGACTATATTGCAAGCATCGACGCGAGTAAACCAATTCATATTGGTGAAACAGGCTGGGCTTCTATTGCAGGATCTTCTTACGGGCCAACAGGTTCACATGCTGCTGATGAATTAAAAGAAAAACTGTATTACCAACATATGCGTGACTGGGG
>Ga0129327_10001147_pt1 | contig 15818 bp, 15 predicted proteins | sample CPBDNA_6_FD_111799 | JGI IMG/M metagenome (GOLD analysis project Ga0129327, IMG submission 111799) | Freshwater to marine salinity gradient microbial communities from Chesapeake Bay, USA - CPBay_Spr_31_0.8_DNA | ecosystem: Environmental > Aquatic > Marine > Coastal | place: USA: Chesapeake Bay... | reverse complement strand
TAAGTCCCTCATAAGTGAAGGTAGGGTTCTTTTTCACGGACAAATTGGACGCGATGCAGTCGATCAATTATTAGCCACAGCCGATCTTGCACTCGTGCCCAACCGCCCCAGCAGCCTTGTCGCATGCCCATATAAAGCTGGCGAATATGCTGCTGCTGGATTGCCAATATTGAGTTGCCTCGGCGGCGAGTTAGGCGAATTGCTGAAGCATTGGAACGCAGGATCTGGATACGAACAAGGCGATGTAGAGTCACTCCACAACGCCTTTGAAAACTATTTACTTAATCCGGACCTCTCTAAGCAACAAAGCCTCAACGCCCGTAAAATGTCAGAGGCTTTATTTGATCGGCAAATATGCTATCCACAGCTTACGACATTTATCACAGCCCTAGTAGATCAGCCCAACGCTGCACATACCGCTCTCGATTAAACTTTAGTTTAAACTGATTTAGCGCAGCTTGGCTCAAGCGCAACCGAAGCTGTTCATCTTCACCCAGACTAATGATCGACTGCTTAATGGAATCCGGCGTAGGCGCCGATAGTACGATGGCAGATTCATCGTTAACTGTTGAAAGCAATTCCCCGACATCAGTCGTCACAATCGCACAACCATGTGCCATAGCCTCAATAACTGCTAAAGGTTGAGCTTCGACCGGATACTGAGTCGGCAAAACAAAAATCTGAGCCTGCTCAAAAAGTGCCTTCTTTTCTGAACCTCTTGCCCCGGGGATCCATTCCACTTGAACTCGATTGGATTCATTAATTGAGGCAACTTTTTGCTCAATCCAAACTTTCGCCTCATCATAGGTCTCAAAACGTTTGCGATAGGCATCCATCATGATCGGGCCGCAGAGCACTGCATGGATCGGCGCCCCATCGACACTCCCGACCATTTCCAATGCTTCTAAATACTCCGGATAGCCCTTCGTGTCAGTCAAACTACTAAGAAAGAGACACTCCAACGGTTGATCAGAGGATCCCTGTTTTTCAACTACTTCCGATTCCTCAATGCCATCATACTCACAAACATTCGGAACTATCTCAATTTTCCCTAAAGGAACACCTAGATTAATTAACGCCTGTCGATGCGAGGACCCCACACAGGTAACACAACCCGCGCAGCGTATCACAGATCGTAATAGCTGGGCATTCAATGAGTTTGTCGGCCATTCAGCAAATACACTTCCATGAAGCGCCACCACCTTTCGGACACGACCCCTAGAAAAAAGAGATGCGCAAATCAAAGCTACGTAATCACGTAGTAATGCAAAGCGAGTCAGACCCAAAGATAAATGAATCGCTCCGCCCTCAGGCAGCCGCTCACACAAGAACCTCCAATAAACACGTAGTAATTTGGCAAACAATAAAACCCTGCTAATAGATGCTGGAAGACGATCACTTCGATCTAAATAAGGCAATAACCCTCGAACGCAAACTACGCCCTTAGGATTCAAGCCATCAATAATAAGATCTGTTGCTTTTGCCTGCCCAGAGAATCCATCGGCCACGCCAATATATATAAATAAAACCTTCAATTCTGGACTTTACGGCTTATCTCCTTTGCTGGATTTCCAACAACGGTAACTCCATCAGAAACATCTTTAAACACGACCGCGCATGCACCAACCACGGCATGCTTACCTACAGTAACGCCAGGCCCCACAAAAGCCCGAGCAGCGATCCAGGCACTATCCCCAATAAGAATTGGCTTCGGTATTAAAGTAAATGCATCTGATCCATGATCATGCGTTGCAGCGCATAAACAACTATCCTGACTAATGACAGAATGGGCTCCAATCGTGATTTGAGTAACGCTGTAACAATCTACTCGATCACCGAGGATTGCCCCGTCTCCCATCCTTAAATGCCATGGAGCCCAAATTCGCGTGGAGCCGTAAACTTTAACCCCTGCGCCAATCTCTGCTCCAAATAACTTTAAAATATAGCAACGCCAGCCATGCATCGGTCGCGGTGTCATTCGAAATAACGACACATAAACCATCGTCCACAGTCCTCGAGCAAATTTGTTACCTAAGCTGAGTTCGGAAGTATATACTTTACCATCTGAATCATTCATAAAACCGCACACTCTCCGGCGCATCGCCACCTCCAAGTAACCAATCATAGACAGATACCGTTTGTTTCGCAACTTGATCCCAAGTAAACTGCTCGCAAACTAAATCATATGCACGCAACCCCAACACCTCTCGCTTCTGCTCAGACATCATAACTAATTTATGCAAGCCATCTTGAACGCTTGCAACTGTTGTATCGATACGAAGGGCGGCATCGGCGATAAATCCCTCCGGCAGGTTACACTCTGGAGTAATCAACGAAGGTAGCTTGTAGGCCCAGGCCTCCAACACCGACATCGGCAACCCTTCACTGTAGGAGGGTAACACATAAGCAGATGCATTGCGTAAAACTGTATTTTTTTCTTCCCCATAGAGTGAGCCCAAAAATCGAACATCCATTGAAATATTAAGCGAAATAGCCTGCTGCTTCAGTTCATCAATATGCCCGACTTCACTCCAACCACCAATTGCTAGAAACCATTCGTCTGCGATCCTAGGATTCTTTTTCTTCTCTTCCCCCCACGCACTCAAAAGTAATGGCAATCCCTTTTTAGGATGTATCCGACCCAGAAACAACAGTGCTCGTCGCCCTTCACCAGCCCATGGAGCTTCCACCGACTCTGTTGTTAGATCTGGAATATCAATACCATTCGGAATAACTACGACCGGATTTTTCAGTCCGAACGCACGTATACTCTGAACCTCCGATTCGCAAAGAGCAATTAATGCATTCGCACCACTCAAATGCTCCCGCTCACACAATTTTCCCGCAACGAACTTTTTCCACCTCGAATTTCGAAGTGCCCAGCTATCTAACATTCCGTGTGGCGAGACTACGTATGGCGTGCATTGTGAATGTTGAAACCGCTGGTGAAAATAAGATAGGGCAGTCCATACCCCATGGATATGTATAATGTTAGGAGCGAATGCGGTCAACTCACTCGGCAATTCCCGAAGAAAACCAAAACGCGCTGGCCCAATAGATTGACACGGGGTAACCCTGATACCATCCCACCTCTTCCTTGCTAATAACTCTGAGGTATCAGCGCAAAAAACATTGGGCGAATATTCTGCACCAGCAAGTAATGCGCACGATAGCGCTTCAACGACTACAGATACCCCACCACCCTCTCCCCCTCCAAGGGGTGTCAATTGAGCTACTCTACGAGAAACCAGATCACTCATATTTGTCTATAAACGAAAATGAACCAACAGAAGGAACTTTCTTTAACAGCGTACGCAACTCGCTCATTTCAGGAGCATATGCTATGCGTAGCCTGACACGACATTCAGTTACTTGAGCAATAACTGATTTCCCTCTCTTAAAGAGAATATTCGCTCGAAGATACTTCCTTAGGATTGCAGGCATCAAAGCCCTAACGACTGAACGTAGCATTCCCATACGCATCAAGAAAGCGGTTACCCGGTTCGTTGGTACGTAGGCAGAGTTGTTTTGCGGAAGACCTACATTTAAATAATCCGCGAGGCCAATAAAATCATATAGCCGCGATAAAGTAGCTTCACTAGAATTAGCCAGTTCATCAAAATCGACGCACATGATTGATTGGGAGTCTAAAGACTCCAGCCATCTCTTGAGATGTTTTGCATACAGACCATAGTCAAAAAAACTATAACTACTGACCTCTGTCTTCAGCTCATCGGCAATAACCTCCATTAAGCTGCGTTTTTCTACACTATCCGAAAAATCATTCCTATAGTGCGAAATATAGCGGTCCACAGGATCACGTAAGATTACAATTATTTTAACTCCACTGACCTTTCCGATCCCTATCGGTGCATTTTTTGAGCATAGGTATGATGTACTGGCATCTACTCTGTATTTACACCCAACTCCGCCAGCATAAAGTGCACGATACTTGCTTATCTCTTTCACGCACCGTAGGATCCCCAACCGCGGAGTCGGAAACCCTTCAGCCCAAAAGTGGGGCTCTTTCATCTCAGACAAGAATATATCTGGATGCCCCTTCAAATAATTTGCAAGCGAAGTCGTTGCTGCTTTCGCAGTACCGATAATATATAAATTCGGAAAGTCTTTATCGTTCATCATCGTAAGCTCCTAACCATTTAGCAGTTTTTGATACTCTGCATCATATGCCTCCACCATGGTACGAATTGAAAAGCGATCTGCTAACTCTCGACCATTCGCGGACAATCGTTGCTGCATCCCACAATCCTTCATCAGGCCCCGAATACGACTACGCCAATCTGAGGGCTTATCTGTCTGAACCACTGCTGCATTATCCCCGTCGGACAACAGTTCCTTCGCCATCGAAATATTTGAAATCACTACAGGTAATCCAACTGCAAGGGCTTCTAATACAACATTCGATGTGCCCTCACCGCGTGTAGGAAAAATGAGAGCAGTCGCGTCGTCTGCATATGCTTGCCATCGCTTATATTCACCAAAAAAAGTTATATACTCATCAAGGTTTAGCTCTTGCACCTTCTTCTTTAGCTCATGCTCATATGGCTTGGGCCCAACACCAAAAAGGGTTAGATGCACATCATGCCCCTCTTCGACTAACAATGACATCGCCTCGAAAGCTGTCATAAGACCCTTTTGAGGCGCAAGCCTTCCAGCATAGATGAGTCGATACTCAGAAGGCTTCTCTAGTTTTAGCGAGGGCAAATCGCGCAATTGCTTCAAATTATAGCCATTGTGAATAACCATGCCGGCCTTCTTCTTGTAGAGCCATTGAAATAGAGTCGGCTCATCCCTCACTTCAAAATTTGAAATAATTTGATCTGCGTATAGATACTGAAGTGCCCGAAGCCGATCCCTCACCAGTTGATTCCAATCTCCAACAAAATGGAGCGTCTTCCTATGGCCACTTATCAGCGGGATTTTACGCTTATGTGCCGAAAGCGCAGCTGGTACCGAAACGACCTCTGGTAGCCACGCTTGTATGATGTCAGGCTGAAAATCACCAACAATAGCATCAACGCGTTTTGCCAAACCTAAGAGATCAAAATATCTACCACGCTCTACTTGGTAACGCCTAACATGCTCCTTAACGTCGGGATTTGGGCCATCATGCAAATAAACAATCGCTACCTCGTATTTATCCGTATCTAGATTGTTTGCCAACTGCAGGCACTGAAATTCCGCGCCCCCCATACTTAAATTTCCAATCGCATGTAAGATCTTAATTTTAGCCATAATCTAAATAATCAAAACAGAACTACCCCTATCTGGAAAAATGTTGACTGCGAACAGCGCGGAGCCTTCGGATATCCATTGCTGCCATGCCTAAGAGCGTCCCGACCACTGGCCATGAATAACGCGAATAATAATTCACTGAGGCAATCTCCCAGAGGAAAAACATCAGGAAGAAACAGCCGATAAAAACGGATCGAGTCACCAAAAAATCTACCCCCGACTTGATGCATGGAAGGTAGAAGCGGACTACATAAATAAAATAGTATATGTAATATAATCCAAACCCGATAATTCCATGGTTAATCAGAAGTTCCACTGGATTCGAATGGCTATAAGTTCCGAATGTTTTAAAACTCCTACAGAAATCGCCATAAATTGGACTGTTAAGCCACATTCCAATTCCTACCTCAATGAATTGAGAGCGAGCGACATATGACATTTCATCAGTCGCTTGACCACTCATCCCATAATACAGCTCTTCAAAACGCCAAAAGAAAGGGCTGAAATACAACGCAACCAGACTCAAGACTCCAAGCACTAACGCGATGAGGACCGCACCAAAAAATCGCCCTAGGCTAATGCGGCCACGCATACTCATAAGCCCGAAAACAACCAACCAATAAAAGACAAAAATCATCCCCTTCCGTGAGCCTGTCACAATCACAATTTGCTGAAGCGCAACAGCAATAACCCCCAAGCAAATAGTTCGCATTAAAAAACGAAGAAAGCGCCCCTTTATATGCTGCTTCACTTCAAAAAACTGATACATTGCAAATGCCATACTCATCAAACAAATCAACGCATAGGTGTTCACATTTAAATTCTCTTCTGCATCACTAGCTCCCAACGTAAGTTTTCCACGCACCCCTAGCTCAATAGCGTCCGAAGCTGCCCCGAGCCCTTGGCTCACAAAAATAAAGCCCAACGACGCAAACAATCCCCAAACTAAAAACCAGATCCTTCCTGTCGCTAAAACAACACTGTAATACATGAGTGCCAACGCGTAAGCATAGACGATCTTAAACGCGAATCCCTTAGTTTGCGGATCAAAAAAAGCGGCAATTAGCCCCATAGTAGCAACCATAATCAGAGGTGTGAAAATAGCGATCCACTCAGAGCCAAGACGCCAGCCCCTTGCCAAAAAAAGTTCCCCATAAATCACCGCTGCTGTAAAAATACTAAAAAAATTCAAATACCACACATACGAGGCACTACTCGAAAGTAGATACGCCATCACCGTGTGCACAAGCAGCAGATATTCACATATCAATAGCCTACTAGAGAACCGACTACTTTGACTATTCGTATTCATTTATCTTAAAAAACGACTCATATCTCGACCATTTATTGACCAGAGGCATCCAATGCAAGTGTCTTCGAAGCGAAAGTTTCTAGTAAATCTTCCAATATGAATCGTTGCGGATCTACCGGGGCATCAATCCATTCTAAATCACGTGTCCAATACCCCGGACAATCATCATAAGCAGCTCCCTTTGAAAAACAATAACTCACCTCCACCAATAGGTATTCACCCCCTCTTTCAACAAAATCAAAGGCGACAGATTGCATTTTGAGTTTTCGAGCAGACTCGAATGCGAGTGCTACCATCTCATCGAGGAAAAAATCACGATCATAGGCAAACTCACCACTACCTGAGGCGCGAAAATCACCCTCACGGCAATAACGACGTAAACCAATGCAGCGTTCTCCAATAACAACCAAACGCGTGTCATAGCTATTATTAGGAATGAAATCCTGAAAATAAACATAACCAATCTGGCGAGGTGACAAACGCTCCTTCACTGATGGTACAAGGAAACGTGCTAGCGACCCTGCAAATTTAACGATACTCTTAAGACTCTTCTCTTTTCGTATCTTCCTTAAACGATCTTTGAGAATCGCCTTACGGTCTAAAACAGGAAAACCGCGCGTAAAGGCTTTATTAACAAGGCGCAACGCGTCCTTTGATGTATTAACGAGACTGACATTTACTGAACCCGCACCACCACGCAGTTTAAATACTTTAGGAAAACTAGTTTTATGTATCCATTCGACCGCAATCTCTTTCGAATAGAAAACATAACTAGGCACTAAAGGGAGCTTTAAAGCTTCAAATAAATACTTCTGAGAAACCTTATCATCATAATGCCATGCGGTGGATAAATCGGGAAAAACTCTCACACCCATTTGCTCGATCGCAGCCGTCAGCCCCTTAGCAAAGATCAAACTGCCCTGATCGGCCAAGTGCCAATGCCAAAGAAGACAATCAACACCTTCTAAATGCTGTATAATGTCTGACGCATAGCAATCGACTACGACATATGGTATTCGATTAGAATCGCAATATTGAACCCAACGATCACTGAACGTTCCTATTTGTTGATGTATTGCTAATTTCATATCTACGACCTCTTCCCTTTATTTAAAATTTCTTTAAGCCCAGCCACTATTACATCCGAATGCGCTTCACATTCTATCTCGTTTAACAGCTTGAGTGCTTGCCGCCGCCCCCAAGGCAAACGCATCAAACCCAATACTTTTAACGCTTTACGGATATAGCGCCCGACAGGCAGTTGGCCGTAAAGAAAATTATTGGCCTGCCGCTCAACATATGACGCCCAGACTTCGCCGTAAGCTTCGGAATTTAGCAGTGTATCCGACAGCTCTCGCTGCTTTTTAAGAATTCCAGCTGCCACATCGGGACTAGCAAGCTTCGGGCGCATCCCGTCATTTATATCCTGAAGAATCGGCACAAATTCGGCATGCAAGGGCTTTCCAACTTCCACTGCCACATCCAGTAGCAGCCCTTGCGACCAATGCTCGACAGTCTCTTTCCCCTTAAGATCAAAACAATAGTTACCTTGACCATATAAAATCGTAGAATCTCCAACCATCTCACTCGCACCTATAATATGTGAGTGCTGGCAGACGACCAAATCGACTCCGCGCTCCGCAAGGAACTGGCAATTCGCCCTCTGATCAGGCGTTGGGTAGGGGAAATGCTCCACGCCGCCATGATACAACAAAATCACGAAATCACATTTCTGCTGCAAGTCTTCTAAGATTACGACGCCTAGTCGTAAATCAATGGGGAATGCACCGCCAGTTGTTTCCGTCGCGATACAAAATTCATGATGCGACCAAGCGAGAAACCCCACAGTAACATCTCCCAAATTAACTATTCTAGGTTTGCCCGCAGAACTCAGATTCATACCTGCACCCAAATAAGAACTGTTAGATTTATCTAGTAGTTCTAAAGTATGCTTCACCCCGCCCTCACCATGGTCATAGATATGATTATTCGCTAAACCAACCAACGAGAAATTTTTTAACGCATTTGCCGAATCAGTTTTGACACCAAGAGCTGGCCCCAACTTTGGTATCGGAGACTCCGAATTGATCAAAGGGCACTCCAAGTTCACAAATGTGAAATCAGCACCCTTGAACGTAGGCCCAAGCTCATCAGTAAACCAATCCGAATTACCACTGCGTAAGAGATCTTCAGCTTGGCCCAACGGAGCTAGATCTCCTAAAATTACTATTTTTGCCATAATTTCATTAAATGTCTAAGATGATGAAAATACTACCTCCCTCGAATTAAACCAATTACTTTCCGAATTCCCCAAAAAACAAGATTAAGTAAGACGTGTATCTGATTGTTCGAAGTTTTCGCGGAGCGATACACCTCCTTGTATTTTTCAATAGCACCACCGACATAAAAGTCATCACTCCAGACTTTACTTACAAATGCATTATAATCCTCTCGAACCGCAGGCGTATTAACAATCTCAATAATAGCACTCACAACATCTCCCGTAGAGTCGACCTGCCCTCTGCCTGTAAAATTGCTATGCTTGAACCCTTCATAATTATCCTCACGAATAAGAACTGGAAACTCACCTGACTTCGATGGAGCAAGAAGGATAGGCCCCACAAGCGCAGCTTCCATAAACGAACGCCCGGTTCCAACAACAAGATCAGCACAGGACAGCAGTTTTTTCGCGTTTAAGGTATGCTTATCGTCAACCAAGACAATTGCACCAGCCTCTTGCATCTCTAATTCTAGCGAAACATACGCATCCTGATCTTGCAGAGCACCAACAATAACAGGAACCACCCTTACCCCCGATGCATTCAATGCCTTAGAAAGAGTCAAAGTCTGACGAATACTGCCCTCATACTCTTTTGAAATGCGCGCAATCCTCAACAGAACCAGCGCCCCATTTGACTTTTGCTTGATGTCCCGAACCAAAACGTCGTCAAAATCAAAAGTATTAACTCGATTTGAAATGACAGCCAACACGTCATGACCTAAATAACTACGCTCTGAAAAATAGTCATAATCTTCCTGAGTAAACAGGGTAAGATACTTCACGAACGGATGATAGCGCCGAGGCGAAGGCCCTCCCGGCTTGGTATGAACGTGAGGTATCCGACAGATAACGGACACCAGCGAAGCAAACAAAAATGACGAATAATCGAAACTATGAAGATGTGTATAGTTCCCATCACGAGCGAATGCAAAGACCTGACGCAATGCAGCTACGATTCCAGAGGTTACATCGAAAAAATGCACATCCGCATCTCCCTCAAACACCGACGAAGGCAGTGCTCCAATATTTACGATCGCAGACTCAAAGGGCATCGCATCACGAATGGTCTTCAGACTATAGAAATGGCCACCACGACCATGCCCCCAAGAAGATATTACATATAAAACTTTTACCATAGCGTAATTATGTATTCAGCCAATTGCTGACTCCAGCTCTCCCAAGGAACGAAAAGAGAAACAATCAAAGCCCCCGACAGGCACATCCAAGGAATCACTGTAGTTCTACAAATGAATTGACCCGTGCCAACTTGCATCAACTCACAACCACGACTCAAGGGGTAAAGGTTTAAAATCAATACTAGCGGCAAATAGGCACTAATGATAAAGCCCAAGATTGGAGAAGCTGGAATCAAAACAACAGCCAACAATGCAGACAATAGAGCTGAAAACGAAAGTCGGCCTACTGCTATAATATTATTACCGATTACCGTGACCATAAGCGACTGACGTATTTGCGATGCTAGTAAGTGTGCGAACGCTAAAATCAAAAATAACGTTTGCCCTAGCAACTTCGACTCAGACCCAATTAAATTTAGGCCTACGTAACCACAATACGCGATTGCAATAATTCCAGCAACTTGAACAAAACAAGAGAGCCTTAAAGCTCGACATACACCTGAACGAAAGCGGCCTACTTCGCCTTGAGCTAACAACCGCCCAAAAAGAGGAACATGGCTGGTCATAGGAGTCACGGCAATATCTTCTACAGTTTCCAATAAGCGTAATGAAAGGAGCATACTGGTTAATACCGATGGATCCGCATGCCGTGCGAGGACGACCGCAGCGACTTTTGAACTTCCACGATTCGCAACTACTCGTATAAAACTACGCCACAATGGCTCCCAAATCCATGACATGATTTGTCTATCAATTCTCCAGACAGGAACTGCCTTAAATCGAGGTTCAACCACATACATTAAGAGAGCCCACTGCCTCAAAACTCCGATAAGGAGGAAACTCTGCATCACAACTGCAAGATGAATGATTCCACCTCCCAGCCACAAAGTGAGCCCTCCAGCCACAGCTGAGAACAAACCAAAGAGCGCCTCCCATCGGTTCGTTAAGGCCACCTGATTCAAACCTCGCAGCGTATCAGTATAACGCGCAAATACTTGAACCAACAACTGGCCTAGTAGAAAAATAAAAAATGCGGTCCAAATTGCTGCTGCATTCGCGTAATCCTGAATAACAGCTGAAAGCGAAAACCACCCCAATAGGAGTGCTATGACTCCTCCGAGCAAACTATTCACCAAATGAATCCCGCCCATTGAGCCATAGAGTCGCTCAACGAGCGGCCAATTTGGAACCCCGGAAGTTACAGGACGGCGGTCAGATGAAATCACTCCCAAATCTTTCGCTCCACCAAAAGCAACTGAAACCATCCTCGAAAGCACTAAATTACTCTGCGCTGCCACTAAGCCACTAAAAAACAATATCGAACCAAATAAAAGCCATGCAGCCAACTGCACCTCATCAAAACGATTCAATAGGAGCGGCAAGACTAAAAATAACCTAGCTGACGCAGCGATTTTGTTTCCCCACGACGTAAATGTGGGGGAATGCCAAAGCCTGTTCAAGAATGCCTGAATCATAACACCTCTTGAGGGCCACTGACTGGATCCACATACAGGAACTCCGGCTGCATACTGATACCTGTTTTTGCTAGAACAGCGGCATGGATCTCACGCACCAAAGCCAGAACGTCGCTGGAAGAACCACCGCCTAAATTCACAATAAAATTAGCATGTGCCGGAGACACTTGGATTCGTCCTTTAACTTGCCCCTTGAAACCTAGATCTTCGATAATCTTCCCTGGGGGTCCATACGCCTCATAGAGCTCAGGTGAGCTTTTAAACACGGATCCACAGCTTGGCATTTTCCTTGGGAACTTCCGATTTCGTTCGCGTAAAATCCGAAGCATTTCAATCCGTTGCTCCTCATACGGACGCATGCATTCGAATCGGAGTGTGGCGCTCAAAATAATGTCACCACTCCGCTGATAACGGCTCTTTCGGTAGCCGAACTCACACTCAGAAACAGAATCCGTCCGGAGCGTGCCCTCTGGTGTCAACACTGTCACCGACTCAATCAACTCGCCGATATTTTTACGCTGACTCCCTCCATTCATACAAATAAGCCCTCCCAACGACGCTGGTATTCCGATCGTATGTTCGAGTCCGGCCATTCCATGACGTGCAGCGAACAGCGCTAGGCGAGGCACCCAACAACCAGCTTCAACTACAATCTTATCATGATTAACTGTTACCCCAGAAAGGCCGTTTCCAATCCGAATAACACAGCCTCTATACCCTGCATCATCAAATAATAAATTAGTCCCTTGTCCGATAATACAGAAAGGCATCTGTTTCGAGCGTAAATGACTGACCACTTCTTCGAGTTCTAACTGCCCCTTCACCTCAGTGAAATAATCCGCGATACCGCCAATTTCCCACCAAGAGTAAGGAGCCAACCCGACACCGCTCGACATACCTTTTAATGTATCCATGATATTGACTCGCTGTAAGCTTATCGCGTCTGCGCTCAATTTATACTACGCATCAGTTTCAAGCGAGAATTCGATGCCAAGACTACGGAGTTTTTCTTCCATATTATTGTAGCCCCGCAATGCCATTCCAACATCATGCACGACACTCTCGCCCTCAGCAATTAAGGCTGCCAACACCTGAGTCATACTACCTCGTAAATCCGTCGAATTGACTTCTGCTGATTTCAATGCCACTGGCCCATTGACACGGATCATTGCAACTTGTCCAGAATCCCAAGATAACGCTCCCTCGCAAAACTTAGACAGTTCGTCAACGAATGCAGTGCGTTCAGGATAGCGATAATCAATTATCACACTACGCCCAGCCGCCTTCAATGCTAGCAGGACATAGAATGTTTGCATATCTGATATAATCCCAGGGTGCGTCCCACATGCCACTTCGAATGGCTGAATGAAATGCTTAGAAAAGCACTCAGGTGCGACATATACTGAATTCTCATTTTTAAAATAATTAAGTCCAACATCACGTAGGTGCTTCAACGGAATTTCCATTAAAGAAAACGGAACGTCATCAATGACAACACGCCCCCCTGATAGTGCGGCATATACAATCCAAGTTAAAGCTTCAATTCGATCAGGGATAACCTCAACTGTCGCGCCACGCAAAGAGTCGACGCCTCGTATTGTAATCATACTGGCTCCCTCGACCATTACATCAGCCCCCATCAAGTGAAGCATATGTATCAAATTCTCAATTTCAGGAGTGATATAAGCGTTGCGGATACGTGTCTCCCCACGAGCCAGGACTGCACAAAGTAAAGCATTCTCAGTCCCTCCCACCGTAGAAATAGGAAAGTCAATTTCGCTACCAACGAACCTCCCACTCTTTGCAGTGATCTCGATATGATCTTCTTTTTCAACAACTAGACACCCCAACTTTTCCCAGACTAGAAGATGTAAATCATACTTGCGCTCACCCAATTTACATCCTCCGGGATATGGAATACGCGCAACACCGTTTTGTGCAATCTGACCTGCGGCTAATAAATATGTAGTTCGGATGGGAAAGTCATATGAGTCTAAACGACCAGACCCGATATCATTTGCGTTTATGCATATCGAATTTCCGATTCGATCATATTCCACTTTCGCACCAATAGACGCCATGAAACGACCTTTATGTTGAACATCGACCAGTTCGGTCGGAAAATTAAGCAATATAACGTTCTCTCGTGTCAGCAGTGCAGCAGCCATCAATCGAGTTGCTGCATTCTTAGCACCGCTAATCTGGATTCGACCTGAGGGAATTTGCCCTCCATTCACTATCATTTTTAATTTAGTCATATCTGTATCCTCTACATTTTATCATACCAAGAATTGTCAGCCTCATAGCCAAACTCAACCAACATCTTAAACAATTCAGGTGAACGCCGAAATTCAGTCAAAATCCGCTCCTTATGCACATCTTCTCGCCACTTCTGATGTCGCGTCGCAACAAGCGGCCCGGCCTCATATTTCCCAGTCGATGAGCCACTACTTCCGTAGACTAAGCCCCGCCCCTTCTCACGGTAATCATCAAATGAACACAACAATTCACATTTAATAAAGCTAGAGACTTCTTGTTGTAGGTCTGTTAAATTGAATATAATATCTTCATACGAAATTGGAACTATTTTAATCTCGTCCCCATAATCAATCGACTTCACCTGCTCAAAAGCCTTATAAATCTGACCGAGACCAGGACCACCATGTATACGTTGATCAAAATCAATGTAGTAACTATCAGGATACAACTGATGGACAGAGGTAATGATATCACGAATATCTCGGGACAGCAGAAATACTAGAATTTTTTTTCCCCTCAAGTTCAGCTTTTTTATATCACTCAACAAAAAGACATCATTAGGCAGCTTTGATAGCCAATTCCCTTTTTTGTGTAAGTAAAATTTACCGCTACTTTCTTTTTTCACAAAAGAAACATCATCAATCGAGGCCGTTAATATATTATATAACAAGGAACTACCACTCCTAGGAAAACCACAAATAATGACTTGAAACTCATCACCTGTCTGAAAAAGACGAGTCACTTTACCGTAGCATGCGTAAGCTTGATCACGGAGTTGCCGTAATGATCGCAACAGGCTTTTAATATTCTTTTTTTTACCGTTCATCATAGATAAGTTGCTTGTTCTAGTTATAAGATGGTTCAATCACATCTTTGAATGTGGGGTCGTAGGCTCATAGCCAAACCGCTCGCCTGCTTTGTGTCATCTGCCCACGTTTGCGGGACGTTAACGGCTGCGCCGAAGTAAGCAGTGAAGGGTGACAGATGATCAGAACGACAGTTGAGCCTTCTGCCAATTATAGAATTCGGTCACGCCGTCCTTAAAAGAAATTGTTGGCTTATAATTAAACAATCGGCCCGCCTTACTCACGTCTGCCCACGTTTGAGGGACATCACCTGGTTGTTGTTCCTTTCGCTGCCCAAAGGGCACCCGCTTCAGTCACCCCTTCGGGGCCAGCACTTCGCGCAGACCATCTTCGCTCTGTCGAGCTTCGTCAGGCTGGCGACCGATAATCATTTAAAAAGTCACTTGCTCGTTCCTCCAAGCAACAAATCGCTTAATCCCTTCCTTGAAGCTGGTTTTAGGCTCATAGCCAAACAGCTCACCAGCTTTGGTAACGTCTGCCCAGGTCTGGGGCACGTCACCTGGCTGTTCAGGCAATCGATTAATTTCAGCTTTCTTTCCGAGCACAGTTTCTATCGTCTCAATCATTTGGGAAAGTGTGACGGTTTGGTCGTTGCCTAGGTTGATGACTTCGTAGTTCGTCTTATCGTAATGGAGCGCTCCGAGGATGCCCTCGACGATGTCAGCGATATAGGTGTAGTCGCGGCGGGTGGAGCCATCGCCGAAGACAGGGATCGGCTCACCCGCTTCGATCAGGCGGACGAATTTGTTGATCGCGAGGTCGGGACGTTGACGAGGACCATAAACGGTAAAGAAGCGAAGGCCCAAGAATCGGATGCCATACAGGTGACTATACACATGGCCGAGTAATTCGCAACTCACTTTGGTGCTGGCATACGGACTGATCGGGCCGGAGACGTCGTGCTTCTCAGACCACGGGACATTGGGGTTTTTGCCATAAACCGACGAAGAGGACGCAAAGACGAACTGCTTGATGGCGTTCTCCTTGGCGAATTCGAGCAGGTTCTGGGTGGCGATGACATTGGCGCGCTGGTAGCCGACGGGATCTTCGATCGACGGACGGACGCCGGCCTTGGCGGCAAGGTGGATGATGGCGTCGGGGGCGGAGCCCCCGAGTTGAAAGTTGATTTTGTTGTAAGTTGTTTGTTCCGCTAGATCCCCTTCGATCAAGTCGAACGACGGATTATCGGCATGCTGTTCGATATTCGCGGTCTTGAGGGCGCGATCGTAGAAC
>Ga0129327_10001139_pt1 | contig 15865 bp, 14 predicted proteins | sample CPBDNA_6_FD_111799 | JGI IMG/M metagenome (GOLD analysis project Ga0129327, IMG submission 111799) | Freshwater to marine salinity gradient microbial communities from Chesapeake Bay, USA - CPBay_Spr_31_0.8_DNA | ecosystem: Environmental > Aquatic > Marine > Coastal | place: USA: Chesapeake Bay... | reverse complement strand
TTAGTCCGAGTACTGTAATGGTGCTTAACATAAGTCGTGGATTTTTGTGTGCAAACTAAATCTCACGGCTTTTTTTATTTTTGTCAAGTTTTTTTACCTAAAAAATTGCACGGACTATTGTAAATTTAGTTTTTTCATAATTGTCGGTGATTTTGTTTGTAAGTCATTGACTTTAGTTAAGAAGTGGGTTTTCGATGAGATTATTTTTTCTCTCTTTATCAAATCTTCCTAAAAGCATTTATTTCTCCATTAAAACACCTTATCTTTACACCTCCGAAACCAAATCCCAAAACAATCTGTTCTATATCTCGTAAATCAACATCTAAGATTTACAACTCTTACTTTCCATAAGCTACCTAATATTTCAAAAACAACTTCTGTATCGACCAATTCGATATAGCTTTACTATTAACCATTCAATCAATCCACAAAAAAAATGACTAAATCTGTAACGGAAATTATCAAGGAGAAAATCCTTGTTTTGGACGGTGCCATGGGCACGATGATTCAGCAATACGAATTAGAAGAAGCCGATTATCGGGGTGAACAATTTAAGGATTGGACACAGGACATCAAAGGCAATAATGATATTTTGTCCATTACGCAACCGCATATTATTGAAGCGATTCACAAAGCTTATTTGGATGCAGGAGCGGATATTGTCGAAACCAATACTTTTAGTGGAACAACTATCGCACAGGCAGATTATGCGATGGAAGCACAGGCGTATGCCATTAATTTTGAATCTGCTAAGATTGCTCGAAAAGCTTGTGATGAATATACCGCTAAAAATCCCGACAAACCTCGTTTTGTAGCAGGTGCATTAGGCCCGACCAATCGAACCTTGTCTATTTCACCTGATGTAAATAACCCTGGTTTTAGAGCGGCGACTTTTGATGAAATGGTGACGGCTTATAAAACACAAGTGGAAGGATTGATGGATGGTGGTTCAGATATTATCTTGATAGAAACCATTTTTGATACGTTGAATGCCAAAGCGGCGATTTTTGCAGTAGAAACGGTATTTGAAGAAAAAGGCAGGAAATTACCAATCATGATTTCGGGAACGATTACGGATGCAAGTGGTCGAACACTTTCTGGTCAAACGGTTGAAGCATTTTGGATTTCAATCATGCATGCCAAGCCATTTTGTGTAGGTTTAAACTGTGCTTTAGGGGCACAGGAAATGCGTCCTCACTTGGAAGCATTAGCAAAAATTGCCGATACCAATGTCCACGCTTATCCGAATGCTGGTTTACCAAATGAATTTGGGGAATACGACCAAGATGGCGAGGAAATGAAAACGTATATCCAAGATTTTGTCAATTCAGGGTTTGTGAACTTGATTGGTGGTTGTTGTGGAACGACGCCTGAGCATATTAAAGCAATGGCAGATGCAGTAGAAGGATTAGCGGTTCGCCCAATTCCTGAACCAACGGGCATGTCGATGTTAAGTGGTTTAGAACCGTTGATTATTCGTCCTGATGCGAATTTCATCAATGTTGGAGAAAGAACGAATGTTACAGGGTCTCGAAAATTTGCTCGTTTGATTAAGACAGGTGCTTTGGATGAAGCTTTATCGGTGGCTTTACACCAAGTAGAAGGTGGTGCGCAGGTGATTGATGTGAATATGGATGAAGGTTTATTGGATAGTGAGCAGGCGATGAAAGATTTTCTAAATTTGGTGATGGCAGAACCTGATATTGCCAAATTACCAATCATGATTGATAGCTCTAAATTTCATGTTATTGAAGCGGGTTTGAAATGTGTGCAAGGAAAATGCATCGTGAATAGTATTTCAATGAAAGAAGGGGTGGAGCAATTTAAGCGACATGCGACTTTAGTTAAAAGATACGGGGCAGCGGCAGTTGTCATGGCATTTGACGAAGACGGACAAGCAGATACTACCGAAAGAAAAGTAGAAATTTGTAAAAGAGCGTATGATATTTTAGTCAACGAAGTGGAGTTTAATCCAAATGACATCATTTTTGACCCGAATATTTTTGCAGTTGCTACAGGTATTGAAGAACATAACGAATATGCGATTAACTTTATAGAGGCTTGCCGAGGAATCAAAGCATCTTGTCCTGGTGCAAAAATAAGTGGTGGAGTGAGTAATATTAGTTTCTCTTTTAGAGGAAATAATGTAGTCCGAGAAGCGATGCACTCTTCTTTCCTATTCCATGCGATTCAAGCAGGAATGGATATGGGGATTGTGAATGCTGGTTTGATTGAAGTTTATGCTGATATCCCAAAGGATTTATTGGAACGAGTGGAAGATGTTTTATTTAATAGACGAGCAGATGCGACGGATCGTTTAACAGAATACGCAGAAAGGGTAAAAGGAGATGGTGGAAAGTCCGTTGTTAAAGACTTGGCATGGCGAGAAAGTACTGTCGAACAGCGCTTATCACATGCTTTGGTGAGAGGAATTACCGAATTTATTGTAGAAGATACAGAAGAGGCTCGGCTAAAATATCCTGCACCAATCGAAGTCATTGAAGGGCCTTTGATGGATGGAATGAATGTCGTAGGTGATTTATTTGGCGCTGGAAAAATGTTCTTACCGCAGGTAGTAAAATCTGCACGGGTAATGAAAAAAGCGGTGGCTCATTTAACGCCTTTTATAGAAGCATTAAAAAAAGCAGGTGCTAAATCTACCAAAGGAAAGGTCTTAATGGCAACCGTAAAAGGAGATGTCCACGATATTGGTAAAAATATTGTTGGGGTCGTTTTGGGTTGTAATAATTATGAGATTATCGATATGGGCGTAATGGTGCCTACCCAAAAGATTTTGGATACAGCTATCAAAGAAAATGTAGATATTATTGGTTTAAGTGGGTTGATTACTCCTTCTTTGGATGAAATGGTCCATGTTGCTAAAGAAATGCAACGTCGAAATTTTAAAATTCCATTATTAATTGGTGGCGCAACTACTTCTAAAACGCATACGGCGGTAAAAGTAGAACCTCAATATAATGGGCCAGTTGTGCATGTTTTAGATGCATCCAGAGCCGTTGGTGTTTGTAGTAATTTATTGAGTGAAGAAAAAGATACGAGTAGTAATTTCATCTTAGATATAAAGTCAGAATATCAACGAGTTAGAGAAATGCGCTCTAATCGAAAATCTAGTAAAAAGTATTTGACGCTGAAAAAAGCGAGAGAAAATAAATTGCAATTGGATTGGGCAAATTATACGCCTACGATGCCTTCCTTTACAGGTACTAGAGTTTTTGAGGAATATGATTTGGCAGAATTAGCTACTTATATTGACTGGACGCCTTTCTTTTCTAGTTGGCAATTAGCGGGTAAATTCCCTGCGATTTTAGCAGATGAAATAGTGGGAGTAGAAGCCACTAAATTATACGAGGATGCGCAAGTGATGCTTAAAAAAATCATTGACGAAAAATGGTTGACCGCTAAAGGAGTCATCGGTATTTATCCTGCCAATACAGTTAATCATGATAGTATCGAAGTTTACGAAAGTAATAAAAGAGACCGAGTTAAAGCCACTTTACATCACCTTCGCCAACAAGTTAAAAAAGCACCAGGGCAACCTAATTTATGCTTAACGGACTTTTTAGCGCCGAAAGATTCGGGGGTACAAGACTTTATTGGTTCGTTCGCAGTTGCTACAGGTTTTGGTATCGAAGAACATGTGAAGCGGTTTGAAGCTGACCAAGATGATTATAATGCAATTTTATTAAAGGCATTGGCAGACCGTTTTGCAGAAGCTTTCGCTGAATGTATGCACTTAAGAATGCGTAAAGAATTCTGGGGCTATGCGGCTGATGAAAATTTAGATAATAACGATTTAATCAAAGAAAATTATAAAGGTATCCGTCCAGCACCAGGTTACCCTGCTTGTCCAGAACATACCGAAAAACGCACCCTCTGGGAATTGATGCGCGTCGAAGAACAAACGGGCATTACTTTAACCGAAAGTTGTGCGATGTATCCTGCGGCTGCGGTTAGTGGTTGGTATTTTGGCAATCCGAAATCAAAATATATGCGGGTTGGACAAGTGAGTAAGGATCAAGTGGAGAATTACGCAGCGCGTAAAGGATTTAGTGTGGAAGAAACGGAGAGATGGTTGGCGCCTGTTTTGAATTATGATGTATAAACGATAATTTTTTATCCGTTGGGAATGATTTTGAAATATAAATTCTTCCCAACGGATTTGATGCCAACGGATAATCACTATTTCTCTACTAAAATATAAGCCCGCCGACTAGGATACTCCACCCCTTCATAAGGATGCCGCTCAATAACTTCCAACACGTTCCAGCCAATCTTTTTCAACATTCCAAGTACTTGTTCCACTTCAAAATAATAGAAATCCATTTTAACAGATTCTCCTAAAAATTCATCTAAAGAAACGACTTCCTGCCCAATATGAAAGGAAAATAGAAATTGCCCTGATGGTTGAATCACTCGTTTGATTTCCGCTAAAGCGAGTGCCAAATCCTCATAAGTAAAATGCACAATGCCATAAAAGCAGATAGCACTACCAAAAGTAGCATCCGCAAAACTAAACTTGAGCATATCTTCGACTTGAAACTCAATCATATTTTCACTTAATTGCTGTGCTTGTGCAATCATCCCTGAAGAAAGGTCAACACCTAATAAATCAGCTGCTCCACATTTTTGTAAAAATTGAGTCGTTTGGCCTGGACCACAAGCTATATCCAATATTTTCCCTTTCGAGGAATTCTCCGAAACAAACCTTTTCAATAATAATCGGTCTAAAGATTTACCTTTTAACTCGGCTAAATATTCTAAAGCATAAGCTGCTGCAGTTTTATTATAGCTATTTATAATGGCTGGTCGTTGTTTCATGATTTTGTCCAATTTAATTTATAAATCAAATGAATGCTCCACAAAAATTACTATATTCGACTTAACGAACAACCTCTATAGCTATGACTATCAAAAACTTCTTTATCTTAACTGCCATTTCAAGTTGTCTTTTCGGTATTGCCTTATTATTTATGCCTGAGCAAATGGCAATTTGGCATGGACAAAACACCTTAGATAATTTCGGAAAATTTACCGCTCAAATGTTAGGTGGCGCCTTATTTGCCACAGGCACTATTGGTTGGATGGCTAAAAATAGCAATCCATCAGAGGCTAGAACTGCTATTTTAAAATTTCTACTGGTTTCTGATATTTTTTATACACTAGTCAATGGTTTTCATTTGATTCAAAATAGTGGCGGTGAGCCATTTCAATATTTGGAATTGATTGTTCCCTCTTTTTTTGCTATTGGGGCTGTTTATTTTTTAAGAAGAAAATAATTCCTGCAAGGCTTTATACTTCCAAAGCCTCCCAATCTCGTTTAATAGCCTGCATTCTTAACAAATAAGGAATCAGTACAAATATTTCTACCCTGAAACTAATCGTAAAAGATAAACTGCTACTTAAAGCGGAAAGTAAGCCAGCAAACATGACTACGCAACAAACAAGAATTCCTAAAATAGCATCATAAATAGCTAGGTTAGCGGCCCATTTTTTTTCAGTCCACAAGCCGTAGGCAACGATTCCCTTTATCGCAAAAAGTAGTAGTAAAACAACTCCCGCTAAAGAAAATGTCGTATTGGTTTCCATTCCATAGAGTGACAAGTTTAAATCAACACCAAAAAGTCCTAATAAAAAAGCGACTGGAACCAATCCGCCAAAAATCAAAAATATCCAAGTAAAGACTTTAATCCAGGGTGGTAATAAATTTCTCCTTCTTTCACTCTGGTTAGCAACTACTAGTTGGTCATCTAATAAAAGATCCTTGTAATTTTCCATTTGTAATAGGTTAGATAAAGCAATAAGGAGGAAGGGGGCTAAATTGGAGTAGGTATTGTAAATAGAGCAATAAATAGACCAATGTATGCTGTCTAGGCATTTTTATTTGGTAAAGAATAGGTAAATACTTCCTCATTATAAAAGTGAACTATAAAGAATATTGCTCTTTTCTAATTTTATTATTTTGTTGAAATAAAATATTTCAACAAAATAATAACCACCAAATAGTTTCTTTTTTTACCTTCGCCCTATGAGAGAATTACAAATAAAAATTTCCTTGGCGAATAGTCATATCCCAATTTGGCGACGCTTCCTAATTACAGATGATTATCGACTGGATCGTTTTCATCAAGTTTTACAAATTACTATGGGGTGGTGGAATTCGCATTTACACGAATTTGAGATTAGTGGTCGAAAGTTTGGAATGAATATAGGGGTGGAATACGATTGGCAATTGGTGGAAGCAGAAACCAAATTCTATTTAAAACACTTTCCTTTTGAAATAGGTGATTCCTTTAATTATGTATATGATTTTGGCGATAATTGGCAGCATACCCTTGAAATTGAAGCGATCAAAGAAGTCAAAAAGAGTAACTTAAAATGTCTAGAAGGTGCTAGTCGCTGCCCTTATGAAGATGCAGGAGGGGTTGGGGGCTATCAATTTATGCTAGAAGCGATGTTTGACCCTAAACATCCTCAACTTCGACAATTTATTGGCGATAGTTGGATAGAAGATTTGCCCGACCCGACCTTATTTAACCTCAAAGAAACAAATCGAGAACTACGGAAATTTAGTCTTTGGCATAGTAAGCATCCTCGAAAGAAATCCACTCCTTGGCATCAAGTTACCTGATAAATAGCTCCCTATTAGGGTAGACAGTTTGCAATAGGCAGCTCTCTGACCAATTATAATTGCAAAAACCAGTACTTATTTAGCGTTTAACACACGAGCTCATAGTGATAATTGCTTACCGTTTTAATCTAACCTTTAATATGTTTCTTTTTGTAAGTGTTTGTGAGGAGAAATTCAATACTTTCTGCCCTAAAATAGGACTTACTTTACTGAATTTTTAATTAGTCGAGTGGAAAAGTAGTACTTAAAGTGTTTCTTTGAAAAAAGGTTAGGCAGTTGCCTTCACTTGTTTCTCTACATTTGTCTGGATGGGCATCAATTTAGCCGCTGGTGCGAAATCTTCTAGTAATAATTCTCTCGGCCCAAAATCTGTAATTAAGTTAGCAATATCTCCTTGTGCTAAAGTAACCGCTTTTTCTACTAGTTTCCTAGCAATTACCTTAACTTTGGCGATAGGTTTTGTGGCTTGGAGTACCGCTACGTACTCGGGCATTATTCCACTTAGCCCTGTTCTGTTAACGATTAGTGCAGCAACTATTTCCTGATTTTTTTCTGCTGTTAATACAAATCCTCCAAAAGACGGAATTTCTTTGGTTGCATATTCTACCGCTTTTAAAATAGCAGTTTTTTCGACCCAAGAAGTTTCTAAATGCCTTTGCAAGAATTGTACGATAGCATTCTTTTTGGAAAAGCTTATGCCCGTAAACGCATCATAACGATTTTGTTGGAACATGATAGCTTCAATTATTTAAAGTTTGGTTAAAACGACGATGTTAATATACAAAAATATTTTACATCAAATAAAATTTAATTAAAAAAATGAATATTTATATCCAATAAATCACTCATAATCATATAATTACATAAAGTATTCTAAAAATATGCGAAAAATTACCGCTGATTACATTTTTCCTATTTCTCAAGCGCCTATTAAAAATGGCGTAGTCGTAGTCGATGAAAATGGAGTTATTATTCAAATTGGAGAACGACAAGATTTTAACAAATCTGAATTAGAAAACCACAAAGGTATTATCACTCCTGGTTTTATTAACACCCATTGTCATTTGGAATTGTCACACATGAAAGGCAAAGTGAATACAGGAACTTCCCTCATTCCTTTTATTTCAAATGTGGTAAAATTTAGGGCCGTTTCACAAAAAGTCATTGACAAAGCGATTGAGTCGGGGGATAGAGAAATGTTCAAGGAAGGAATTGTTGCAGTAGGAGATATTTCTAATCAAACAGATACTGTACCACAAAAGCAAAAAAGTGAAATTAAGTATTACACTTTCGTCGAAATGTTTGATTTCTTACAAAACGATTGGGCAGAAGACACTTATAAGCAGTATAAAGCAGTATATGATGTGCAGGCAGATGGTAATGGAAACAAAAAAAGTATGGTGCCTCATGCCCCTTATTCTGTTTCTAAAAATCTTTTTAAAAAATTAGCAGCAGCTAATGCTAATGGAAGTACTGTCAGCTTGCACAATCAAGAAACGCCTGATGAAAATCTCTTTTTTCAAAAAAAGAAAGGGGCGTTCTTAGATTTTTATAAAAATTTTGACATCAATATCGATACGTTCCAACCTACTGGCAAAAATTCTATTGATTATGCAATGGAATATATGAATCCCAATTGTAAAACCATATTGGTTCATAATACAATCACGACTAAAGCAGATATTGAAAAAGCTCATGCTTGGAATAAACAATGCTACTGGGCAACCTGTCCTAATGCTAATTTATACATAGAAAATCGACTGCCTAATTATCAATATTTTTTAGATACCAATGCTAAAGTAACAATTGGTACAGATAGTTTGACTTCCAATTGGCAATTATCCATTGTAGAAGAAATGAAGACAATCGCTAAATATCAATCCTATATACCATTGGAAACGCTTCTAAAATGGGCCACTTTAAATGGTGCAGAAGCATTAGGTTATGAAGCTGAATTGGGTAGTTTAGAAGTTGGAAAAAAACCAGGATTGGTCTTGTTGAATATGGGCAGAAATTTAACTTTTAAAACATCTACGAAAGCAAAACGATTGGTTTAAGTCCTGTAAATCTTGCATAACCCCGTCATCCTATAAAAATATAGTATATAAATACTAAAAAACTTTCATTATAACGAAGCATCATAGTATCTTTGATAAAAATATTATCGAAAAGAAGCGAATGAAGAAGACACAACATAAAATAGTCAAGACTGCCATTCAATTATTTAATAAAAACGGGGTCGCCAATGTACGAGTACAAGATATAGCGGTTACTGCCAGCATCAGCCCTGGTAATCTGACCTATCATTATAAAACGAAAAAAGATTTAATGGTTGCCGTTTTAAAATACATGAAGGTAACTCAAAAAGAAATGTTTCCTTACCAGTCGGTTATAGAAGCACAAGACTGGATTGAATTGGTGCAAACTTATCTGCGTTTTCAAATTCAGTTTCGTTTTTTTTATCGTGATATTTTAGAGATTTCCAACCTAGTGCCTGAGAGTAGAATTCAATATGCCAAGCAAATTGAAAGTGTTATTAATTTCAATAAAAATGGTATTTATTTATCTGTTGGCAAAGGATTTATGATTCCAGAACCACATGAAGGTCATTATCAAGTATTAGCTACCAACTCTTGGGCTATTTTGAATGCATGGCTAACTGTTCGAGAAGTATTGGGAGAAGAGGTCGCTAATGTCAAACGAGGCATGAATGGTTTATTAGAATTAAACTATCCTTATTTTACAGAAAAGGGAAAAGAATTTTATCATCGCATTAAACAACAAATTCCTGTTATGGTTAAATCAGAAATTGATTTGATGGAAGAAGCAATTGATTAGGCAGTGGGCAAGTCAATAGTGGCAGTAGGCAGTAAAGCCCTGATTTTCAATACTCAATTTTTGCATAAGGTTATAGGTCTAAGGTTTCGGGTGTCAGGTCAGACGTAAATATCCGACTGCGAGATAGTAAGTTCTCAATGCAGGTCAGGAGACCTGCAGATAGTCATTTCTAGTCTGGAGGCTTGAAACATCGACTACCGATATCTAGTCTCCAGACTAGGAATGGGTATCTGCTCGTTTCCTAACGATCGTACATTGAGAACTTACGCAATACAATTACAACTAATTTATAATCAGCTATTTACAACTATAACGCCTTGTAAATACTTACTACTGGACATTGGATACTTGTTGCTAGATTCTTGATGAGTAGAAATAATGACCCAATATCGGAACAGCCTAAAAATCAACTATTTAGATAGCTATGAATTTGGTATTTGATTTATCTAATATCAAAAATCTAGCAACAAGTATCCAATATCCAGTAGTAAGTTGTAAATATAGTTAGAGGAACAATTTTATTGATTAATCTTTACCATATCTGACAAATTGATGGATTTAAACGAGGTTTTAACAACTTCTTGGCAGATGCTTGCTAAAGGTGCCTTACAAAAAAAACACCCTTTACATACCGCTACTATCGGTACTATGGCCAATAATATTCCTCAATTAAGAACCGTCGTCCTTAGAAAAACAGCCATTGCCAATAGACAACTCTTCTTTTATACAGATATTCGGAGTGCTAAAATCCAAGCGTTAAAAGCACACCCTACTTTAAGTTGGCTATTCTATCATCCTACCAAAAATATTCAGATTCGAGCCATTGGAAACACCACTATTCATCATCAAAATGAGTTAACCCTTACGCAATGGAAAACGCTTCCCACTTACGGTCGCAAAACCTACGGGACACTGCAAGCACCGAGTACACCGCTAACCCAAGCTGCTGATGACTTGCCTCCTTTATGGCAATCACCTACGATTACTTTAGCAGATACCGAGTATGCTTATGCTAATTTTGCAGTGGTCAGTTGCGAAATCTACTATTTGGAATGGCTACATTTGCAACGGTCTGGACATCAGCGAGCGCAATTTAATTATGTGCAAGGTTGGGAAGGAAGTTGGGTCGTACCCTAATTGCAGGGTTGATTGGTTCTAAGAAAATCATAAATCTGCTAAATAGGAAAATCAGACAGATTTATGATTTATGATGTAAGATATATGATTTAAGATTTTCACTCACACAGTCCAAATCTTAGGGTAAAATCAGCAGGTAATTATTTCGGAATCGTCATTTTAGCCAACCCATTTTCATACAAAGACCCAATGTAAATCTCTCCTCCAACTTGTTGTACACTCGTATTTTCAGCGAATTTTCCAGATGGATTTTGTAAATTATGGACAATTTTTCCATTGCCATCAATTCCTAAAACAAAGCCGTAATGAGTCGCAGCAGGTTGTAAAAAAGCAGGCATTTTTGCGACTACATTTTTCAAAAATACATTATTAGCAATCCCATCTAAGCCCTCATCTCTTGGGGATACAATGGCTAACCAATATAAGCCATCTTCGCCTTGGGAAATCCCATCAGGAAACCCTGGCAAATTCTCAATAAATAAATCAGATTGTCCTGCTTTAGGGCCTGCCAACCAATAGCGATGCGTTCTATATCTCCCCGTTTCATTCACTAAAACGTAAGATTGGTCGTGTGCGACTGCAATGCCATTGGCAAATCGCAAATCGTCCAGCAATAGAGTTGTTTCTTTAGTAGTTGGATTGTATTCATATAATAGACCATTCCCTCTCCCCTCTAATATATCCATCTTATTCTCCTGAAAACCCCATTTATTGGAAGCATCAGAAAAATACATTTTCCCATCTGCTGCTACCTCTACATCATCGACAAATATCATCTTTTTCCCCTTATAAGTATCTACTAAAACGGTGATTGCCCCACTTGTCCGATTGATAGACAATAAACCAGCGCCTGCATCTGCCACAATTAAATTGCCCATCAAATCAAAATCCAAGCCCAAAGGTCTTCCTCCAGTATTAGCAACTACTCGGCGTTTACCTTGATAGAATTCGACAATATCTCCATTTAGTTGTCCGCCATAAATTTTCCCTACGGAATCAATCGCTACGTCTTCACATTTATCACATTGTCCTGTAAATAACAACTCTAAAGCTGCTAGTTTATCGTTTTGTTGATAGATGCCTTTCAATTCAGGCGCTTTTGGTGGTGTCCAGGCTTCTGGGTCAATTGGGCTTGGCCATAAAACAAAATAGCCAATAATCAAGGCAAAGAGTACTAATATTAATAATCCAATTTTTTTAAACATGATTTTAGTTTTGCGTTAATTTTTGGCGAAGCTAAGAAAAGGGATAATTAAAAGGGTTATTTTTTAATAGGAAGTTTACAAATAGCTTGATAATGCGTTGAAAATACTACTTTTGCTAAAAACAATTATCCTAAAATATTTGTAATGCATAAATTAACCTACTGCTTATTTGCTATTCTTTTGCTAAGTGCCTGTAAAACAGTCCAAGATATTTCTTTGGCTCCTACCCTATCAGATAAAGAACTAACCGAAAAAACGGTTGATGTCAATACCATCAAAGGGCATATTTATTACTTAGCATCGGATGAAATGGCAGGTCGAAATACCCCTTCTCCAGAGTTGAATATAGCGGCTCGTTATTTGGCAACTTCCTTGATGCGGTATGGGGTAAAACCTGTTGATGGGCTAAATGAATATTTTCAACCAGTTCCTATGAAAAAGATTACGCCCGCTCAGTCTGGCACGATTTCCTTTGAAGACGAAGCAATGGAAATCGGTAAAGATTTTCTCTGCTTAAAAGGCGGAGATATAGACGCAGAAGCAGAAGTCATATTTTTGGAAAGAGGTACAAAAACAGATTTTGAAAATGCAGATGTGGCTGGTAAAATAGTCGTTGTTATTACGGGTTTAGAAGGTCAAAATAATCCACAGCAATGGTTCTTTGCTGGTGCAGATAAATTAAAGATAGCGAAAGCCAAAGGGGCAAAAGCCTTAATCGAATTATATAGTTCGGCACAATTACCTTGGAATTATTTAGTCAGTTTCCTCAACCAACCACAAACTATTGTCGATGATAGTAGTATTGAATCTTTTCCACATATTTGGTTAAATGCTAGTAATGTTAAGGCCATTGCCAAACTAAGAGCAGGAAATGGTTTAAAAGCACAATTAAAAATAGATGGCATTAAGGAAGAAATCCTAAAAACACATAATGTAGTTGGTATGATCGAAGGAACAGACCCTGTTTTAAAAGACGAATATGTTATCTATTCCGCTCATTATGACCATGTGGGAATTGGTCGAGCAGATGAAAAAGGCGATACCATTTATAACGGGGCTAGAGATAATGCCGTTGGTAGTGTGACCGTTTTATCTGCTGCCGAAAACCTAGCTAAATATCCGACCAAACGTTCTGCTATTTTCATCTTTTTCACAGGAGAAGAAAAAGGACTTTTAGGCTCTGCTTATTATGCCAATCATCCTGCTATTCCCTTGGAAAAAGTAGTTTACTGTTTTAATAGTGATAATGGCGGGTATAATGACACTAGTCGAGCGAGTATCATTGGCTTAACTAGAACAGGCGCTCAGCCTTTGATTGAACAAGCTTGTACGGCATTTGGTCTAAAGGCCATGGAAGATGCTGCTCCAGAACAAGGCTTGTTTGACCGTTCCGATAATGTCAACTTTGCAAAAAAAGGCGTTCCTGCACCTACTTTTAGTCTTGGATTCACTGCTTTTGATGAAGAAATCACTAAATATTATCACCAACCTGGTGATGAACCTCAGACTTTGGACTATGCTTATTTGACCAAGTTTTTCCAGTCTTATGTTTATGCTTGTCGCTTGATTGGTAATACAGATAGGTCTGTTTTTTGGAACGAAGGGGATAAGTATTATGAGGCGGGGAAGGCTTTGTATGGGGATGGGAAAGAGTAGTTTACAGAAAATCATTGCGGCTATTCAAAAATTCGAAAAGAAAAACTCCTATATTTCCGTAATTCTAAACACCCTACTTCTAAACCCTGAATGGGCAACATAATTGATTATATGATAATTCTGTCGCCCATTCAACCTGCTAAGCTATCATTTCTACTTCAAATTACAGCAGATTTTCTTTCTCCATAGGACTATTTGCATTCATGGTATTACTGGCTATAATTTCTTTTTCACAGTAAAACCAACAATCTTTATGAACCATTCTATAATACCAGACACCAATAACTAAAGGAATCATTAACCAAAAAATAAAATTCACAATCATACTGTCAATCAAAAAATTAGGCAGTAAATCAGACTCCACTAACTGAACACCAATATATAAAAATAACAGATAACCTATAGCCTTTCCTAAATACCCTTTTCTCTTTAATTCTGGGTAACAAAAAAAGGTAATCGCTCCACTAAATAACTGCCAACCGCCAAATCCAAGGAGTAATAATAAAGGAATAAAAATAAAAGGCAATGTAATTCCCATGCAGACCAGTAGTATTGTTTGCACCCAATAATCAACTTTCAAAAAGATTTTCATAGCTATAAATTTTCGTGAAGAATTATTTAATTTATAGCAAGTTACTTCTTTTTTTATAAACTTTCAATTTTTTCTGAAAATATTGAATATTTGATTCTAGTCAATAAAAAAGCCTATCTATTGATAGATTTATCAACAAACAGGCTTTTAAATGTAGTCTACTTAGTACGTTTCGAACTAGTAGTTTGTCTATTTATATTTTAAGTAATTTTTTCTCTTTCCACTATGATACCTCTATCTTGAAAAATACGCTTAATTCGTAAAATTAATTCGGTTGGCTTAAAAGGCTTTGTCACAAAGTCATTAGCGCCTAATTTAAACCCCTCTAAAATCACTTCGTCTGCATGGTCTAAATCTGTAATCATAATAATAGGCACATCACTTTTCTTTTCACTTCGCACATAATCAATCATACCTAGTACATCTGTTTTTGGTAAGACTAAGTCTGTAACGATAAACCCTGGTTTGTCTTCTTCTATTCTTTCCTTTGCCTCCTGACCGTTTTTAGCTCTAACTACTTTAAACCCCGCTTTTCTCATTCTAAATTCAATAGCGGTTAGCATTATCTCTTCGTGTTCGCAAATCAGAATTGTCATATAGGTAGATCAGTTATAAGGGGCAAAATTCATCTTAATAAAACACTAGAACACTAAATTCATCCTAATAAAATATTATTTTGTTAAATAATAGCTTAATAGCTTAGTAAATCGGTTTTGGTATTTATTAAAGCCCCTTGCTTTCAAAGATCGTTAACTATTCAATAAATTTTATTTAAATAGTTAACCGTATTATAATCAGCAGCAAAGATATAACAAAAAAAGGAAAGGTTTAGTGATAGGTTAGAACATTTATATATTAAAAAAATATTTAATGCAACTTTATCGGCGTCAATCGCCAATTACTACTTTCGTCTAAAACATAGATTTGCTTAAAATTTTACCAAATTTTAACTTAAAAAAAGATTTTATTAAGAAAGCATTAATTACTCCATACAAATTCAAGCTCAAGCTCAAAATTTAACCATTTCATCTAGCGATTAGATCAAGAGCTTGGACTTGTATTTTAAGTTTACTATTTTCAATGTTAGCTTTAAAAGGGCTAACTGGAACATTTCTATTTTTATCAGGGCATTTTTATTACACAGATAAGCTTGTCAAGTTAGACCTCTAGACCTGCTAATTCCGTCTTTAATTCTTGTACTGCCTTTGGATAAACATCAGATAGAATTGCTAATAATTCTGGTAGTCTTTCTACTCCATCTCCTCCTCCAAATTTAGCAATATCTTCGATTGCGCTATTCGCCTTCGTCATCGCTTCATTTCCAACAAATCCTAAAGTAGATTTCATTTTATGGCTGACTTCTCTTAATTCCTTCCAATCAGCAGCAGCATACAACTGATTCATTTTTTCCATTTCTTCCGGTATTTCTTCTACCAACATTTCAATCATGGTCGCTTTCATATCCTCATCCCCATCTGCCATCATATTAAGGTAATCTAAATTTAAAAACTGATAAGTGCTCATTATAATAGTCTTTTTTGAGTGATTAAATAATAGAACAGCCGTTAAAGACCGTTTTCTCTGTTCTATTTAGCTATGTTAAAACCTTATATTTAAAAGTATATTCCGTGATTTTTCTAAATAATTCTTTTGGTTCAAAAGGTTTAAGTTAGGCTGTGCAAACGAGGCTAAAAAGTTCCCCAACTTTTTACAAGAAAAATCAAGCTGCTCTGGCCTTGTTTACACTTAATTTTAGGTGTTTACATTGGACTGTTTCCAATGCTTTTT
>Ga0129327_10001132_pt1 | contig 15914 bp, 15 predicted proteins | sample CPBDNA_6_FD_111799 | JGI IMG/M metagenome (GOLD analysis project Ga0129327, IMG submission 111799) | Freshwater to marine salinity gradient microbial communities from Chesapeake Bay, USA - CPBay_Spr_31_0.8_DNA | ecosystem: Environmental > Aquatic > Marine > Coastal | place: USA: Chesapeake Bay... | reverse complement strand
TGTAAAAATATTCGACGCGTGTCACTGCATTGACGTATAAATAGAACACACATCACACTGTTTGTAAAGTTTGTTTTGTTTGTTTAACTACTTTTTTTCTTCAAAACACAACGCTTTTTGTTGCCCGCAACTTTACCTCTATACTAAATAAAACATTTGTGATGCACCAAGCGTGTTACACGCGCATTAACGCGCACTCTTTGTTATTATTATCCCCGAGAACAAGTTCCACTTCTTCTTCTTCTTCTTCTTCATTATCATCATCATCATCATCATCATCATCAAAGAGTTGTTGTTTGTTGAAGCGAAGAAGAAATCCTACTCTTTTACCACCGAGCCGGGTTTCTTTCGCCTGTCGCGCTGCGAAGAATAGCGATGAAAATCCATTCGCGGCGTTGCAGAGCATGAGGAGTCACCTGGCAGATAAACCAGAGATCGTCTTCAAGAAGGAAGAAAAAAGAACGAGCACGAATATCGACGAGTTTGCATACGAAGACGAAAACAATACTAAAAAAGAGCTGACGAAGAAGAAAGCGACGCCGCCATCGCCATCGAAGAATGGTAAAGGCGTGCGCATAAAAGTAGAAAGGCGAAAGAATAAAGTCGTTACAGTCGTGTCTGGTTTAGTAAACCCAACGAAAGAGCTGGTGACGAAACTGAAAAAGGTTTTGGGCGCGGGCGCTTCCCTCGACGCGGATACGAAGGCGTGTATTTTCCAGGGCACGCACGCCAACGCTCTCGAGGATATGATTAAAGCGATGGGGTATAAAGACGTGAAAATAGTCAAGTAGAATATGTATATTTAGTATTTGGTAGTTCGTTAAAATAGTTTCTAAAGTAGATAGTATAGATGTAGTTGTTAGGAACGAATGTAAGAAGAGCAGGCTCTTTCTTTGTGTGCCTCCTCCTTTCCTCTCGTTTTTTTGTTTTTCCACTTCGAGAAAGAGATATAATCGTCATAAAAGAGAAAGTGAGGAACCGAACAATGGCTCGTACCAAACAAACTGCTCGTAAATCCACCGGTGGCAAAGCCCCGAGAAAACAACTCGCGACTAAAGCCGCGCGCAAATCCGCGCCGACGACTGGCGGTGTCAAGAAACCGCACAGATATAGACCGGGTACCGTTGCGTTGAGAGAGATTCGGTGAGTGGGATGATGAGGGATCTTGCGTTTTTAGCGCCATTTTTGGTCAATTTTGGCGGTGTTTTTTCTCGTGGAAACGATTCTCGTTTTCTCTATCGGGCGAGGCGTAAACGCGCCGTGATCTCGCACGCGCGGTCATTCTTGCGCGCTGACGCATTTTATCTGCGCGACTGTCAGATGCTTTCGTTTGTATTCTAGTCGCATCTGCGGAAACATCAAATCAAGAAAAAAATGCGCGGTGCCTTGCTCGAGGGAGGAGGTGGCCCAATTCTCTCTTCTCTCTCTCTCTTTTTCTTCCTCTTTTCTGACCTTCCTTCTTCCTCTTCTTCTTCTTCTTCCTCTTCTAAAAATATAAAACAGAAAATACCAAAAATCGACCGAACTCTTAATCCGCAAGTTGCCGTTCCAACGCTTGGTCAGAGAAATCGCCCAAGACTTCAAGACTGACTTGCGATTCCAATCGCACGCCGTCTTGGCGTTGCAAGAGGCGTCCGAAGCGTACTTGACTGGCTTGTTTGAAGACACCAACTTGTGCGCCATTCACGCCAAGCGGGTCACCATCATGCCGAAAGATATTCAATTGGCGAGAAGAATCAGAGGCGAACGCGCGTAAACCCGTGAACGTGCGTCCTCTTCTCCCCTCGGGCTTTATCGTGCTCCTCGTGGGTTGCGTGAAAACGCGCCCCAGAGGAGGACAAGAGAAAAGAAGAGAGCTCTATTTTTTTAAACCAATATCATAAACTTTGTAAATGTAAAAAATATCTGAATAATCAATCAAACCAATCCTACTATGTGTTACTACTGCAGTATAAATATTACACTCCTAATGTCGTCAATTTGATGTAAGCTTCGACGAAATCTTTGTTAAACGCTCCAGCGTCTTCGGCGTACTTATTAATCCACTTTTTATTTTCTTCGTCCTCAGCCAAGTATCGGTCCGATAACAAACCGATGTGTTCGTTCATCTCCAACTCGTCTTTGGTTAAGTTTGGTAAGTTCCACGGATCCTTTTTTAACGTCACGAAATACTCGTTGTCGAAAGTGTACGGGTCACCGAATCCTTTTTGTCCTATCGTGTGTGCTCCAGAAAGCGCAATCATTTCCTGGGAGGATAACCCGTACAAGTTTTGGAAATGTTCTCGCATCTCTTTTCCTCGAAGCGTCTCGACTGGCATGCGGTTTTCTGGATCCGCAGAGGAAGCGTCTCTACGTCCAAGCGGGATTGATTCTAAGAACTTTGGGCCACCAGTGAGTTCGATTGCGTAAGCTCCTGCGCAAGCTATGCAATCCGCTAACGATACTCCGCCGGTGTCGTCGCCGAAACCTCTCGCTTTCATCTCCTCGTACACCTCTTTTATCGGGTTCAGTCCTCGCTTCAAACCAAAACTTTCTGGACGTCCTAATTCGTACAAAACGCTCCCATTCATTCCACCATCGTTCGACGCTTTATTAAACGTTCCCGCGTCGTGAAATGCAACTCTCAACACCGCCGGACACTTTGTTTTTTGTATTTTACTCTCGAGCACTTGGCGTAAATTTTTTCGTACTTCTTCTTCGTTTTGTATTGTTATTGTTGCTGCGTGGGCGGCGATTTTTGACGACGGTAAAGGATACCGAGCAATCGCCGCTACACAGAGAGAAAACAACGAAGTGGACGAGACTAAAAATGCTCGTCTGTTGCTATGAGTTTTAGTTGTCGTCGACGTTGTCCTTTCGTTCTCGTCGTTACGCTGTGTCGAAGAAGACGCAACAACAACAGCAGCAGCAGCAACTTTCGTTGTCGTCGATGACGATGATGACGACGAGGCAAACGGCGGTTCACTTTTTCTCCTCCGAGTTTTCTTGTGTTGATACGAGCAGCATCGTTCACAAATCCGCGCTCTCGCATCCAACACCGACGATGATGATATCGTCATCGTAATTGTTCTCGCACCTGTCGTCGTCTAATAAATCGTCGGTGGTTTTGCGCGCCGCACAAAAAGTGAAGAAGAAGTAAATTCATATCTAAAGAAGAAAAGTGCTTCGTCAGAATAAAATACACGCACGCTGCGCGCAAAACCGAGAGGTAGTTTTCGACGATTCATACACAATGAGCGCAGAGAAGCTTAAGAAATTTGAGGCGAGCGAGAAGAAGTATTACGAGAAGGAGCGCGGCCTCGATGATACGGCCGAGGAGATACTCGTGAGCTCGCCGCAGTCTTCGCCGTCTTCGTTTTCGTTTCCTCCTCTCTTTTCGTTCTCGACGACGAGCGGGAAAAGAGAAGACCGAGAACAAGAACAAGACTCGCGAGAGGGACAACTCACTCCTGCGATGGGAGTATCTACGCCTTCTTTAACGAAATCGCTCGCGTTTGCTTCTCCGCCTTATTTGAGAATAAGTTCGGCTGGAGGAGGAGGAAGCGGAGAAGAAGAACGGTTTTCGCCTCTTATCGAGACGTTTTTCGAAGTGTTATCCCCGCGCGCTTGGATGAAGAAAAACAAAGAGAAAGAACGACAACGTCGACGACACCGTACGCGAATACTTCCAGGTATTTTGAACAACTGTAAAGTGGTAGCGGTGAATATTTGTTTTGCATTTCCAGTATCGGTTATGGCGTTGTTGTTCTCCTCAGCGGTGGTCCCGATTATTTCGGCGCACGCCGCTTTAACTGCCATTCTTTTTCTTTCGTTATCAGTTGCGTTTGAGATGCTTGAAATCTTGATTCAATCTCTTCACTCGATGAGTGATGTCCAGCCGTATTATCGCGAAGTGTCAGAATTAGCGTTAAAGTCATCAATGAAGGAGGTAAAGTCGTACAAGCGACGCGTCCCATTGCTCTTCTCGACTGAAAAAGACAACGACAACGACAGCGAAGAAGAAGAAGAAACGAAGCGAGAACAAGAAGGCTCTTCACAAACAGCGCCGTGAGCGGAATAGGCGTTGACTTTATATACTACTTGATATACCTCTTTCTTCTACATCGCTAAATTCTATTTTTGTTTTTGTCGTATTCAGATACCGCGTAAAAACTACTTCTTCTTCTTCTTCTTCTAATGCGTCAATTTGCTTTTTATTCTTGTTGCTTCGTTTTACCATTGTATGGGTCCTAGGCCTTTCGCACGAACAGCGCTCAAATCTAACTTTTGATCCAACTCCTCGTCCACATCTCCAACTAGCGCTACGTTATCTCCTCTTACTACATATAAACCGAGCGGTGCCATCTCCACGCCGTTCTCCATGGAATAGACCCTCTCGTGACAGTTTTCAACTATAAGATTTGTTTGTTGATCGAAGCCACGCAAGTGACCGACAATGTGCCGGCCATCGTTCGTTATGATGGAGATGACGGAGTTCAGGAACGGTTTGAGCATGGACGACATGTTTTACTTCAACCCTGTCGGTTGTTTGGGTGCGAGTCCGCGCTCCCTCACAAAACAAAATTAAAAGAAAGACACGTTCTTTTTGTTGTTCTCGATTGAAGAATGAAGAAATGAAAGACGAGAGAAGAAGACAAAACGAAGAAAAGAGATCGGAGAAGAGCTTCTTCAAAACCGTCGTCGTCGTTTCCAAGAAAGAGGAGAAAGACAGAAATTTTGACACCCTAAAAACCCGTAGTCAACCACGAGAAAAAGCGGCGGATTACGGCGAATATCCTCACCTTTGGTCGCGATAAACGTTGTGGAAAACGCGGATTTGGATCCCGAACCGTTTTTTCTATTCAACTCTTCGTCGAAACTAAACTTTTTACGTTCGCGTCACGTCTCAATAGTCGCAAAAGTCTTCGAAATTTTGAGTCCGAAGAAGAGCCGTGCCGGCGTCGCTTGAAAAGAGCTTCCACAATTGAACTGCATAAATTTTCATTCCGCGCGGGATAGGACGCACTTAAGATCGTCCAGTGACAATGGTTTCTTGTTGTTAGTAAAGAAGAACGCACGGGGAATCATTTTACACGAAAAGAATTAGATTTAAATCGCTTTGATAGAAGAATAAGCGGTCAAGAAGATTGCTTCGGAGGAGAGAATTCTTAGAGCACTCGGAAAAGAAGAAGGCAGAGGGGCCGCTTTTGAACAAGTTTGAATTCAATAAAAAAAAGGACTTTTAAGAAGGAGAGAGGGAGAGAGAGAGCTTTGTGCGCACACGTGCTTGGAGCAAAATGAACGGCGAGGGTGAAGGAGTCGAACGGCAGCACAAAAGTTCTGAAGAGGAAGAACTCGCGCGGCCGTCGTCGCCGATAGGAAGGGCCGAAGAAATTGGTGGTGGAGCTGAGGGTTCCTCACCCAAAAGTGAAACTCAACCACAAGAATTGGAGCGAGGAGGAGAAACTGCTACTGATCCGCCGCCGCCAACGCCGCCGCCGATTGTTACCGACCAACAAGTGCTAGAGAATGACGACCCAGGGGAGAAAGAAGAAGAAGAGACGAAGTTCGTGGAGTGGGATCCAACCGGGAGGTTCGGTCGGACGACGCAGTTGTTTGGGCGAGGGACGTACAAGAATGTGTATAAAGCGTTTGACGAAGAAGAAGGCATGGACGTCGCGTGGAATCAAGTTAAAGTTTCTGGTTTACCGCCAGAAGAGAAGCAACGGCTCATGCACGAAGTTGAGATTCTCAAGAAGCTCAATCATAAGAACATCTTGAAATTCTATCACAGCTGGAACGTCATGGAGAAGGGCGAAATGTCCGTGAATTTCATCACCGAAGCGTGCGAAGGCACTTTGAATAAATACGCGGCAAAGTTTAAGACCAACCTCGACATGCGTGCCGTCAAGTCGTGGTCTCGCCAAATTTTGAGAGGATTGGAGTATTTACACTTGCACGATCCCCCCATCGTGCACAGAGACTTGAAGTGCGATAACATTTTCGTCAACGGTAACGCTGGCGAGATTAAAATTGGCGATTTAGGTCTCGCAGCTATGCTCAATCATCAAAGAACGCATTCTGTCATCGGAACGCCCGAATTCATGGCTCCTGAACTCTATGAGGAAGATTACGATGAACGCGTAGATATCTACTCCTTTGGGATGTGTTTGATTGAGTTGGTCACCTTCACGTGTCCATACTCCGAGTGCAAAAACCCGGCGCAGATTTATAAAAGAGTTTCGCAGGGCATTTTGCCCGATGCTCTCGAAGCGGTCAAGGAAAAAGGCGACGCGATTTATAATTTCATTTTGAAGTGCATTGCACCAAAAGAAGAGCGTTGGACTGCTTCTGAACTGCTCGCGGATCCGTTCTTGGAGAAGAAACAGTCGCGTCCACGCAACTTACCGCGCGCGGTCGTTGAAGAAGAACCCGCAGCGCCGAGACCTCAGGTCGCGGAAGAGGAATCGTCAGAAACGAGCAGGTCTAGTTTTGACACGCTTACGAATCCTCCACCTGTACTGACGAGCAGCGATGCTGTCGCTGTTGCGGGTAGCGAAACGAAGGGGAAAGGTTTGTATCCCATACAAGAGGCATCGAAAGAACTTCCGGCAACGCCCGGCGGACGATTCTATCGCGTCGTTTCCAACACCGAAGGATCTTCCGACCTACCCGCTGGTCCTTTCGAACAACGCGAGCGTGGTGCTTCGTTGAACATTCGCGTCAAAGGTTTGTTGATGGACAATAATACTTTACGTTTGCGCTTGCGTATTACGGATCAGTCTTCCGGTCAGACGAGAACTGTAGAATTTCCATTCAGCACGAATACAGATTCTGCGCAGAACGTCGCGAAGGAGATGGTCGAAGAGTTACAACTCTCTGAATCCGACGTGAATACTATCGAACGCGAGATAAATAAGGAGGTGAAGTATTTGTCCGAGGAGAGGCCGAACTTGGAATCTGGCGAACAACACTCCTCTCGAGACTCGTTTGAAGAGATGCGATCTACGAACGGTTTCGGCGACGGAGGTTCGAGTGAACAACTCGCTAGCGGTGCTGGCTCTACCACTGGGTTGACCAGAGTGGATAGTGCGAGGTCGGTCGAATCGCAAGATCGCGAGAGCCTCCATCATCACAGCGCGGGAGGATCGCCGGAGGAGATGCACGAGCGAGAAAGATCTCCACAAAAATCTCCCATCGTCGTTTCCGCAGAGTTGCGACAAGATCCATTTGTCAGATCAGCGTCACCGTCGATAGTCGTTGGTAGATCAAAGACGCAAGAGGACGCTTCATCCGTTCAGCAATTAGGCTTGGACGTGCAGAGCATGTCGCTCGCTTCTGATGAACGCATAGAAAGATCTCACTCTGCGGGACCGGGATTGGCTCAACAGCAATTCAAAGCACGCGAACCCTCTCATCAGTATCCAGGTGATCAGAGAGGTAATGATTCGAGCGCGAGTGCATCGAAGTTGAGTTCTCCGTTAGCTTCTCCGCCGGTTGGTGCTATAAATAATTCGAATTACCCACAACAAATTCCGGCGGACGTGCTTTCTAGCGGTGGTATTTCTTTACCACCAAAACATCCTCAGTCTCAACAGCAAGCGATGAAACAGCAGCAGCAGCAACAACAACAACAACAACAACAAGGCTACGACGCGTCAGCAGCGGCGTATCCGAGTCGATCAGAGACTCCGGTTCTTGCCGCACTAGAGGATGGTGAGTTAGAGTACGATGATGAAATGGAGCTTCAAGTTTTAGAGGAGTTAGAAAAAATGCAGCAGCAAGAAGAGGCGGAAATGCGGCACAGGCACGCGACCGAGCGCCAGAGTAAAGTTCGTGCTTTTCACAAAAGGCGTTTAGAGCGTTCGTTCTCAAGATTAGGAACCAATCATCAATCAGATGGCAATCTCCCGCAACTGGCCACCATGCAGCAACAGCAACAATACACGCAGCAAGTGCAGCAGTCTCAAATGACTCAGACCGCGCACTCTTCAGCTTCGTTATCGACCTTGTATCAGCCGGTGCAATCACAGCAACAGCAACAGCAGCAGCAACAACATCAACAACAACAACAATACGCTCAACAGCATTTCTCTGCCGGGATGGAAAGTGCCAAGCCGCCTCTCGCACCCTCTCAGGGTTACAGCTCTGATCAACCATTGGTTAACGGTCATTTGCAAAGTGCAGCTGCTGCGTCGAATACTTACGGAAGTGATATTGGAACCTCTTCGATTGGAACGATGTCTCGCGAGTCGTCCAAGGCGTCTATGAGTTCTGACAACCGCGACGAAGCTGGCGACATTGGAAAGGTACAGTTGACGGGAGAGCAGTTGAAGGAGGCGAAAGAGAAAAAGAAACGCGCCGCGTTGGAAAAAATGAATGCGTTGACGGGGAGTTGCTTAACGGGATTAGATGTTAGAAAGAATAGCGATAAGGGTTCTCAACTAGCCTTGAAGGACGAAGCGAAACTGATGGAGAAGATGCAAAAGGCTGCAGACTCGGTTTCGCTGAGCGGCGAGAGTTGAGAACACTTATAACAGATATAAAAATTGTAAACAAAGCAAAGCGTACATGCATAAATATGAATCGAAACAACAGGAATTATTTTAATACGCAAATATTACTGGTATACTAATGGTTTTACAAATTTTTTACTATATTTTGCTGTTGCTTACCAACATCTCGACGATTTTATCCCACCGCATTCTCTAACTTCAAGGACATGAGCGCTTCGACTTCGGCGGCGAATTCGAGAGGTAACTCTTGAAATACTTCTGAGCAAAAGCCAGAAATGATCACACCAACCGCAGATTCGAGATCAATACCGCGCTGTTGAAAGTAAAACAACTGATCTTCACCAATTTTGGAAGTAGACGCTTCGTGCTCGACTCTAGAGGAAGGATCCTTGACTTGGATGTATGGGTACGTATTCGCGCCGGCATCGTCCCCAATCAACATAGAGTCGCATTGTGAATAGTTTCTCGAGCCAGTCGCGTTGGGGCCAACAGAGACTAGACCTCGATACACGTTTTTGGACTTTCCAGCAGAAATACCTTTCGAAACAATTCTAGATCTCGTATTCTTACCGACATGTATCATTTTCGATCCCGTGTCAGCTTGCTGCTTGTTATTCGTCAACGCGACGGAGTAAAACTCCCCCTTGCTATTATCTCCAGCGAGTACGACGGATGGATATTTCCACGTGATGGAAGAACCGGTTTCAACTTGTGTCCAAGAAATTTTCGAGTTATCACCTTTACACAAGCCGCGTTTCGTGACAAAGTTATAGATACCTCCTTTTCCGTTTTCGTCGCCAGCGTACCAGTTTTGAACGGTGGAGTACTTTACTTCGGCGTTTTTCCCCGCGTAAATTTCTACAACCGCAGCGTGAAGCTGGTTTTCGTCGTATGCTGGAGCAGTGCAACCTTCGAGATACGAAACGTATGAATCGTCTTCCGCCACGATCAAAGTTCTTTCAAATTGTCCGGAGGACTCGGCGTTGATGCGAAAGTACGTAGACAACTCCATCGGCGAGATTACACCCTTGGGGATGTAGCAGAAAGATCCGTCTGAAAAAACAGCGGCATTCAACGCCGAAAAGTAGTTATCGCCTACCGGGACAACAGAACCGAGATATTTCTTTATGAGCTCTGGGTACTCCTTGATGGCCTCGGATATCGAACAAAAGATAACGCCGGCTTTCAACAAGTCCGCTCTAAATGTCGTCGCGACAGAAACGGAATCAAAAACGGCATCTACGGCAACGTTTGTCATTCTTTTCTGTTCGTTCAAAGGTATTCCCAGCTTATCGAACGTTTTCAACAGTTCTGGATCGACTTCATCTAAAGATTCTTTCTTCTCTAATACTTTTGGTGCCGAATAATAGGACACGGCCTGGTAATCAATCTCCGGGTATTTGTTATCCGACCAGTCCGGCTCTTCCATCGTGAGCCATTTTCGGTACGCTTTCAAGCGAAATTCCAACATCCACTCCGGTTCATTCTTCTTCGAGCTGATTAATCGAACGGTATCTTCGGATAGACCTTTAGGAATCGTCAAGGTTTCGATGTCCGTGGTGAAGCCCCATTTGTACGGTTTATTGAGCATATCCTGAATCTTCTCCCCTTCCGTTTTCTTCTCCACGGCGACCTTCAAAGTTTTCGAGGAATCTTTCTCCGGTACCGTCGCCTCGTTTTGCTCGCTCGAAGAACTTTCGTTGATCACCGCCCGCGTCGTCGTCGTCTTGTAATTCTTTTCTGAAAGACGGCGATGACGACGACGACGTGTCTCAATTCCTTTCGAAGACGACGAGGCAATTCTCGTCTTTGAAGAAAACGACGTTCTCGTCTTTCCAGTCGCGGACGATGACATCATCGAATGAAGACATGCGGTGCTCATCGCGCGCGCGTGTGTGTGTATGTCTGTCTGTCTGTCTGTGTTGAACTCTGTTTAGGTACGCGTTTTTAGAACAGTAGTAAAAAGAGTCGCGAGAGAGAGAGAGAGAGAGAGAAAATTATTGTGAAGTGGAGAGGGAACGAGACGAAGGAGAGGAGGTAAGATTTTGGGACGAGAAGACCTGCTGGTGCTGATTTTTGTGGGGTCAGGAGTCAACTCTCTCTCTCGTACTTCAAAAAATTAATTCTCTTCCGCCGCGATACGGAAAGCTTCAAACCTGCGCGTGCGTGCTTCATCGAAGAGAAGAAGAAGAACAGAAACATGACTGGAAAAGGAGGAGATGCGATTCGATCTCCGCGGTGGTTATCCATCGAGGATCGCTCGTTGCAAGAGATTTACGAGTCCGTGAGAGAGTTGCTTTTGGAAACTTTGAACGAGGACGAAGGGTGGAAAGGTTTGACGCGCGATGACATCTCGGTCGAACCGCTTTCCGGAGGGATAACGAACAAGATGTTCAAGTGTGAACCGCCAAAACCACTGACACCGGTGGTTACCAGAGTGTATGGATCGTCCACGGATAAATTCGTCTCGAGAACGGACGAGAGCGAGATGGCGTTGGCGCTAAATAAGAGCAATTTTGGCGCGAAAGTAAGAGCGGTGTTTCAAAACGGCTGGGTGGAAGATTTCATAGAGAGTTCCTCTTTAGTTCCGTTAGATATGAAGAAGACAGAGATTTTGACAACCGTAGCTGGAATTATCAAACGATTCCACGAATTAGACATGCCACACAGAATCGCTCGGCCGCAAGCGATAGCGGAAACAGCAACGACATCGTCGCCGTACGGAGAAGGCGCTGCGGCAAACGTCGCCGGCGAGTTTTGGGAAACCATAGAGGTCTGGTACTCCATGGCGTTGGAGGTATCTTTTCCGGAAGATCCAGAGAAACAGAAACTATTAGATGCGCTGTGTGTCCCTCAGTTGAAGGAAAAGATCAAAAGGGTTAGAAAGATGTGCGATGCGACAAACTCGCCGACGGTGTTTTGTCACAACGATATTCACGCGGGAAATTTTCTCGTCGAGGAACCATCCAAGAAATTGATTTTGATTGACTTTGAGTACAGCGCGCATGGACCGAGAGGATTCGATTTGGCAAACTTTTTTTGCGAATTTGCCGGATTTGAGTGCGATTATTCGCTCTTGCCAGATAAGACGACGCGAGAGGTTTTTTATGAAATATATTTATCAGCCGGCGATACGGTCGAACAATTGGAGAAAGAAGTGGAGGTGTTTTACATCGCGACGCACTTGTTCTGGGGGATTTGGAGCGTTTTACAATCAAAGTTTTCGCCGATAGAATTTGACTTTTTAGACTACGCTAGGATGCGTTTGAGGCAAGGCGCCGTGTTGCTCGGGGAAAACGCAGATTCAATGTCGCCTTCGAAACCGGACTCTCCTTTGGAAACGCCAAAGTCACCGAACGCGCCTTCCTCGTGGGGTACTGTAAACGAAGCGCACTTCACGAAGTCGCCTCGACATTCGTTGGATAAGAGTAATACTAGGTAATCTTAGGCAAGTGAGTTATAAAATATGAGTGCGTCCGTACTGCTTTCTTTCGATTTAATTTTTAGCAACATTTTTGATTGTGTGCAAACTTTTAACTCGATTGAGCGAACGCGACGCCCTTCTCTATGCTCGCTCGTAACTCGGGAATAGCATTCTTTACCATTTGTTCCTCAAACAATGTCATTGCGCCCAATCCTAAAACTTTCTCGACTCCGTTAACGCCTAATTTGACTTTACTAGCAAAGAACGGCAGTTCCGGGATAACATTTGACGAGACGTAAGCGCATTCTATCACGTTCGATTCTCCAGCCAAACCCTTCAGGCATGATGTTGCCATATTCTCGGCAGCTAGTGCCATACTTAACGTCGCAGATCCAGCGCCGGCTTTTGCATCCACGACTTCGGTACCGGCGTTTTGAATGCGCGTCGTTAAGTTTTGCAACTCGCTACCTTCAAAAGGCTTCGATAACTTTGGCGTCATTTGCGAAAGTAAAGGAATAATTGTCTCGCCGGCGTGGCCACCGATAACAGGCACAGTTACGTCCGATACTGATTTTCTCAAGCGTTGTAATTCGTCTTTTCGTAAGCCGTACACGAAAGTCTCTGCTCGCACGACGTCAAGTTTCGTCACGCCTAAAACTTTGCGAGGATCGAACGCGTTGTATTTCTTCAGCACTTCCACCGCGATGGGAACCGTTGAATTTACTGGGTTCGAAATAATATTCAAAATTGCGTTGGGACAATATTTCGCAACCCCGACGGTTAAGTCTCTCACGATCCCGGCGTTGATTTTGAACAAATCGTCTCTGGTCATGCCTGGTTTTCTCGGAATACCCGCCGGAATGATGACCAAGTCGCATCCGACTAAAGCGTCTCTTAATTGGTCTGGTCCTGCGTACCCAGTCACTTCAGATTCAGTATTGATGTGTGATAAATCTACAGCCACTCCTGGCGTGATTGGCGCGATATCATACAATCGCAAGGCTTTTATTCGAGGCGACTGTTTCAACAGCAACGAAAGCGTTTGCCCAATACCCCCGGCAGCTCCTAAGACGGCAACCGTAAACTTCTCTTTGTTTTTCCAAAACAGAGCATCGTTACGTTCTATGATGGCATGCGTTGTTGATATTCTTGCTTCTGATGACGTAGTCAACGACGACGAAGATGGTGGTGGCATTTGTGATTCTCTCGCGCGCACATCTTGAAAGTGTTGTCGTCGGCGCGCCTGCGAATTTTGTTTTTACGATGAGAGAAGAGAAGAGAAGAGAGAGTTCGTTAGACGACGCGACGAGAGAATTTAGTCCTAAGGAAGAAAGAAAGAAAACAAAAAGAGAAGGAAAGATAGGAGAATTCAACGCACCGAGGATGTCATCGACGAAGGAATGAGTTGCTCGGAGAGCGAGTGAACGCGTCTTCTCGCGCGAGACGATGATGATGGGTCCATTTTTCTTCTTTTCTGTCCAAACAAAGTGTGGATTCGCGTCAAATTTCGTCAAAAATAAGGAAGCAAAACAGAAGAGTGCACGAGTAAGACGAGGGGTTCCCATCTCCTTGTGGATCAAAGAAGTAGAAAAGAGAGCTACTACGAACGCGCGAAGAGCATGTTCTCTCCGCCGTGTGGTCAGTCTCATTTTGAGAGAGTTATATCGTCCTCTTCCTCCTCCTCTTTGTCCTCCTCTCAAATCACAAGTACTGGTAACTACCACCACCAGCACAACACGAAGAACGCGCTGCAGAAGAGGAAAGCACCGATGAAACTCTTCGCGCACCCGAATAAGAACAGAATGCGAAGCAATAAAAAAGTTATCGACAATTCAAACAAGCCATATACGCCGTGGGCGCTGGATTTGGCGTTAATATTCAACTGGACCGATATTATCGACGAGGAGTTGCGAGAGGAGAAAAAGTCTCTGAACATATTCCTCGACGGGGCAAACATCGCGTGGCAGCGCGGTGCTCTCTTGAGGAAAAAGTTCAAATGTCGACAGTTTCCTCTCAGTGCGGGAATAATTGAGGCTTTGAACTACGAGCATTGGTCGAATCATAAAGTAATAGCGTATCTTCCAAAAGAATACGTCATCGGCGAGCTGCCAAACTTGTGCGACGGCGGAGGCTTAGCGACAGTCAACACGGAACACGTAAAGTATTTGCAAAACGGTATTTGGGTGAACGAAAAGCTGAAAGCACTCGTGGATGAAGGGAAAATACAGCTCGTGGAGCGCAAAGAAGGCGGCGACGACGATTTAACGATAATCGCTGAAGCGAAAGCGAAAGACGCGTGGATATGTTCAAACGACCAGTTTCGAGATCATAAGAACGACAAGAGCCTTCCGTTTTCTGGAGGCCGCTCGCTCAGAGAGTTTTCTCGTTTAAGACGATTCGAGTGTAACTTTTTAATCGCTCCGGGTTTAGACGAGAAAATGTTGCACGCTATGCAATCCGCGAAAGGGTGGGAACCGAAAGTTGGTTGGGAGTTCGATGCGTTCTACAAAGAGGAATCCGAAAAGAAGAGACGGAATATCGTGAGCAGTAGTAACAGTAGTAGTGACGATGATAGTAACAATAATAGTAGTGCACATGGTTCCGGGAGAAACGATAATCCTGGCGCTTTAAATGGCGTTCTGCCGTTTTACGCCATGCCGCACGAAGTTCTCCCATGCTATTTCGAGCCAGTGCCGACGACGGCTATGATTGAAGCGAAAAAGTTGTTCGAAAAAAAGAAAGATTGGTCGCCACCGTTCGTGAAGAAAGAGTAATCACGCTCAATACGCCATTGATTACCTTCTAACTTACGTAGAGAAATTGAGTAGAATGATAGATGTTAATGAAAAGAATTACATAGATTTAATCAAGCCCTCGATTTCTTTGAACACCGTCGTTTTTTGGCGGTTCCCGTCAATAGTTTTCATGATGTTCTTGTACTTGGAGAGCACCGCGTTGACATTGGCGTGATGCACCTTCAATCGGTTTTGAGCCTTTTCTTCCGTATCGTCTGATCGCTGCGTGAGACGCTTCGCTACAGTCTCATCAGGCGGCGGGAAAAACTTCAAGTGATAAATTTGTCCAGTCACCGGGTCCAATCTTCTACCGACGACGCGTTCGAGCAACTCTTCGTCCGGCACGTCGAGGAGCAAAAACAAATCTGGTTCGATACCGTACGAACTCAACGCCTCAGCTTGAGACGCGGATCTCGGGTAACCATCGAGAAGCCAGCCGCCGGCGCAATCCGGTTCGTTCAATCGAGATTTCACCATATTCACGACGACCTCATCTGGGACCAAATCACCTCTGTCCATAAACTCTTTCGCTTTCAAACCATCGTCCGTGCCTTGTGCAACGGCAGCTCTGAGCAAGTCACCGGCGGAAATGTGCGTGATTCCAAATTTCTTAACGATCAATTCGCACTGAGTCCCTTTCCCCGAGGCTGGAGCGCCAGCGATGACGATTTTCTTCGCTTTCTTCTTCATCGCTTTGCGGGCAGTCACGCCGATAGCCGCAGCGGCGAAAACGCCAGCGGCAATTTGCGTCGGAGTCGGTCCAGTCGCGGCCGGCGGTGGCGGCGCTTTTGACTTGGCCGCGATCTGCTGAATGCATTCGTTCTTTGAAGAAGATGGCGCGAGAAGCGAAATACTTTTTTCTGATGATGCCGACGTCTTTTGTTGTTGTTGTTTTTGCGAGCGACAAACGACGAAAGAAGAGGAATTCTTTTTATTCTTATTTTTATTACTCGTCGACGACGTCGTCGTCGTTTTCGACGCGCGAAGAGCAGACGACGTGAAAAGCGAAGATGCGGTGAGCGCAGACATTATTGTCAAAACGTATAGCCCCGCCTCGTGTGTTTCTGACGTTCCCTCCAGGCGTTTTGGTTTTTACAATTTGATTATTTTATTTGATTGATTTTTTTCGGGATCATCATCATCATCCATCGCGTGGAGGACGGAGGAGGAAAGACAGCAGGGGAGGAGATGAGAAAATCT
>Ga0129327_10001129_pt1 | contig 15962 bp, 15 predicted proteins | sample CPBDNA_6_FD_111799 | JGI IMG/M metagenome (GOLD analysis project Ga0129327, IMG submission 111799) | Freshwater to marine salinity gradient microbial communities from Chesapeake Bay, USA - CPBay_Spr_31_0.8_DNA | ecosystem: Environmental > Aquatic > Marine > Coastal | place: USA: Chesapeake Bay... | reverse complement strand
ATCCAGCCAGCGCCTGTATATTGACTGCCCTGATCCGTGTTCATGCTCTCTGGCTTGCCGTATTAAGAAATAGCCTCCTCCAGTGCCTTAACACAGAAGCGAGCATCCAGCGTATTTGAGAGCCGCCAAGTCAGCAGTTTTCGCGTTGCCCATTCCATGATCACCACCAGATACAGAAAACCGTTTTTGACCGGGATGTAGGTGATGTCGCTGCACCAAACCTGATTGGGCCGCGTGATTGGGCTGCGTGATTGGTAGCTTTGCAGGTAGGGATACATGCGGTGCTCAGGGTGCTTCTTGCTCGTGTTTGGTCCGTTGTAGATGGCCTGCAACCCCATAATGCTGTGCAATGCGCTGAAGTTTCTGGATTGCTGCATTTTTTAGCATTTCAATCTCCTCGCGCAGAAGGCGGACTTCTTTGCGAAGGCGCGTGTTCTTCTTTTCCACGTGGTCATGCAGCCCAGACATCAGGTCAACGTGTTGATGCCGTTGACCCCGTTTGCTCAGCGTCGATTGGCCACCCCCCAAATCTGATGAAAGCTGCGGTCGCGTTACGCCACGAGTAGTGGCAATCCGCACAGCATCAGGCCAAAACGCGTCTGCATATCTCTTTGCCATTGGCTCGCTCTTTCATAGCAAATATTACGCGAAAGACGCCGGAACCAAACCGGGATTAGACCAGTAATGTTTGAGCGGCATGAAAGAGTGAAGACCGAAATGGCAAGAAAATGAGTGGCGGCTCCGATCATTCGTTGCTGCAATGCCGAGGATGCGAAACCATCTTCTATTTGGAAGTCAGTTGGAATAGTGACGAGACCAAAGCTTGGTATGATCACACTGGTAAGGTGCAACATGATTATATTCGAACAAAAGTCACGTATCCAAGATCTGAGAATAGGAAAAAGCCCCCTTGGCTCCTATCAATTGGCAAGGTTGATCCACGACTGCAACGCAATTTTAAGGAAATGTATGCGGTTTGTAACAGTCAAGCCTACATCCTTACAACCAGTGGGCTACGCACCGCCCTTGATCGTGGCACTGAAGTTCTAGGAATTGATGCAGCCCATACGGTTAATAGGAAGTTGGTGGAGCTGCTGTTAGGCGGGTGGATTGGTACGAAAGAACATGACATTCTTAGTGTAATAACTGATGCAGGAAACGCTGCAGCCCATTGCGCTTGGTCACCCGGTGAAAAGGAAATCACGCAGCTTGTGTATGCTATGGAAACCTTTCTGCGACCCACATTGCTTATTATAAGTAAAGACTTGGCCATTCAAAGCAGTACCCTCTCTAAACGAAAGTGCCCAAAGGCACTGGCATTTACAGAGACGGCCTGAGGGACTGAGGGACTGCAACATTTGTCCACGCACCCACAAGCACTTTATATGTGAGGCCAACGCGCTTCCAGCCAATACTGTCCAGCAGGCCAAGCCTCAAAAGTGATGATAATTTAGAAAATTGGTGGTGAGGCAAGCCTGCGGGTATAGGAGATGGCTTTCGATCTGATAAGCATTTGCCAAGCGCCTCAGAAACAGGGGATTTTCAGCCCGCGGGGATTGCAACCTTCGTCTCAGCATCAAACAGATGCACACGATCGACCATCGGATTTAACTTAAGCTCGTCATCGGGCTTCCAATCAAGACGCTGATGAGCAATCGCGCAGATTTCATGTCCGGCCAATGTGGCGTACAGATGAATCTCCGGTCCGGTTGGCTCAACAACCGTGACTGTCGCAGACAGGCCACTGCCCTGCATCGACGCTTGCAAATGTTCTGGCCTGATCCCGTAGAGAACTTTTTGACCGACCATTGCTGCACTGTTCTGCGGAAGCTCACAGGTCACATCACCAGTCTGGAACATTTTTCCACCCGCACCTTGCACAATCTCACCAGACAGAAGGTTCATTCCCGGCGAGCCGATAAACTGCGCCACGAACAGATTGTCGGGATTGTCATAAATATCCAGCGGCGTGCCGATCTGTTCAATCACCCCATCGCGCATGATGACCACCTGATCGGCCATGGTCATCGCCTCGATCTGGTCATGGGTGACATAGACCGTGGTGGTTTTCAGCCGTTGATGCAGTTCTTTGATTTCTTTGCGCATTTGCACGCGCAATTTCGCATCGAGGTTAGAGAGCGGTTCATCGAATAAAAATACATCCGGATTGCGCACAATCGCCCGCCCCATTGCAACGCGCTGGCGCTGACCGCCAGAGAGCTCTTTAGGAAAGCGATCAAGATAGGGCTCAAGGCTTAGAATCGACGCCGCCCAATTCACCCGTTCATCAACCTCGGCCTGTGCAGTCTTTTTCAGCCGCATCGAAAAAGCCATATTTTCACGCACACTCATATGGGCGTAAAGCGCATAATTTTGAAACACCATGGCAATATTTCGGTCTTTGGGATGCATATCATTGACGCGTTGTTCGCCAATCGCAATATCCCCCGAAGACACGGTCTCAAGCCCGGCAATCATCCGCAAAAGCGTCGATTTTCCACAACCCGAAGGCCCAAGAAGCACCACAAATTTGCCGTCCTCAACGGTGAGATCGATCCCATGCAAGACCTCAAGGCCGCCGTACCGCTTCACCAGATTCTGAATTGTGACTGAGCCCATGGTCGTATTCTCTTCTATAAACTCTGTGGTGGAAACACCCCACCCAGATTTAGTGGTGATGGCGGCAAAAGCGCCAGACACAAAAGGTCGTAACCACCCGGACACTTGTCCGGATGGTTAGAGGAAAGATCTATTTTTAGATCAGTTCAGCTTCTTCAACTTTGGCATCAACCAGTTTCGCAATCTGGTCCATACACGCTTTGGCATCACCATTGTAATCCTGACCAGTCACCAATTTACCAAGTTCGGTCGGAATTTCATTGTTTGCAACGCCCGCCCAGATCGGCAGATCCGGCTCAGAGGCCATCACATTGTCGATGGTCCAGCGCACCGTATCAAGATGACGTGTGGTGCCACCACCAACGCGGTTTTTGCGCTCGACAATCCGCGGATCTGTATAGGACGAATTCCGCATTGGTGCAAATCCACCGGCCAAAGTACAGCGGGTCATAATATCCTTGGAACAGGCCCACTGCAGGAACAACCATGCAGCATCGGCATTCTTGGAATATTTCGACAGTGCAATACTCGATCCACCCTGATGGCCCCAGTTTGGAATTTCACCAAAGCCAACATCGCCACGACCACGCAAAGAATGTGGACCCTGCAGCGGATGCGCCATTTCCCACAGGCCTTTGACCTTGGAATCATCGGCATTCCAACCTGGAAAGAATTCTGCCCAAGACTGACACAAAGCAATCTGCCCAGAGGCGCCCATCTGCCACTGGCCATCCCAAGTTGATGCCACAGAGTTAGGCGGGGAATTGCGCAGCATCTCTTGATACCATTGCAAGCCCGCAACCCCCTCGGCATCGTTGCCCGAGAACTTTTTGTCGGCGCCAAAAATTGAGCCGCCATGTCCCCAGACAGCCTGAGTCCAGTCACATTCCAGAGAATAGTGGCCAGATTTAGCCTGACAGCCCGTGCCAAAGATGCCGTTTTCTTTTTCAGCTGCTGTGATCATTTGCGCCGCAGCGGTAAAGTCATCATAGGTTTTCGGAACGGCGATACCGTGCTTTTCAAGCAGATCCTTGCGATACATCAGCGTAAAGATCGGGATGTCAAACGGCAGGCCGACCCATTTGTTGTCATACTCGCAAATACCTTCAACTAGTGGCTTCGAGAAGTCGTCAAAATCAAAGCCCGGCATGGCAAGGTCAGGTTTGTCTTTATAGTACTGCACCGGATCAATGGTGTCGCGAGAGAAAGTCGACGTCCAGGCCTGATCCAGATAGTAAATATCATATGTGCCAAGCTGGCCCTGAACGTCTTGTGTCGCCTTCGCAAGGACCTGCTCTAGTGGCACAATTTCGATCTCGACATTGATCCCCGTCAATTCGGTAAACTCAGCCTTGAGTGTATCGAGAACAACAGTTGGCGGAGTGGCCTCTGATGTATAGCGGATCGTTGTCCCTGCAAAGGATTTACCAGCTTCTTTTAGGAATTTCGCGACATCTTCCGGCGTGTTATTCTCAGCGGCATGCGCCATATTGCCCCGGAAAGGACGCGCCCCACCCAAAACACCAGTTGCAAAAGCTGACATGCCGATGCCGGCCATCCCCATTTTACTCAGGAAATCACGTTTTGAAATCTTCCGCTGCGTATAAGCATTCGCAGTGTCGATAATGAAAGTTTGCTTATCATAACTCTTAAAGCTCATGGTTTTTCCTCCACTTGTTGAGCGATTATTAACGGGCATCTTGCGCACCCATCAATCCTTGATAGCCCCCATGGTTAGTCCGCGAACCAGGTGACGTTGAACCAATAGAATAAAAATAAAACTCGGCAGGATCGCAGATGTGCCGAGTGCGGAAATATAACCCCATTCAGATCCGGTCGAGGTGACATAGGTGGTTATTTTAACTGGGATTGTTCGGATAGAACTTGTCAAAAACAATGATAGTAAAAATTCAGTCCAGGAAAAGACAAAGCACAGCACCGCCGTCGCAGCGAGCCCCCCTTTGACCATCGGTAAAATCACCATCCAGAAGCACTGAAAGCGCGTTGCGCCGTCAATCATTGCCGCCTGATCGATATCAATAGGAATGTCATCCATAAAGGACTTCAGCAGTAGAACTGCGATGGGAATATTGATTAAAGTATGCGCGATAATCAGCCCTGCATGGGTATCGCGCAGGCCCATATCATGAAAAATGAACACCAAAGGCACAATAATCGCCACCGGCGGCAAAAACCGCTGTGACAATATCCAATTGAGATACCCTTGGCTGCCCCAAAACCGCATACGCGACAGGCCGTATGACGCCAACAATGCAAAAATCGTTGTTATCAGTGTCGAACCGACAGCCACGATAACCGACGACACGATCGACGAGCGGCCATCGTATGAATTATTGCCGCTGGTTCCCATCAACGTTTTTCCGTCCTCTTTGGACCCACGCTTGGAATACCCCAGCACCGTCACGCGGTAATTCTCAAGGGTTGGCTCAAAATCAAATACCACAATCCGGTCTTTATCAAACACAGCAGAAATCGGCTTGACCGACGTCAGCCCCCACCAGGCAATGGGGAAGACAAAAATACCAACGATAAGGATCGATACGAGATAGCGCAGCGTCAGTTTGAGCGTTGAATCATGCATCAGAACCGCACCTTGAAAATCTTGATGAACAGGTTTGCGATGATAACAACCAAGATCAACGTAAACAGAGCCACAGTTGAGGCATAGGGAAAGTCCGCATTCTTGAAATAGATTGTACCTGCATAGGCGGTCAGCGTTTCGGTTGCAGTGCCCGGCCCACTATCGGTCATCACTTTGATATAGTCATAGATACGAAACAAATCGATGCCCCGGATCAGCACCGCCAGAGCAATGATTTTTGACATCATCGGCAGGGTTAGCCTAAAAAAGGCCTGCATATCCGTCGCCCCGTCGATCGCTGCGGCCTCAAACGGGTCTTTGGGCAACGCGCGCAAACCCGCCAGCATTATCAGTACCATAAACGGGGTCCATTGCCAGACATCCGCAATGATAACCCCCCATAGTGCAGAGGTTCCACCAGCCAAAATAGGCGTGCTTGGAGACAGCAGGCCCAAACCATAGAGCATATGACTAATCACGCCGAAAGAACCGTCATACATCAACAAGAACATCATTCCTGTGACCGCCGGTGGCACCACAAGCGGCAAAATCATCAAAGACCTCAACAGACCAAAGCCTTTTCGGTCGGAATCAAGCAATAACGCGATCCCCAAACCCAGCACCAACTGAATCGTCAATGCGATAAAAGTATAGGTCAACGTGACAGACACCGCATCGATCACCCGGTCATCTGCGAACACTTTGCTCCAATTCCAAGAGGGGCGAAACGTCTCGATCCGCGTCGCTGGGTTGCGTTTGAACATTGATAGCCACAGGGAATACAAGACCGGATAAAGACCAAATACAATCAACATCGCCGACGCTGGAAACAACCACGGAAACGGGTGTTCAGACGTCAGCCACCGCGGCAGCCGAATCAACTTGTTACCGGCGCGGCTATCAGGGTCACGCATTCCGGAGCCACGCGAGGCCAAAACGCGTGACGATAGGCGTTATTGGCCAACTATTTTGTTTTAGGTTTTTCACTTTGCATGCGGCCTTGGATTTTGATTTGAAATGAGGCTAGCAGGCAAGTTCAGTTATTTCAACACGGTCATTGACTTAAATAAAGATCTACGACGCTTACATTTTAACTAGTTGATATTAAACAATTTTAAATTATTTTGTCGATAAATATTATGGCTTTTCTGCAAAAATTTCTCATAAAACTTCACTTTACGAATTAACAAATGCTATTTAGATATGGAAATTGCCTAGAAAATCATATCAACTATACCTGAGGCGCCAAGGATAAATTTGACGTGAATTGGCCAGCCGATCGCTTTGACCACGGGGAAGACAACAAATGACTCACAAACCTCTTGTCGCAATAACCGGTGCCAGTTCTGGGATTGGTGCCGCCACCGCCCGTGCCTTTTCAAAGGCTGGACACCCGGTGCTGATGATGGCACGGCGTACCCAGCGCATGCATGAGATGAACCTGCCGAACGCGGTTGTAGAGACCGTCGACGTGCGACAGCGCAACCAGATCGCCGACGCTGTCCGCAACGGGGAGGCCGCGCACGGGCCGGTTGATATGATGTTTGTCAACGCCGGCATCGCCCGTCTGGCCGATATTGGCCGCCAACCGCCCGAAGAATGGGATGAGATGATCGACATCAACACCAAGGGGGTGATGAATACGGTCCATGCCGTCATGCAGGGCATGATGGAGCGGCGGCACGGCACTATTTTTATGATGAGCTCGATCGCCGGTCGTAAGGTCTATCCCGATCATACGGTATATTGCGGTACGAAATACTTTGTGCACGCCGTTTCAGAATCGCTGCGGGATTATCTTTCAGATTACAATGTACGGGTGATTGTTCTCTCTCCGGGGGTGATCGAGACCGAGGTGCTGTCCGGCGTTCTCGACCAGCAAACGCTTGCTGATTACAAAGCAAATAAAATCAAGATGGGCGGTGGTATCAGCGCCGAGATTGTCGCCGACCTGATTTTGAATGCCTATAATTACCCCCAAGAGGCGATTGTACAGGAAATTTGCATCACCCCAACGCGGCAAAAATTCTAATCTTCACCCCGCCACTTGGTCCCTTGCGGTTCCCAAGCGGCGCAACATCCAGAATTATGGAACATACAGATGAAATCTCGCTGGTCAGACGCCGACGCCAAATCACTTATACAATCATATCAGACACAAGGCATTAATGAAGACATTGCCATGCGCACCTATACCACACGCATCTTGGGCAGCGAACCTCGGCTGGTTTTGCATGGCGGCGGCAACACATCGGTAAAGACAAACGTGATCGACGCGTTGGGCGATACCTACCAAGTTCTCTGCGTCAAGGGATCGGGTTGGGACATGGGCGTGATCGAACCCGCAGGCCTGCCAGCGGTACAACTGGCCCCCTTGGCCGCACTGGCCGATCTGGACGACCTTAGCGACGAGGGTCTGGTAGCGTCGCAGCGCCGCATGCTGATCGACCCCTATGCGCCAAATCCGTCGATTGAGGCAGTCTTGCATGCCATCGTGCCACATAAGCATGTCGATCACACCCACGCAGACGCCATCATATCGCTCACCAACCAACCAGACGGCGCGGCGATCATTCGGGATCTATTTCCAGATACGACGATCATTCCTTATGTGATGCCGGGATTTATCCTATCCAAAGTTTGTCGGGAGCATCTGTTAAAAGATCTCAATTCGAAACACATGATCTTGATGAACCATGGAATTTTCACCTATCACGACGATCCGCGGCAATCCTATGACGACATGATTGCCATGGTCGACAAGGCTGAGCAGAGACTTGAGCGCGGTCCCGCCCATCCCTTTCCGGGCATAAAACTGCCCAGTGCGCCGCCGGCTCTGGCCGAGGTTGCACCAATCATTCGCGGCGCCCTGGCGCGTGAAGGCGAAAAAGAAGGCAAACCAGATCGCTGGGTACTTGATCACCGTGCCGACGCGCAGGTCATGGCATTTGTCAACGGTGACGCACTTGGTGACTATGCAACCCGCGGCAATGCAGCCCCGGATCATTCGATTCGGATCAAACGCTTTGGGGTTGTGCTGCCAGCACCAGATGCAAATGATTTGGACAGTTTCAAGACCGACGTCCATAATGCAATTGCTGACTATGCAACGGCGTATACTGAATACTTTGACCGCAACAACGTCCGCTCCGGTGGAGGGTTTGTCATGCTGGATCCTACCCCAAGGGTGGTCTATGTGCCTGGCATTGGGGTATTTGGTGTCGGCAAAACCGCTAAAGACGCCGCCATTTGTGCCGACATCGCCGAGGCCACTGTCAACGTCATCACCAAGGCCGAGGCCATTGGCAGCTTTGTCGCCCTGCCCGAAGAAGACCTTTTTGATATTGAATACTGGTCGCTTGAACAGGCCAAACTGGCCAAAGTGACCGAGAGGCCGTTGTTTCGCCAGATTGCCATCGTCACAGGAGCCGCCAGCGGCCTTGGACGAGAGGTCGCCAGAACTCTCGCGGCTGAGGGCGCAGCGGTGGCGTTGTTCGACATCGACGAAACGGCGCTGCAAGACGCAGCCACAGAAATTGGCGGTCTGCCTGTGCTATGCGACGTCACCGACGAAGCCGCTGTTAAAGCTGCAGTGTCACAAGTTATTCAGACCTATGGTGGAGTGGATATTCTCATTTCAAATGCCGGGGCTGCGTTCCAGGGCGCACTGCTTGATGTCAGCCAAGAAACTTTTGAAAAGGCCTTCGATCTGAACTTCTGGGGCCATCACTTTATGGCCAAAGCCTGTGTTGAGGTGATGCAGACGCAGGGCAGTGGCGGGGCTTTGGTGTTTAACGTCAGCAAGCAAGCCCTAAACCCCGGACCCGATTTCGGCCCTTATGGCACCTCTAAATCAGCATTGATGGCGTTGATGCGGCAATATGCGCTTGAACACGGTGCCACAGGCATCACCGCCAATGCCGTCAATGCAGACCGCATTCGCAGCAACCTGCTGAGCGATGAATTCATCCAAGCCCGCGCCAAAGCCCGTGGCGTCACCCCGCACGCGTACATGCGCGGCAATTTACTAGGGCGCGAGGTCACCGCACAGGACGTGGCCGAAGCTTTTCTACATCTGGTCAAAGCCACGAAAACCAGTGGCGCCGTTCTCACCGTTGATGGCGGCAATGTCGCCGCCATGGTGCGCTAGCCGCCTCTAACCGGTGAGCGGATTGTGACAGCAAAAGTCGTTAAAGCGCTGTTGACGAGACAGCAGGGATTGCCAGTTTTCATGCGCTTCAGGATTGGCTTGAAACCGCTCCCCCGTGGCACTCATGGTCTCGGCGGCCTGCTCGATACTATCGAACCATCCCGCCCCAACGGCGGCGATCATGCCCGCCCCGAGCGACGACGCCTCAAGTGATTTGCTCAGTGTCATCGGCAGATTGGTGGCATCCACCAGCATCTGACGCCACAGGGCGGAATTTGCCCCACCGCCCACTGCGATGATCTCGTTGATCTCCAAGCCCTTGTCTTGCATGCCAGAAATCGTGCGCGCGATCTCACCAGTGAGGGCCTCCATCGCGCCGCGGTACAGATGCACCGCATCATGGTCGGGGGACACGCCAAAAAAGGCTGCGCGCGCATTCATATCCCAAAACGGGTTCATACAACCGGTCAAAAACGGACAGACCAAAAGGCCATCGGTGCCAATCGGCAATGCCTGCGCAGCCGTTTGTAAAGATTGATGCGTAGCACCGCGGTCTTTCCTAGACACATAGTTCTCGACAAACCAATCCATAAAGAACGTCCCTGATCGCATGACCCCCTCAAGGATATACCCCGCACCCGTTGGTGAGGTCATCGTGCGCCAAGCTTGTGAAATTTGAGGCGTTTCAGACCAGGATCCCGTCACAATTGCCGTGCCAAGATTGAGATAGACACGCCCTTTACCAAGCGCGTTCACCCCCAGTGCTGCACATTGACCATCACCACCTCCGGCATAAATATGCGTCCCACGTGGCAATCCAGTCTGCTCAACGGCCTGCGGCAGGATCTCACCTATCAAGGTGCCCGGTGCCACCAGCTTGGCAAATTGCTCCGAAACTACGCCAATAGCGTCTAGAACGGTACCAGACCACTGTTTTGTCTCAATATCGAAAACACCTGACGGATCGGCACTCGCCCAACTGGTGGTGGCCTCACCGGTCAATCTGGCAGTAAGATACGCGTTGACATCAAGAATTTTGGGGGCGTCCTGCATCATCTCAGGCCGGTTTTTTTTCAGCCATAAAATCCTCGAGTGGCCCGGCGTCACATCTTTTGGCTTACCGGTTATCTCATGAAACCGCGCCTCTCCGATCTTGCCGGCAAGCTCTTCGACCTCGCCAACAGATCGGTTATCGAGCCACACAATGGCAGGGTGGGCCGGAGAGAGATCATGATTAAAATATCCCATGGTTTCGCGTTGGTTTGAAATTGCCAAACCGTCCACACAAGTCAGGTCAATCTGGGCACATACTTCTTTCAGCGCCGTACAAGCAGCCGCCCACCACGCGTTTGGATCTTGTTCAAAATATCCTCTGCGCGGGGTGCTCATGGGAATATCTGCGCGGCCCTCTGCAACCATGTCTCCAGCCGCAGACCAAGCAATGGCTTTGGTTGATTGTGTCGAACTGTCCAGCCCGATGACCAAGCGATTTTTCATCACATACCTCCTTAGCTGATTTCCCTTAACAGACGTTTTGCGGTTTTTTCATCCGTCACAAGATGGGTGGCAAACCCAGCTCGCAAAGTTGCCGCCACGGCTGCAGTTTTCTCACGTCCACCGCAAATAGCAACCCGAGCGGGTGCTGCACGGGCTGTATCAAGCTCGATCGCCATAGTTCTGTTGCGCAATGGCCCGTCAATTTCGCACCCTTCGCTGTCGATAAATCGCCCGTAAATCAACCCCACAGCCCCCAACTTGAGATATTCATCCCGCATCGCGTTATCCAAAAAATATTCTTCGTTAAGATACAACCGCGTATCAGCGTTCATCTGGCCGATACCAAACACCAATAGATTGGCCTGCCCGAACAAACCAAACTGCCGTATTAAAGTTGGTTCCGCCAACAGGCTGGTGGTCAGCCCCTCAGTAGAGCAATAGGCCGGAGCAAAGAGATTGGCGCAATGAGCCGATAATTTACTGGCAATCAACGACGCGCAAACCTCGGGCGAGGTGTTTGATCCACCCAGCGAACATCCCGCAACCTGCAGAACTTTCGTGTTGGGTTGCTTGGATACCGGCATCAAGGCGGCAAGACGCTGCACAGTGCGCCCGAAAGCCACCCCGATAATATCACCGTCGCGGCTCATATCATGGACCACCTGCCCCCCCGCCAATCCCAACCTATCGAACAGTTGTGGTCCAGTTTTGGGCGTCGGAATGATATGCACGGCGGTGAGATTATAGCCCCGGCGCAATTCAACCGCGAGGGCCTGCTCTTCGATAATATCAGGGCGCAGTTGAACCTGAACCAAACCCTGGCTCATTGCCTCACTTAAATAGTTGGCTACCGTCTGACGACTAACCTCAAGCTCTTCGGCGATTTCGTTCTGAGTGCGTCTCTCAACATGGTACAACCATGCTGCCCAACGCAACATATCGCCTGCAAAGGCAAACGGCACACGTTTTGCCATTTTATCCCAACCTCCTGTCAGCAAAACTCAAACCTGTGGAATTGCTTCTAGTGTTAAATCTAATCCAACCAGCCCAGCTTGACAAATGCTAATCAAGAATAGCATAGGTTAATAGTGGATTTCAAAGGAGAAGACATTTGAACCTAGACAGTGCGCCCGCAAACTGGACTGCGCTCATAGATGACATCCGTGAAGGCCGCTGGATCAGTCCCCTCAATGGTAAAAAATATCCCCCAGCGCCCTACGACCGGATCATTATGGAGGAAAGTCTGCGGGGTAAAGAGGCCAATCTCGTTAAAAGCCTTGGATTTCAGCCACCTTTTGCCATTGTCAGTGATACCAACACCCATAACGCGATGGGCGAAAGGGTCGCCCGCGCCCTCTCAACCCTGGGACCGGTCACCGAGATCATTCTGGACACCCCCCACGCCGATATGGCCGCGGTGCGGGACCTAAAACAAAAACTGGCGGATTTTACCTCAGTGATCGCCGTCGGATCGGGAACTGTGAATGATCTGACCAAATTTGTGACATTTCAAAACGACCAGCGTTACTGTGTTTTTGCTACAGCTGGATCAATGAACGGCTATAGCTCCCTGACCGCATCGATTACCCTTGATAGCGGTTTAAAAGTGTCACTGCCGGCACAGGCACCAGCTGGGTTTTTCGTAGATCTTGAGGTTTGCGCCTCCGCACCAGCCTATCTGAATGCTGCGGGATTTGGGGATTGTCTGTGCCGGTCCGTGGCGCAGGTGGATTGGTGGATGTCGCACCGTTTACTCGGCTCTGCCTATTATCATGAACCCTATATCATTGAAATTCCAGACGAAATCTTATTAATGGAACGCGCCGCAGGGATTGCCCAAGGCGATATCGAAGCGGTCGGATATCTGTTTCGCGTCCTGACCCTGTGTGGCCTTGGCATCTCGTTTACCGGCATTTCCAATCACGGCTCAATGGGCGAACATCAAATCTCGCATTATATTGATTGCTTTGCAGGTGACCGGCATCCGGGCACCCTGCACGGAGAGCAAGTTGGCGTCGCTACATTGAGCATGGCACGGATCCAATCCAAGATTCTGTCATCCGAATCCGCACCTGTTCTGTCACCCACGCAACTGGATTATGACGGTATGGTCAACAGAATGGGTGAAGATGTGGCAACGCAATGCTATGCCGAAATTACAAAAAAGGCGCTGGATGCAAAACAGGCAGATGCCCTAAACGAAAAGATCGAAAAACTATGGCCAGACTTGCGGCGAGAATGTCTCGACATCGCGATACCGGTTGAAACACTTACACAGAGGTTGACGTTGTCAGGCGCACCAACTTCGGCCAAGGCGCTTGGGGTTCCGACAGACTTCTACCGCGAGGCGGTGCGCCATGCCCATGAAATGCGTAACCGGTTTTCGTTTGCAGATATTGCCGATCACACAGCGCAACTTTCGCACCTTGCACGTCAGGAGGTTTGACAATGCGCGCTATCGCAGAGATGCCACATCAAGTGGCCGCTAATATAACAGTTGTACTGGCCGATATTGATGACACGATAACCACCGAAGGACGCTTGAGCGCAGAGGCTTATTCGGCCCTGGAAAACCTGCACAACGCAGGCATTCGGGTCGCCCCCGTCACCGGACGTCCAGCGGGCTGGTGTGATATGATAGCGCGCTTTTGGCCTGTTGATGGCGTGGTCGGAGAAAACGGCGCATTTTATTATGCCTATGATCCATTGGGCAAGAAAATGATCCGCAAACACCATGACGCGCTGGAGACCTATTTGAAAAACCCTAACCGGTTCGATACAATCAAGAAACGGATCGAAACCGAAGTGCCTGGCGCAGCAATTTCAGCCGATCAACCCTTTCGCCTTGCCGATTTGGCGATCGATTTTTGCGAAGATGTGCCCGCCCTAGATCCTGCTGATATTGCCCAAATTCAAACCATATTTGAACAGGAAGGCGCAATTGCCAAAGTGTCCTCTATCCACGTAAACGGTTGGTTTGGTGTCTACGACAAACTTACGATGTCACGGCGCTTCGCCGCCGACATCCTCAACTTAGACATTGAGACAGAGAACGCCTCGGTCGTGTTTGTTGGCGACAGTCCAAATGATGCGCCGATGTTCGGGTTTTTTAACAATTCCTGTGGTGTGGCAAATGTTCTTGATTTCAAAGGCAGCCTGCCTGCTGCGCCAAAATGGGTGACAACGCAAAAAGGCGGTGCGGGGTTCGTACAAATTGCCGAGCGGTTGCTCAGCGCCCGCAGCTAAATCAGGACCCACAAGCGCAGCCGGATGTGCACAGCGCCAAAGGTGGGCCAACCCAGACCAGAAAAGCCCCGCCACGTTGAGGCGGACATCAGTAATGTGGGAACACTGGCGAAGACAGGCGCCGCATGCAGCTGCTGATGCCACAGCGCTGCACCGGGGCAGGACAGCCAAACAGACAACCCTACGTCGGACCTAAGTCACCCATCCCACTGTCTACATCACTATCAACATCAACGACGATGAAAGTGTGGGCAACCGGAGATCCGACCACTGTATCAGGTTTCCCGATGTTGCGACGCAAGCGACCCCAAAAATCCGCCACACACCCCAGATTTGCAACTCCACACACAAAAAGTACTGTCCGACACCCTATCCAATTACCCCAACAGCTTAATCAAAAAAACCTCCCCGATGATGGTCTTAGATCATGTTAGCGTCCAGAAAGGCAGTGTCGGGGCTGCATATGGCAATAGAATTGAAAGGTTCAAAAGCTCTGAGGCTTTTGTTATGTGCGGTTTGGCTGCTACGAACTGCAGCGCCGGTTGTTGCGTTAGACCCGTATTTCAGATCACAGTACCGCTGTAACAGATCTTGAATAGGCTCAACAGGGTGATTTGCTGGCCAGTGTTAGCTTTGACTGGTCCGTGGTGCCGTGGGACTCACCAGATTTTCACGAAAAATATAGATTGTTCGGCCACAACGCGCCAGTTGTAACAGCGGCTTTTTTGCCCAACGGACGCTTTCTCGCCACTGGCGGTGATGACTTTCTGGCCCTTATCTGGGATATGACCGCCATTAGGGCAGGCGCAGATCCCGCGTCCATTGCCCGCTTTGCGCATCAAAGAAAGATTTCACATCTCTCAATATCAGCAGACTCCGCCATGCTGGCAATTGCCAGTTGGGACGGAGGTTTGCAGATTTGGTCCCTTGACACCATGACCCCAATCACCAAATTCAGAAGGCATATCGGTCCAGTTCAGGCCACACAATTCGCCGAAAATGGCGCTCAAATCATCAGCGCAGGACGAGATGGTCATATCCGCCGGTGGAACCTAAAGGAAAAACACTACGTCCAGTCACTGGTAGAAAACGGCTGAGACATAAACGTGATGCATGTAAACGGAAACCTGAGCTTTATTGCCTTTGGTGGTGCGCAGGGGGCGATGAGAATAATCTCACTCGACGATCGCGAAATCGCCGTCACTCTGACAGGTGATCCAGACCCTGTGCTGGCAATTAAATACCATCCGAACAGTCAGAAGCTTGCCTTTGGCACAGCAAGTGGGCGGATTGTCATTGCTGATAGGGTCCACAGCGCCGTGATCAGTGATTTTAAAGCGACCAACAGACCGGTCTGGGGGCTGGCGTTTTTATCGCATACGGCCAGCCTCGTGTTCGCCGGCCTTGATGATTAGTTCTCCACAATACCGATGGAAACAATCAGCTCGAGTGACGACCCACTTGGCATCTTGGGCACCAAACAACGGCGCTTTTATCCGGACACATCGACCATGGGCAACGGCACACGCCAGTTTGCCAAGAAATGCAGCGTCTGCCATTCACTGGACGCCAACTATAAAAGACGCACAGGGCCAAGTCTTTACTGTGTCTTTGGCCGCACAGCCTGAACCGCGCCAGGGTATTTATATTTGGTCTTGTCGCGCTTACGTTTCGGTCTCTCAAGACATTTATGCAGCCTTTCGTACAACGGCCAGGGGACTTTTGCCCCCAGCGATGAATGGCGGCGGCGAAGGTTATAGGGATCGTTGACAGACTGGAATATAGTCCCTTCGGCTTGGCGTCTTGTTTTCCAACGATTGCGCCAGATCAGCTTGGCCTTGAGGGTTT
>Ga0129327_10001128_pt1 | contig 15967 bp, 19 predicted proteins | sample CPBDNA_6_FD_111799 | JGI IMG/M metagenome (GOLD analysis project Ga0129327, IMG submission 111799) | Freshwater to marine salinity gradient microbial communities from Chesapeake Bay, USA - CPBay_Spr_31_0.8_DNA | ecosystem: Environmental > Aquatic > Marine > Coastal | place: USA: Chesapeake Bay... | reverse complement strand
TCATAAGTGTCAAGCATATACATAAGACCAGTATAGTCAACGACAAGATTGTTATATCCAAAACTAGTACCCCTTTCAGTTATCCAAAGTTCTTTAGCATCTTCACACTTACTTAGTATACCTGTCATATCCCAAGGAGCAAGGAACTGACCTTTTTTAATATTAACAATTTTATCTGTAGCACACGCTGCCTGTACTAGGTCAGTTTGTCTACAAAGAAATGCAGGAATCTGATAGACATCAACTGCATCTCGAAACTCACGCTCGATACGGTTTAGTTGTACATAGTCGTGTACATCAGTTAGTGTCTTAACACCTAGTGTTACTTTGAGTGCAAGGAAGTCTGTGAGTGTAGCTGACATACCCATGCCACGCTTGCCCTGCATACTGCTACGATTGGCTTTGTCATAACTTGCTTTAAAGTAGTATTCAATGTCATACTTGTCACACACACGTTTACACTCTCGAGCAATCTCTGCACTTTGACCCAGTGACTCATGTTGACAAGGTCCTGCTATAATTCTCATTACCATCCAATCCTTTCCCACGGTACATCTTTGTCGCCAAAGTGTCCGTATGTACAGTTTTCGCTGTACTTAGTATAGTTGAATAAATCAAATCTGTCAATGATTCCTTTTGGTGTTAAATCAATTTCTTTTTCAATAAACCTTGCAATACTTGCGTTGTGACCGTTTGAATCAACATATATGCTTGTAGGTTCTTTAACGCCGATAGCATAGCTCAACTGGATATTGCACCAGTCTGCCATATTGTCTGCTACTACATTCTTGGCGAGCCATCGTGCCATGTAGGCGGCACTTCTGTCGACTTTTGTTGGATCTTTGCCACTAAACGCACCGCCACCATGAGGAGCAAAACCCCCATAAGTATCAACAATAATTTTCCGCCCAGTAACACCTGCATCACCGTCAGGACCACCAATAACGAAATTTCCAGTAGGGTTAAGATGCCATGTAGTTCTTTCATCGACTAAGTCTCCTAGTTCTTCCATTGCAGCAAGTTTACAAATGTGCCTTGCTTCTTCCACATTGCCTTCTGTGTGCTGTGTGCTTATAACAACTTGGTCAATGCGTTTGATTACACCATCGCGTCTAGCACCATAGTACTCTACGCTTACTTGACTTTTAGCATCCGGGCCTAGTATGTTGCCACGCTTGCTTTTCAAGTTTTTAAGGATCTCATGGCTATAATGGATTGGTGCCGGCATCATACTGTCTGTGTGGTTACAAGCATATCCAAACATAAGTCCTTGATCACCTGCACCAAAGTCGTCTGTGCCTAGTGCAATGTCTCCACTTTGTGAATGAATCTCGTTATAGATACGCAAGTTATCCCAGTGGAACCCATCCTGTTCGTATCCGATTTCACAAACTTTGTCACGGATAATGTCTTTCACATTATCTACATTAAAGTTTTTTACTTCGCCCGCTACTGTTACCATGTTAGTGGTTACAAGTGTTTCAATAGCCACACGGGTTGTTTCGTCACCATTAGCTAGTCCGGCATCTACTAGAGCATCTGAAATTTGATCTGCTACTTTGTCTGGATGCCCGTCACTAACACTTTCGCTTGTAAAAATATGGTTATTCATTTGTGTTCCTTAACTGTATAATAAGTTGTAACTAGTTGATCTAATAATTTTCTTAATGTAGGATATTCTAAACTCAAGTTACATAACTCTTGCCACTCTGCATAGTTTAACAAGTCACCTTGTGCTCTTGCTACTCCTGCAGGATCTCCGCCTATAATCCAACGATCAATCTCAGGCTTGTTTTGATAACGAGCGTAGACAACTCCATCGCTACGCTCGTATATCAATGTTTCTCCAGGTATTAACTTACCCCTGGTCTGTGTCATCTGTACGACCTTTAAGGTAACGTAGTAAGAATCCGTATGCTGGAAGGAAGATAATTAATCCTACTGCAATCTTTAAGCCTGCTTGACTTGTAGCAATTTCCATCCAGTTAGCAGCCATATACTCATCTGCTGAGTTGTTAAACGCAACTGCAAAGAATGTGTAACTGTCAATTATGTTTGCAACGATAGTTGATAGTGCCGGAGCAATCCACCACTGCTTTGACCAGTTCTCACGAAAGTATTGGAACACATATACATCAAGGAATGTACCTACTGCATACGCTGTTGCACTTGCAAAACCAATACGCATTGCTACACTCTCTGGTGCACCTTCTGCTAGTACAACTGCAATACTTGTAATAATTGCAATTGGATATGCTGCGGCAATAGTTGCTCGAGCAATGTTCTTACCTAACATACGTACTGTTAAGTCAGTTGCTAGAATAACTAATGGGAATGTAAATGCAGCCCAAGTTAATTTAAATCCAGCAATCTCTACTGGGATAGCAACTAGTGCGTTACTTACTGTAATAATGACAACATGCAGTAGTGCAAGTTTTAGCATCATCTTTTTATCAATATTTTTAAACATATTATTTCTTTCCTGTTGCGGTGCCACTTGTTCGACGAACAATATCATCGTGATTAAACTCCGCCCAGTATAGTTCAAAAGCGACACCGTCTTCTAAACCTTCGAACTGGTGGATCTTGCCGGGCTTTACTTGTGTAAAGTCGCCTGCTTCAAGAATAGTCTCATCTAACAATCCTTGATCTTCTTGCCAAACACGGACAATCATCTTGCCCGATTCAACATAGAATCCGTTCCACTTAAATTCATGTGTGTGTTCGCTGCACTTGTATCCTGCGTTAAAATTAATACGGTGAAACTCTAGTACACCGTTGGCGTGGATTAATTCTGTTCCGCCCCATATTTTACCTGCTTTAATTCCCATTTCTATTCCTTTCTTATAATAAGTTAGTAAAGTCGATTGTTTCGCTTTGCCTGCTAATGTCTTTTACAAAATAAGCGCATAATGGATTGTGGCCATTAGTAATTGGTACACTTAACAGTTGTCCATTTTTCATTTTAGGAAAATACCATTTAACATCGTTATAAAAATTTACTACTCGTAAAGTTCCAAACTCAAACTTAAAGCTTTTTAAAGGATTAAACAAAAATACTTCAAATCCTCTATCATTAATTGATGTTAATGGTAGCACTTCTAAGTCATTTCCAGTTGTACTATCTCCAACTGCAATATGCCAATCTACTGGCATCATTACCTCGTGGCCGTTAATCTCTAACACAATAGCAGGAGCACTAAAGCTTTCTAAGAAAATAAGCGGTATAAAAAAGAAGTCAGGATCTTTAGGGTCGCTATTATCTAATACACTAAATCTTACATCTTCATCTAACTCATCTGGTAAGTTATTAAGCATGAAGCAGTTGTTATCTACGGTTAATATTTTCATTTAGTTCCAGTCTATTTTTTCAATTGTAAATGGATACTCTGCTTCTTTGTAAAATTTCTTACGCTGAGTTAGATGTCGCTTCGCAAACTTGCATGTAGATGTCAAGTCCCATATTTGTACAAAGTCTTTGTCTTTTGCAATACGAACACCGCGTCCGATTGATTGTATTACTCTTACAAATGATTTGCCAGGTTCCAGGAGTACAAGATTAAAAATGCGAGGGATATTAAGGCCCACCGCAGCGACACCATATGTTGCAATAATGACTTCATTTGTTCCTTCACGAATTGTATCATAAGTTTCTTTCCTATCTTTTACTTTTACTGCGCCACTTACAAAAGTTGCGCCAGGTATTTGTTCTGCTAACATTTGCCCTGCACTAATCCTGTCTACTAGTATTAGGGTGTTGCCTGTTTGTGAAACATTATTCATCATTTTAGCAATGTATGTTAATCTTGCTTCATTTGTTGTTAGATATTTTAATTCGCTTTGATAATCCGAATGTGCAACTGTATCAATTAATTGACATACATTAACATGACATTTAGATAGTACACCTTTATCTTGCAACGACTTAGCACTAATACTACCAATTACTGGCCCAAGACTTGCATGAATACTTTCAAACTCAAACTTCTCTCTAGGCACTGTGCCAGTTAGTCCCCAGCGAATGGGAGCATTTCGTAAGTTACGAGTAAGCAAGTTCTTTAGTACTTCCGCTTTGGCCATGTGTACTTCGTCGACAATGATAGTGCTTACACCTTCTAGGAACTCGGCTAGTGATAACACTGCGCTTCCGTCCTTGTGCTTCTTGTCGAGTATATTCAAACTCTGCCAAGTGCAAATAGTGTGAGTCTTACCTAAGTTCTTCCTGTCGCCGAAGTACACACCAACATCGAGCCCACAGTTAATATAGTCTTCTTCAGTTTGTTCAACAAGTGATTTGTTTGGAACAATAACTAGACTACGACCGTAAGGCTCAGTTATGTGTGATAGTGTTGCTGTTGTAATTGTCTTACCTGCACCAGTAGCAATCTGTTGCAAGCTTTGTGGATTCTCTAAAAAGTTATTGATTGCTTCTACCTGATAGTCGCGCAGAATAATTTCTGTACCTTCTACAGGATGTCCTTCAGGCCAGCACACGCCTTGGTCTGCCCAATAGCGTTCTGTAACATGGGCAAATTTTAAATCAATTAGAGTGCGTCTGTCATCAATGTCTGCAATTTCAACATTGTTCTTTGTAAGCACACGCTGTACTACATCTAGGTGATTAACATAACCACTACCACCGATACCAAAGAAAGCAACTTTGCCATCCCAGCGTCCTAGTTTATACTGCGGCATGTGCTTTGCATACGGCACTTCAAACTTTAATGCATTAGCTAGTTGCCGACGTACATCTACATCAAGACCTTCGATCTTAATGTTTACTTCATCTTCAATTATTAATTTACATGATGCCATTAAAGGTTCTCTATACTATTAGTTGATCCGTATTTTGTAAACGGACTTATGTCGGTGTCGTAATGAATAACTAAATCTAATTCATCTAAGAATGGGGTCATCTTTGTATGCCTTACACTACCCATTAGTATAGCAGCACTTGGTCTCCAATTAGATTTTATTAGTGTTTTAGACATCTTATTAACATTAGTATACACTATCTTAGAAGTTTTTGCAAGAGGTAAATTAATATTATGATCTTTAATGTATTGATTAAATTCTTTATTTTCAAATGTATTATTTTCTTTTCTGTACAGCACACAAAACTCATCAGAATTAAATATATTGAGGAAGCTATGATGTACTATTTGCAGGTTATCTAAGTCGCTTATATCGTTCAAGCATACTAAAAGAGGATAGCGATAAAGTTCTAAAATGCTTTCAGCTATTCTATCAAAAGTATGCTCGTTGCTATTAATAAATACTTGTTGATGATTGCGCTTTACAATTTTTTGACTTAGTGTAGTTAGGTTGCTGATACTATTATCTAGCTCATCTGTGTCAAAGTGGTCAATTCCGAATAACTCGCTTCTATCTTTATATAACGCTAAGTTTTCAGTGGTCGGCTCACCGATTGACGAAATCATATAATCTATTGCTTTGTTATGTAGATTCTTTAATTTAAGTCCGTATATTCCTGGAACATAATTGTTTTTATTATTATTCATTATATCTAATTTATCATATCTAGTGTGTAGTTCAGTGGCAATTTCAAAATTTTTATCCTTTAATTCGTTTATTACTTTATATAAATTTGATTCATTTAATGTAAAATAATGTATCTTTTCTTGTGCGTTATACATAGTCTTTTCTTCAATAGACGAAAAGGATTCTATTGCTGTTATTAACTTTTTGTTAAATGTAAATCGAACACCGATATATAACTGTGTGTCGACTTCTACTATTTTAATCCAACGGCTTCTGTCAATATGTCTAACAGGCATTCTAGTATGGTTAACTGCATCATGAACTAGATACCCTAATGATACAAACTGGGATTCGTACGACAATAACTTTTCTTTTATTGCTTCGTATTGTCTATCAGTTAGCCCTACTCCTCTAAACACCTGACGTGCAATACTATTTAGAAATGCATAATCGCTAGACTCGATAACAAACGGGTCTTCAGCACCTAAGCCAGTTAATAGTTCAAGATATGATTCTATATTATTTTCAGTCATACATATATTATAATGTATTATAGTATACTTGTCAACCGCTTAATGGCAATACCTTGAGATATTTCTTCAAGTGTATATTCGGTATGTGCGTAGTCATTGAGCCATTGTTGTCTATCTGGCATCATAGGATCTTCTATATCATGCAAGAAGTCTATGTCATTACCAACACTATAAGCAAGACTATGGGTGCTAACAAAAGCTGGAACACCATTGATACAAGAGTGTGGCCCTGGATTTGAGCTGTAACTGACAGTAGCCCACACATTACTAAATCCCATATCAAAATCATCGTATGTATTGGCAATGTGATTAGGCTCCTGTCTACATACATTTTTAAGTCCACGCTCTATGTGTTCTAGTCTACAACGCGGATGTGGTCTAAATACAATAGGACGATCTGTGTGTTTGCGTATCTCGTCATATGTTTCTAAGAACCAATTGCTCATGCGTGGCATGTTTTGCCACTGTAGACTTTTATCGTGTTGTCCACATACTAGAATAAAATCGCCGTCGGATCTCCAAGGTTTACAAACCAGTCCCAAGTGATCAGCCCGAGTCCTATCATTGTCTTGCTCACCAAAGTAAGCGTCTCTGTTAATTCCATTTAATCCTACCTTCCATGTTGTGCCTCTATTTATTCCCCCGACTTCAAGAACTATAGTAGGTTTCTTTTGTTTCCAGACTGCTTGATTACCTGACATTCGTCCGTTAAACAAGACACTCCAAATAACATTAACATCGGCATTGCTATCATTATGAGTAACACTATGCCCGTTAGATATAAGGCTATGTTCAAAAGCATCAAACACAGGTTTACTATTAAGTGCGCCATAATCTGTCCATAAACTAAATTTCATTTGTTAAATACCATATAATATATTTAACAAGGATTAATTATGTCAGCAATAACTGTGGTTACAACATTTCATCCAGCCGGATTATCAAAATACGGACAGCGATTCTTAGATAGTTTTGCTGCAAGAGTTGACAAGCGTATTAAGTTATTAGTATATGCAGAAAACTGTAAGCCTAATAATCCTGATCCAAGTCGCATTACAATATTAGATGCTAAAGAAGTATTACCCAAACTAAATCAATTTAAAGCAACATGGAGACATATACCTAAAGCCAACGGTGACGTTAGCAATGAACCGCAGCGCCACACACGACGCGATTGGGACAAGGCGTTTAAGTGGGACGCAGTTAGGTTCGCTAATAAAACATACGCAGTGTATGACGCTGTACAGCGCTCTAAGGACTGGTGTGTGTGGATGGATGCAGACACATTTGTACATAGCACATGGACCTACGAGGACTTTGCAGACCTACTACCAGAAAACGCATACATTACATATGTTGGTAGAGGCAAAGGATCGCAGACATGGCCCGAGTGCGGCTTCTATGGATTAAACTTAAATCACCCTGTGTGTCACGAGTTCCTCAAAGAGTTTGAACGCATGTATGAAGATGCAGAAAACGGAATGTTCTTGTTAGACGAATGGCATGATAGTTACATCTTCGGTGAGGTACTAAAGATGTTTAATCAGTTTCCGTCACACGATTATAGTGCCGATATGTATCTTAAAGAAGCAAAGTCTGGTGGTGGTGGACATCCGTTAATTAACGGACCGTTAGGCAAGTGGATTGATCACATGAAGGGTGGTCGCAAAGATAAAGGCAAAAGTGATAAGAAAGATATTATGGTTAATAGAACAGAAGAATATTGGAGAAATAAATGAAACCGTTTTTATTTGATTCAATGCAAGAAATTATTAGTGACGCTAAGTGTGAGTTTATTGGAGAGATAGGAACACACAAAGGCGGCACTGCTCAACAGTTTATTAACCTATTTGCACCAAAGGTAAAAAAACTAATCTATTATGGTTATGATGTGTTTGATGCAGACAACCCTGATGAAAATATGCACAAAAGAGAACGCAATGGCAAAGCGCCAGCAAGCTACAGTGTTGCAACAACTACACTGAATAAACTTAAAAGAGTGCATAAAAATTTAGATTATAAATTACACAAAGGATATACTACTGATACACTAGTCGCTCCGGTTGTTTTTGACTTTGTTTGGATAGACGGCGGGCATAGTTATGAAACAGTAAAGCATGACTATTCGATGGTCAAAGATAGTAAGCTAATTGTATTTGATGATGTTAAGATTACAGGTGTGAATGCATTTGTTAACGAATTAATAGATGAGGGTGTAGAAGTAGAAATTGTTCGCACAGAATCTAAACACATTTGGGCTGTTATTAGAAACTAAACAAATTGTCGTATATGACGCCAGGCTGATCCGTTTTCTAATTCACTAAACTTCCAATGGAACATACTAATACGTTCTAGCCAAGCTAGTCTATCAAATTCAGTTGGAGTGTCGATTAAACTAAAGTCAGTTTGTGCAACCTCGGAACACTGACTGGTTATTGCACCTGTAATAAATGCCGAGTAACCTTTTATTATTGGTCCAACAATGCTACTACTATTATGATTAACAACAGCATGACAGTTTTTTAAATCTTCGTGTATATCAGCATTTCTGCTTATTGTAACACCTGTTAATGTCATCTTTATTCGATGCTGTATCTGAGGTATTCTGTTTTGTGTTTGTTTGTCACCGGGATGCAGTCTAATAACAATCGGTCTGTTTGAATACTTACGAATTTCCATACAAGTGCTTGATATCCATTTATCTAATTCAATTGCTCCCATAGCCCATCCTTTATCACGCTGCGCACATATAAGAATGTGTACTCCGTCTTTTTTAGGAGGTTCTATTTTTATGTTACAATCATTAGATATTTGTTGCCACCTAGCAGGATTAATATCTTTATCAAAATAAATTCCAGTGTTTCGAAATACTCCGTCAAAGCTATATCGTAAATAGTGATGAGGAGTATTAGACTTGTTAGCATATAAGAATAAATTAGCATCAGCAGTACATACATGCTTGTTTGCAGTACAATCAATTACACTTTGTCTAAGCTGTAGATGTGGTGCATTTTTACCACGCTCATGTTGCCAGCCTTGTATCACGCCTACATCGGCATTAATAAGAGTGTTGCTCTGATGCAACACTCCTGTGTCACCTGCTGCATTTACACCTTGAATAAATTTAGTTAGAATATCAAACTTTTCTTGACTTTTACTTATAGCCGGTACTACGTTATAATAACTAACTACTTTCATTTAACTTGATCCCACGCAAATCCATTCATCATTTCGTCGCGGGTAAACTGACAGTAACTTAAATGTTTCATAAGTGCATACATTTCGTCTTCTGTTGGTTTGTTTAAATTGTTTATTTCTGCTAAGTCAGTGTTGCATAATACTGTTGCACAATTAGGCCCTAATGCAATAGCAGGAATTCCAAACATTAATGCCTCTAGTGCTGCAATACTATTATATGTTATAAGACAATATACATCATTTTCAAGGGCTGCTTCAAGCGGCTTTGTACTGATGCGTTCGCTTCGATTAGGTTTTAGTCTAATTTCTATAGGACGGTCGGTATATTTCTGTAATTCTTTTTTTGTATTTTCTACCCAAACTTCAGGATCAGGTTGTCCCCATAGACGCATAACCTTGTCGCTAGGCGGAACCAACATTATCGTGCGACCGTTTTTAAATCTTTTATATTTAAATTTTGTAAGGCGATCGTCCGGTCGTTCAATAATAGGTCCTACATTTTGAAGAGCATTTTTTGTTACACGATGCCATATCTTGGCTTTCATTCCTGCATTACCAAAGTACCCAGTATCAATTGCATAAAAGTCTCTGCTAGTTTTCCAACAGTGTTGGATTGCTTTACGACTTCCACCTCCGAGCCCCCTAATAACTAAAGGATTGCCTTGGTGTTCTTGTTCTTCCCAATTACTTAATGTACCATCACAGCCAATCATAAATGCTTGTAAATATTCATCATACTTTAGCCCTTTGTTTGTATAATTAATACCGCCAGCACTGTCTATTGCTGCTGCCTTTTTTAATTTTTCTCCACCTTTGGCAAATTTATTTTGTATTATTTCCATTGCGTTCTCCTCAGTATAACCATAATATTTTCCTGTTGGATCAAATGACGCATATGTCAATGCTTTAATTGGCTCTTTCAAATGATTTGCTAAGGTTAAATGGTCTATTATTCTAGGCTCTCTTTTCATTTCTGTTAGTTTTGTTTGCTGACGAGTTACTATGTCATTAAGATAGTCACGCTCTACTCGATAATATTCGTTTGAATATTGACAATTATAATATTCTTTAAACCAAGGCCCGCCTTCTGTGTAATGTAAAAGTTTGGGAGTGCCGTCGTTAGGCTCGTTGTACCATCCTACTAACCAATTCCATTCGTGACTTATTTTACCAATTAAACTGTCGTCAAGCCAACTAAATCTATGTAAATATTTGCCAGTTGTTTTAACATCATTAACTAATTCCTTTGTTAACTCTTTGTTGGCAGGATGCGAGCAATTTATAAGCATCATACTAGACCAGTTTTTCCGTGGATAAACAGTCTGTTGTTGTCCGTCCATCTTTGTACCTTTTTTAGGTGTATAGTCATGCTGGGCGCACATTAATGCATATTGATTGTTACATTGATCAAAAAGTTTCTTTATATCTGTAAGGGCAACAAAATCACAATCAATAAACAATGCCCACCCTTTGTACTCAGTTAATTCAGGTAATAGAAAACGAGAAAATGTAAATTCTGTACTAGCTAATTTATCTTTGCTCCGCCAGTAAACTTCTTGCTTTCTTAATTCTTTTAATTTTAATGGAATAATTTCAACCGGGACACTAGCAGTATCTAGGATACTTCTTTTACATACTTGGTATGCAATATCTTCTCGACTATCCCATCCTACAAATATCTTAAGGGGTTCGTTCAATATCTTTCTCCACGCAATTTGTTCCGTATTGTATTTCTACTAATTTTAAATCTGTATCGTGTTCGTTAGCAAGTTGATGCCACTGTCCTACAGGTATATGTAACGACTTGTGTTGTTCAAATACTCCGTGTAATTCAACATCCGAACTACTATCTAAAGTATATACTGTTGCTGTGCCTTCTGCGATAAACCAATGTTCTGATCGTTCTTGGTGTCGTTGCATACTAAGTTTACCACCTGGCGGTACTGCTAATTCTTTTACTTTAGTGTGTTTGTCATAGTCGTGTATCACTCTGTAGTACCCCCAAGTGCGCTCAGTTTTAGGCGCTTTCCATTCTTCTAGAATCCAACTTGAACTGTTGGCTTTGTTTGATCCGCCGATGCCAAATGCAAACGCTACATCCTTGCTATCTTTGTATGTAGTATACTCAGGTGTAGTAGTCATATGCCTATCGCCACCATTAGCAAACACAACTTGCCAACTTGTGCCTTTGGTTGCTAATACTTGACCTATAGCATTTATTGCTGTATTGTCACTGTCATTAAATCCAATAACTTCGTCAACACACGCTAGTTCTTTAATGATTGCACAACGTTCTTCGAAAGGCATAAACGGTCTGCCTTTCTTTCTAGTTAACCATTCATCGCTGTTTACGCCAACAACTAAATGATCACCAAGTTCTTGTGCTGCTTTGAAATAGGCAATATGCCCACTGTGTAGCGGATCAAATCCGCCAGTTACTAATACTACTTTGCTCATGTAGATATTTATATGAGCAGATTATTACTGTACTGGCATTTGGATTAATTCTATTCCGTCCTTGGAAATGCCTAAACTCTCAACATACACATTAACATGCTTGTCCATAACTACCTTTAACTCTTCAAATGTAATAATACCCTTGCGCACAAAAAAGCCAGTGTATGACATTGCAGTTTTTAATAAGTATTCGTTGTGTGTAATATACAAGTCTTTATTAAGGTTATCATATCCGTATGCTGCTGGTTTTTCTGCATCGTGGAAAATCATTGAATCAACACCACTTGTTAGTATGTCTACAGATGATTTCCTGCATGAAGCAAATCCGTCTGTGAATATCATAGTGGACTTATAATTCATTGCTTTAATTTCAGCAGCTAACTCGGTGTGATAATTATCAATAGATTCTTTTTGCATTGGATTTAATTCTGACGGCAATACTTTTAAGCTTGCAATTCCTAAAGGAATAATATCATGTATTCTAAATTCATTTTTGTCAGTTATTATATCAGCGTTTTCTTTTTTAACTAGGTCAACCCAACCAGGCTCGTTATCAATATGTATTGTTTTTAATGCATTTGATGTTATTAATCCTGGAGATGAATATCTACCAGTGCCGATTTCAACAACTAACTCAGGATTTAATACTTCTAACATTGTATTAGTTACAGGCTGATGTGTGCTCCATTTGTAATGAAATTTTGCACCTAGTTTTTTTGCTGACTTAATTTTCATTGTTTTTCCTAGTAAGTTTTTACAGTGTACACTTCTTTAAGTGTATCATAATTTGTTATTGTTGGACTTCTTAATGGACCTTTGCGTGGTCTCCGTTGACCAATTAAAGTTTCATTTGCTGTAAGAAAAAACACAGCATCAAACTCGTCGTAATATTCTAGTGCGCGATAATCAAAACATACAAATTTTTCATACTTCTTTAAATCATCTATTTCAATCTGTGTTGCACTACCAGTATCAGTCCAATGTTTTAAGTCGTCTATTATATCATATTTACCGTTGTTTACTTTTTGTAAATCGTTCCTAATAGTAGTTTTGCCTGCTAATGATTTACCAACAACTGCAATTTTATTATATTTTGAATCTACAATTTGCTGTATACATTCTTGACTTGTTAGTGTGTCTCTAGTACATCTAAAGAACGGACGATTAGTAGGTGTGTCGCCTTTGTATATGATTTGAGAAAAGTCTGTGTAGTCAACAATATTCTTCATATACTTGCTTATCGGTGCTTTGCCATGGCCTTCAAAATACATTACTTTGTTAGTTTTTGCACAAGCTTTAGATAGTATGCCGTATCTATTATTAAGTTCAATTGTGTCAATTACTGCAAGGAACATAACAACATCAATTTTAGGAATGCTATTCCAAAAGAAATTACTGTCTAAATCGTCAACTACAAAATTTACATTAGATCCTATTTTTTCTTTTATTTCCAATGCGTTAGCAATAGCATTAGAATCAAATTCTACACCAATAACATCTGCTCCCCACTTCTCAGCCTGGAAGGACATTTGTCCCATATTACATCCTAGATCAATAGCAGTAGCATTTTTAAAATCGTCTTGATTGTAATGCGCAATTCTGTCATTAATTTTGCGTGTGCCAGTAATACCTAACTCGGGCATGTCATGGTATTCATTAAACCAATGATCTCTTTTTTCCATTGTGTTTTCTACTGCTCCAGAAGCAATAGCTTTTCTTAATTTTTTTGACATTAAGTTTCCTCTAAATTCTTAGTAAGACTTGCTGTATTTATATTTGACCCAATTGCATAGTAAGGATGTAATCTAGCAACTGTAGGCACAGTTGTCTGAAGAGAAACTATAGATGCATTTATTTGTTGATCAGCAGGCCTATGTCCATTTATACTAGTATAGTATATAAGTTTTTTAGCAGCCTGGGGTTTTATTATGTAAGAGTATGCGCCTTTAAAATAATCCTTAAGACCTTGCTTTAATACTTTTGCTGGACTGTTAGTATACGATGTAACCGTTGTAGGTAAGTGTTGTTCGGCGTCTAACTCTTGTTCGTAATGTTTACTATAAGGGTCTAGTCTATCTAATTTTAATACGTCATCAAACTGATCTAATATTGTATCATCTATAGAACGAATTAAATAGCCGTCGTGTTCTAAAATAATAATTGGCTCATTTATTTTAACACATTTTTGCCAAAGGTAATAATGGCTAAAGAAACAACCAATAACACCTAATCGGTCCTTTTTAAATTTGCCTTGTTTCTTTAGACCTGTTATAGCATAATGATGCTCAAAGTCGTTACCATTTATTGCTTTGTAGTAAGTAGGTTGAAGTCCATGTTTAACTGCTTGTAATAAACACTCTTCTGCCATTTGACACGAATGTTCATTTTCTTCTAATCGAATAATAAAACTTTTAATCACAAACTTGCGTCTTCCATTCCTGCCACTCTTAGCTTAACAACATTAGTTATTTGCCATTGCTTTTGATCTAAGCCTTTTAACAGACCTAACCACTTGTTACGCATAAGTGCAAACTCGTTAATGATCTTTTCGTAGTCAACAACATCTGCCTCACCGTCTACATATTTTTCAACGTCACGGCTTGACAGAGCTCGTTGGTAGTTTTCGAGATATTTCTTAAAGTACGAGCTACGCAACCTACGTAGCTCGATATTTAAGTAGTGTAGGATTGCTTCAATCTCTTGAAGCTGATTAAAACGCTGTTCAACGATACCGGGCATTTCTGCTGCGGCTCGTTCAACATTGCCTTTGAGTTTTACATCTAAACGACCTTGTATTAGTTCGTCTTCGAAGAACTGTACAGCACTTGGTATCTTAGATATATCTCGTGATACTTCACTATACCATCCCATCTTAGTCGTCATCCTCCCAAGGATCATCTTGTTCGTAGTTTTCTTCTTCGACGTCTAAGAAATAGTTAATTGCATTATCAAGTGTTGCATCAGTGCCTAGAGAACTAGTTAATATATCATCTGCAACACCGTAATCAGCTAATAGATCAACATATCGTTCCGCAGCAATATCTAATGCTTTTTTATCAATGTACTCTTTAAATAATGTCCATACTTCTACAATTTGACTATCGTCCATTGTTTATTCCTCAATCATGTTTTCATCAATTAACTCAGCATCAACTAAATCTGCTTCAGCGGTATTTACCACAGGCTTCATTTTTTCGTTATATTCTGACATAATCAAATCAAGTTTGCCGCCAATCATCCATGCCTTGCGATACTCAAGAACTTCTTCGCCTGCTAGATTAATGTACTTGAGTCGATTGCCTTGCTTAACTAACAAGCCTTTCTTCTCAAATAATTCAACTAGGCCGCTGTATGGATTCATACCAGTTTCATAAGGAATCTTAACCTGCACACCTTCGAAAGGTTTTGCATAGCGTGTCTTCATTACTTTACAACCAGCACGGATGCCCATAACTTCTGAGATCTTATTGCCGTCTTCGTCTTCTTTCAACTTCATCTTTTTCATTGCAACAACAATACTTGATGCATAGATAAAGCCCGAACCACCACTGATCTTATCATCTGGGTCAAACATATCTTGCGATGCGTATGTGTGGTTAGTACATACTAGTCCGACATTCAATGAGCCAATCATATTAACTGTGTTACGAACAAGTGAAGTCAATGCCTTAGGCTTACGACCCATATCACCTTTCATATCACCCTTGTTAAACTGATCAACGTCAGTAGGTGTTAGTAACATACCCAACGAATCAACTACAAACAATACCTTAGGACGATCTTCTTCATCCATAGCACGATAGTCTGTAATAAATGTTGAGATAGTCTTTGCTACATCATCAATCATTGACATGTTTAGCTTGAGAAGTTTCTCTGGGCTAGTGTCAACTTGTAGAGCCTGTAGCCAGCTCTCGTCAAGTGCGTTCTCCGAGTCAATTAAGACTACAAAGATACCTTGATCCTGTGCGTGTTTTACAATGTTACCTGAACAGAAATAACTCTTACCTGCTCCTGATTCACCTGCAAACACAGTAACCTTACCTAGTGGAACACCTTTATGAAAGTCTCCTGAGATAAGATAGTTTAGTGCATATGATCCTGTTGAAATCCAATCAGTAGGATCGTTAAATCCAGTACTCATGCCTGAGATACTCTTAGTCAAGTCCTTGCGGAACTTACTAACATCAAACGATTTAGCCATGTTTTCTCCTAAAAAAGCTGTGATTAAAAGGGTTGCTATTTAATAAAGCAACCCTTTTCAGTTGCTATTAACCCTG
>Ga0129327_10001127_pt1 | contig 15970 bp, 19 predicted proteins | sample CPBDNA_6_FD_111799 | JGI IMG/M metagenome (GOLD analysis project Ga0129327, IMG submission 111799) | Freshwater to marine salinity gradient microbial communities from Chesapeake Bay, USA - CPBay_Spr_31_0.8_DNA | ecosystem: Environmental > Aquatic > Marine > Coastal | place: USA: Chesapeake Bay... | reverse complement strand
GTCAACGACGGAGAATTCAAGGTCCACAACCTTCGACTCTCGAACAATTAAACCTCACAACATGAACTCAATTTGGAAGTGGTCTTTGTCCCTCGACATGGCCTCCATTCGTCTCTTGGCCATTCTCGCCTTCGTTCTCAATTTTCACGGCTTTTGTAATGCAAAAAACTCCGACCCTTCCTCTTGGGAATTGTGGGTTGGAGTTGGGTTGTACGCCGCGTCTTTGGCCGCTCTTGTTGCTCTTGTTATGTCTGCGACAACTTCGCGCCCCGACCACTAACAACAACGAGTTCAACCCGCCCTTCTTCCACGGCGCGCCGCATTTCTTCGTCTTCCATGTTCAAGGTGTTCTCGTCGCTTCTTGACGACAAAAGACCGTCAACCTTGAATTGAACGGACCACTTCCCCGAAGCTTTGTCGCGGGTGAGGCTTGACGTTATCGCGTCGACGGAGATGTCCGCCCAAAAGTGGAGTCTTGGTTTGTCGTTCATGTTTGCAATTTACGCCGCGAGGTAATCCAAGAGGACCGATTTGGCTTCTTCGTACCCCTTGGCCACCGTTGCACGGTACCCGCGCTTCTCCAACCTCTCCTTCCACTCCTTTTGTGATTGGGAGACGCGCCCACCTTTGTCTCTTTTGAGTTCAATGGCGAGGCCGTGGTGGTCTCCTCTTGGTTCGTAGATGAACAAGTCGGGGAACCCCTTTTTGTACCCCGTTTCTTTGAGGCGAATGGCTTCTCTCATGGAAGTCCGCGCACCTCCCGCGGAGGCACACCACAAGACGTTCGGGAATGTTTCGTCGAGGTATTCGGCGAGTCTTCGTTGTATGTCGAACTCACTTCCCTCTCCGTGTCGGTTGTTGCGTGTCCGCCTACTTCGTGACACGTGTTTGTTGGGTAAAGGTTGGCCCCCACTTGTCGACGACATTGAACGAGGGACAAGCCTTTGAGGAGAACTCATTGTGGCCATGTATGGACAAGGGGCCGAATACGTCTCGGATCTTGTCGACGAGTTCAAAGAAGGCGGCTTCTTGAATTTCGGTCATTGTGTCCGTGGGTTCTCCGTTGAGGAGACCTCCAACGTACACGACCCCGATGGAGTCGTTGTGTCCCTTTGTGTGGGCTCCACTTCTCCAAACGGGTCTTCCCCTTTCTACCGTCCCCACGCCGTCGTTGAGAATGACGAAGTGGTACCCGATGTCGGACCAATTCCGTGGTGGTGAGGTGTGCCACCTCCGCATTGTTTCGGTGGTGACGTGTTGCCCCTTCTCGGTCGCGGAGCAATGGAGGACAATTTTGGCGGGCTTCATGGTGACACGAGGTCTTTGAGCCATAAACCCAAGGCAAGGAAAAAGGCACCCACTCCGCTCCACCACTTCTTCTTCAAACCCTCAATGTCTTCGCCGTGGCTTTTGATGGTGTCGGTGTGGTGGTCCAACTTCTCTTCAATGCGAGCGACGGTCGTGAAGATTTGGTCCAATTTGTCCATGTCGGGAAAGATGCCAAGACGCCGACCCCTACGGGTTGACCTCGTCAAGTTTTGACCTTCGCTCTTCTTCAAGCTTTTGTTGGAGTCCGTCGAAGTAGCGTTTGACTTTGTCTTGTTGCCGTCTTTCTTCTCGAATGTGTTGGGCGATCAATGCCCCCATGAAGGCGGCACACATGAAGACAATGACGGGAAGGAGTTGGGCTTCGTTCATTCGGGTCGGTTTGCGATAAACTCCAACGTCGCGGGCTCCAAGTACCACTCGGACGCGCCGTTTGCGATGAGGGTTTTGGATTGTCGTGTACACAACTCCACGACCGCTTTGAGATGCTTGACACGTGCCACGGAGAAGTCCTCGGGCATGAGTGCGATGTTGCGTTGTTGGGCTTCCGAATACGCCCCAAGGATGGCGGCTTTGCACCCCGCGCGGATGTTGTCTTCGTTCATGTTTTAGTTGTATGAGAAGGTGTTGACTCCCGACCCGACGTTGGTGTTGGAAAACGTATGTATCAAAGTTTCCTCCCCCGAGAAGTGGCCCGTGTTTGAGCCCAAGAGTTCGATGTGGGTGGCGTCGGTGTACGTGTTGTGCAAGGCAATACGCGCCGAACCGATGGCCTTGGCGGAGTCCGTGAATTGGATTTGGATGTAGTTGTTGGCCGCCGTTCGGTTGCTCAATGTCCACCACATGGAACTCAAGGTGGCGTTGTTGTCGAACGCTTTCCATTCGGCGTATGTGTTGGAGTGGCGATACCCCGCGGAGATGACGAAGTTGGTGATGCCCGAACTTTGGGAGGTGTTGCCCGTTGCGGTTCCCGTCGGGTTGTCCGTTCCCGATTGACCCGAGGAGGTATACAATTGGACCTCGGCGAGTGCGATTTTGTTGGCGGACAAAGTCCCCGAAGAGTCGACACCGCGGAGGCGTATGTACGAGAAGTTCGCGGGCGTGATCGCCGAGAATGCGAACGAGGCTTCCGCACTTTGACCCAAGCCCGCGGTGGCTCCGATGACGCGGAAGGTGTAGGAACCCGCCGTACTTGGAGCGGTGAATGTGACGACGTCTCTATTTTGGGAGAATGTCGTGGCAACGACCGCACCGCCCGAGGTCACGACGCGGGGAATGTATGTTGTGAACCCGTCAAAGTTTGAAGCGGTCCACGTGACGGTTGTGGAGGTGTCGTAGGAAGAGGCGTCCAACGAACCCGTCGGAGTCACGGAAGGAGTCGTACCACCACCCGAAGCGTCTTCGAATGTGTACGCGCCCGAACCGTCCGTGGTGAGTACTTGGTCGGCGGTACCGTCGGGAAGTTGAGCAACCACACCCGAGGCTTGAAGGACCAACAATTTGGCCCCCGAGGAAGGTGGGTTGGAAGCGTTGGTACCGACGAAGGTGTTGAGGTCTCCAACGTCGTCGTCGAGCGTGTTGAGGTTCACGTTGCGGGTGACCGTGACGAAGTCGGTTTTGGTTTCGATTGCGGTAATTGAAGCCGCATTCGTGACCGTTGCTTGGAGTGCCGTGGCCGATTGTGACGCCGCCGAATTTGCCGTCGCGTTGGCCGCGTTTGCGAGGGTCGTGTTGCTTCCGATGCCCGCCGCATTGTTCGAGATGGAGGACACGTTCGTGGAGATGTCCGCCGTGTTGGTTGAGATGTCCGCCGCGTTTGTGGCGATGTCCGTGGTGTTGCCTCCAATTGCCGCGGCGTTCGAAGTGACACTCGTGGACATGGTGTCAAGGTTGACCGCTCCCGTGACCGTGAGGAGGTCCGTTTTGGTTTGAATGTTTGTCACGTCCGTCTCCACGGCTTCGACCTTGGTGTACGTCACCTCGTTCACGTCGAGGACATTGACGAGGTTGGTGGAGATTGAGTTTTTGCCCACTACATGGACGGGTCCACCCCCTCCTTGTGTGCTTGGCCTTGGCCCCTTTCTTGGATCTTCGGCCTCTTCCCAAGACAAGCGTGTACGACTCAACAACGCGGCTTCGAGGTCGTAGACTCCCGCTCCCGAATTGAACTTCAAGTTGAGAGGTACGAGGTTGTCTTCCGTGTCTCCAATGGTGGAGCAATTGTGGGCGAAGACGGTGGCGAAGTCGAAGGGGGCTTCGGTGTTGGTCGAGTTGCTCTTTGGTACAATTTGACCGCGTTGAACGCTCAATGGCTTCCCACGAGTGAACAACGTTTCACGAGCCACCACGAGAAGGTTGTGGGCGGCGGTGTCGTTGTCGTCAATGGTGTCCGTGATTGAATGCCACTTCTCACCCGAGAGAAGGAGGGTTTGATTTTGGGTTCCACCAAAAACATACAAGGCACCGTCGGCCTTTGGTATGCCGTCTTCGGTTTCACTTACTCCCAACAATGTCTCCCCGAGGTCGAAGTATTCCGTGTTCTCGGTTTGCTCGGCGAAGTATTCGACGTCGACGTCCTCTTGGTTTGATCCAATGCCCACGACAAAGTTGTCCACTCGGTCCTCGGGCGCGCTTTGAGAATACGAAGCGAGGGACGCTCCCGTGTGGTCGTAGTTAACAACGGCAACACTTTGGAAGATGTTTTCGAGTTGGGGGAAGGTCTCTCGTACTCCTCCCGTTCTCGTGATGACAATTCGGTCGACTTTGACGTCGACTCCCGTGTATGAAGAAGCGGTGTCGGGCAACGGGACGGTGGTGAAGTCGAAGTCGTGTTCGAAGCCGTCGTCTTGTGTTTGGTTGACTCGGTATTCGAACTCGTTGTTGCCCGTGCTTTTGATGTGTAGACCCGCCACACGGCTCCAACCGTTGTTCGTTTCAACGTCCGCCGCGGGGTCGGAATTGGTCCAAGGGACAACCACGTCGAACCACTTCTCGGTCGCACTCCACGAGGGGTTCGGGAGGTTGACTTCGTTGAAGTCCAAGTTGGGGTCGGTGTAGTCTCCGTTGTACCCCGTCGGCATGTCGATGGAAGTATTTTCGGAGTCCATTGAATACTCCGAACCGTAGTACAACGAACCCACCTTCACCTTGAAGCGAAGAATGATTCGCGCCCCAATGCGGTCCGTTCCGTATGTGTTGTAAGCCCCGCCGCCAATGGTTGCGCCGAACTCTTTGACGAGGTCTCCCGTTGAGTATGTGCCACGAATGGCCAACGTTTGACCTTCACTCAACACCGAGTCGTTGTTCACGAAGTTGGTGACGGGGACTCCTCCGTTGGGGTAGTCGATGTAGAAGTTGCGAGGGTTCCCGAAGACGCTTTGTTGACCCGCGTTTCGATGCGTGATCGAACACCGCTTCACGGGTAACAAATACGAGTTCGTCCACCCCATGCCGAGGGCGTGTTTGGTTTCGATGTCCTTTTTGAAGTTTACCGACTCACTCGTGGCGGTCGGAACGTAGGAACCCGAGACCAATTCGCGCCGAATACTTTGAGACGCCACCTTTGTCCGCGTCCACTTTTGAACCTTCAACGTCTTGGACCAATTCAAGGCATTCGTGGGAAAGTACCAAAAGGCGAAGCCATTGAGTACGAACCGCGCTCCGAAGGCGTTGGTGACGTGTTCAAGAACGTCGAAGCACGAGTTGAAGTCCTTGGGGTAAAAAGCCCGCCTCCCAAACTCGTCCTCACGTGCTTCATTTTGCTCGGAGAAGGCTTGGGCCTTGACGAAGGTTTGTTCCAACATGGAGGTCGGGAACTCGGCTCCGTCGGTGGTGGTCCATGCTTCACCACCCGACACTTGTTCTTCATTGAAAAGGTCGACGACCTCTTTGAGTTGAATGTCGGAACCGTTCCAAAAATTGGCCGTCGGGATTTTGTTGACGCAAATGGCCAAGAGTTCGGCCAACGTCTTCTTCCCCAAGAAGGCTTCCCCGTCGCTCTTTTTGAATTCAATGTTGCGGAGGCGGTTGAGCCCACACGACGCTCGAACGGTGACGAGGTACGGTCGGTCTTGTGTTTCGTACTCAATGGCCTCGTGGATCAAAGACCCAACCCACCACGGCTCCCAATGTGTTCCTCCTCCGTTGTAGTAGACGGCCACTCCGAAGCGGGAGTCGTTGTTGTCTTTGATGACGGAGGGGAATACTTCAAGGGCCGCCGTTTCGATGGCAAAGGTGAATTCACAAGAGGACGGAATGACCGCCCCTCCAAGGTGGTCCGTTGGACCGTCCCAACTCAAACCGAAACCGTCTTCGGTGAGTTGGACTTCGTGAGGTGCGGCGTTTGACGACAAGCCAAAGTCTTGGTGGCCGTTGGCCGTGTCGTTATCAATGAACTCGACGCGCCATTGCCTTCCCGTTGGGTCGTGAAACTCCGAGAATATGCGAGCGCGCCAATTGCCCGAGGTGGTGTTGGTGGCTTGTGTTGGCATTAGCGGGCGCGGTTTCTTCGGGCGCGTTCATGAGACAAGACAATGTCCGTTCCATGTATTCGCCCCGTGACGTTCATGTTGTTGTTGGTCCCCGCGACTTGACCCAAGAAGGACCCCATGCGCTCGAACGGGATGACGGCTTCTCGTCCCGAAGGGTTGTCACCAATGAGGGCAAGGGTTGGCCCCATTGTGAGGCCTCCCGAGTGAAGCTTGGGTACCGAGGTAAGAAGGGCGGCGATTGCGGCTTTGTAGCCCGCGGCCTTCGCAACACCCGCGGCTCCTCCCGTGGCCACGTTGTCGGGCGTTGGGGAGAATGCGAGGGAGATGGCTTGCGCGATTGCGGCTTTGACCGCTTGGAGTGCGATTTGGCCCAACATGCGCGTGGCCGCTTGGCCGAAGTTCTCCACTTCTCCCGTGGCCGACTTGAACCCAAGTTCCACGAGGTCGGAGACCGCCGCGCCCGCGTCTTGTGCGGTGAACAAGGCTTCGTTGGCCTTGACTTGCTGGTCCGTGGTTTCGGCGAGGAGGCTTCGGAAGTTCTCCGCTTGTGCCACGAGTTCGGCGAACCGCTCGGTGTTGGCGAACTCGGGGTCGTTGAGAATGCTTTGTGTCAAGGCCTCGTCAAGCGCGGCGAGGGCCGTTTGTGCGGCTTGGAGGTCGGTGACAATGCCGAGTCCTTGTTGTACCGAGAGACTTTTGAGTGTCTCTTGGAGGGCTTCGAAGGGAGTTTGTGCCGTCTCCGCTACTTCGGCAAATTCAGCCATTCGGGACACGAGGTCCGCCAAGACCGTGTCCGCTCCCGCAAAGTCGGCCTCGACTATTTTTCGGACCGCCGTTTCGATCGCCGAGAACTTGTCGGACGAAAGGTCCTTCCCGAACAAGGTTTCCAATTCGGTGGTGGCGGCGAGTGTCTTTTCGAGTGCGGCTTGTACACTTTCGAGGGTCGCTTCGGGCTTCTTCCCGTCTCCGCCTTTGACGTCAACAACGACTTCGACTTTGCTTTCGAGGGCCGCCGTTTTGTCGTCAAGTTCTTCTTGAACGCTTTGAAGCCGTTTTGTGAGGGCTTCTTCGACCGTCTTGAATGCGTCGTCGGTTGACAAGCCGTCGCCGAATGGGTCGGCGGCCAATATGATGTCAAGCACAAAAGGCGAGAACTCCACGCCCGCGGCTTCCGCTATGATGGCGGCGTTGGCTTCTCGTGCAACTTGTGAAAATTCACCCGTCTCGAAGTTGAACGGGTTGACAATTCCCAAGTCCGCCGCTTGGAGTGTGCTTTGTGCGAGTTCCAATTCCTTCTCGAAGAACTTTCCAAAGGACTCGGGCGAGATGTTCTCCAACTCACTCCGAAGGGCGGAGGTTTGTTTTTGAAGCGCGCCAATTGTTTGTCCTTCCGCTTCCAATGCGAAGGCCTCCCGAAGAAGGACACCACGCGCGGCGAGTTGTTTGACCCCGTCGGAGAGAAGGTCATTTTGGGCGTCGATCGTTTCGTTGAAGTCCAAGACCGCATCGTTGGCGATGTACGAGTCTTGCGACATGTTGTACAAGGCCGTCCCCAATGCGGCGGCACCAAGTAAGACCACGCCGTACGGGTTGGTCGTTAAGAACAACGAGGCCGCCTTGAATGCTTTGACGGAGTTTTGAACCCCGCGAATGAGGCCTCCGATTGCCGAAGTGACGGGACCAAGGGCCGCGGCGAATAAGCCAAACTTGACGACCGTTCCTTGCGTCTCGGGAGAGAGTTGAGAGAAGCTTGTGGCGAGTCTCTTGATTTTGTCGATGACCTTGGTGACCGTCGGAGCCAAGGCGGTGCCGAGGCTTATTTGTGCGGCTTCAATTGCCGAACGCATGGCGGCGAGTCCACCGTTGGCGGTGTCGTCCATGTCGGCGGCCATGCTCTTGGCTTTGCCTCCCGAGTTCTTCAACTCTTTCCCAAGGTCTTCGAGGTCTTCGAGGTTCTTTCCGAAGATGGGTTGGAGAATGGCCGCACGTTTGCCGAGGACTTTGATTGCGTCCGAATACGACAAGGAGCCATTGATGAGACCCGTGAAGGTGTCTTTGACGTCGACCCCTTGGGCGGCGAGTTCCGAGAACGCCATTTTGAGCTTCGTTCCCGCGTCGCTTCCCGCGATGCCGTTGTTGGCAAGGACACCAAGAAGGGCGGTTGTCTCCTCCAAAGAGAAGCCGAATTCGTTGGCGACGGGAGCCGCGTTCTTCATTGACTCCGAGAACTTTTCGAGGTCAAGGGCGGAACCCGCGAAGGCGGTGGCCATGATGTCGGCGACGTCTCCCGCGGACTCGGCTTCAAGTCCGAATTGGGCGAGGGTAGTTCCTACCGTGTCGGCGGTTGGGCCAAGTTCTTGTCCGAAGGCTTGGGCGAGGGCGAGGGTTGATTCGGTCGCGCTCGTGATCTCCCCCGCGGAGAGTCCCAATTTGGCGAACGAGAGTTGGAGGTCGGAGACCGAGGACGCCGAGAACACCGTGGACGCGCCAAGGTCCCGCGCGTTCTTTTCAAGTGAGGCGAACTCTTGACCCGTCGCACCCGACACGGCCTTCACCTTCTTCATGGCCAACTCGAAGTCGGCGGCCACCTTGAAGGAAGAGGCACCGATGGCACCGAGTGGAGCGGTTACACCCAAGGAAAGACCACGACCCACACTCGACAAAGAGTTGGCGGTGTTGCGGATCTTCTTTTGGGCGGTTGTCAAGCCCCTCTCAAACTTCCGAGAGTCAAGGCCGAGGACTACATTGAGGAGGGATTGACGCGCCATTGTGCGATTTGGTCTTGTTGTTCTTTGGTTAGTTCATGACCGACTTGGGATTGGTTCTCGGAATACGGGGAGAAGTCTTCGGGCGTGAAGGGTTGGGGCCTCCTTTTGGGGTCTCGGTTCGCATTGGCGAAGAGTGCCATGACGCTCGACGTGTGTTCCCACTTTCGTCGGTCTCGGTCCGTTTCTCCACGAGCAAACGCGGCGAACTCCATGAACGTCATGTCCCAAAACTCCCGCGGACGTAGACCGAAGCCCAACCCGAGGGAGTAGAGGTCCAACCAAGAAGTGGGAGAAGAGGGAGCAAAGTGACCTTCACCCCCTCCCGTTAGTTTCCCGCTTTGTCTCCTCCTTGGTTACCGAGTGACTCTCCAATGGCTTCCGACAACATGTTGAACTTGTCGAGGTCCGCACATACAACCGCCGCGAGGTGGTCGAAGGCGATGTCGGGACGATCAAACCCACCGAAGTCGGCGGCGTTCATGATGCCCCAATACACGACGGTCGGCACGAACTCCAAGGGGTTCTTGGACACGAACTCGTCGAGGCCCGCCAACTCCAACCCGCGGTCTTGGGTAAGAAGTCGAAAGGCGTTCATGTTGAGAAGGATGTCGTGAGACTTCCCACCAACTTCGACGGACGTTTGCCCGCGCAATGTGTTGTCTTTGGCCATGCTTTAAGAATTAGGCGAAGTTGCCCGTGGTCATTGTGTCGCAGTCGAACGAGACGTTGAACGACGTGGAGTCATTCAAAGGCGCGGACTCTTCGAAGCTTGTGATGTATGCGTTGACTTGGACGTATGGGTCACCCGCTACTCCCGACCCGTACCGAAGGGTCAATTGTGCCTTGTCTTTCGCGGCGGCGAAGAGGTGAGTTTGTCCGACATTGTCGTACGCCGTGAGGCCTTCGATTGTCATGGTGACGCTTTGTTGCCCTGGAAGGACACTTCGCGCTCCGTCGTTGTCTTTGCATACGGTTTCGATCATCTCGTTGGAGATGTTCATGGACGCATTTGTGCCGCATGCGATGAGGTCGTAGTTGGTGTCACCACTTGCGTCGGCGTCGAGGATGTATACCCCGACGAGGTTTCCTTTTACGGTTCCCGTTGTAGCCATTGTTTTGGAGGTTTATTCGTTTGAGGTTGGTTCTTCGTCGAACGCTTCCTCGGAGACCTCTTCTTCAATTGACTCTTCACACTCTTCGCATGGCTCGTCCTCGTCCTCACATGGACAAGGGTGAGTCGGTGCGGGGTCGGTGACCGTTGGGTGTACGATACATGAGCCCTCTTCGATGAGTCGAAGGGCCATTGTTTCGTCGTCAATGAGGACGGTATGTCCGATGGGCCATTTGCGGCCCTTGGGGTTGGCGATGACTTGGAGTTTCACGCCTCGAAGGAACCAAAGTCAAGACGCCCGTGGGTTGACGGCGTCAAGTATGTCCGCCCGATGAGGGGCGCGATACGATGACGGTGTATTCCGTGACGGTGACAAAGGTTTCGTCTTCGTCAATGAGTCCCGTTTCGATGTCCTCGAAGCGTATCTCGTAGGCCTCCCCCGAAATTGTGTTCTCGTATTTGTCGAGTTCGTTTCGGCAAGCTTGGGCAATGAGGTACGACGTACGTGGGTCTTTGGCGTAGGCCAAGACTTGCACCGTGGCGAAGTCCAAGTCGCTCGAACGGTGTTTGGTTTCGGAGGTTCGGATGTCGATGAGGTCCACGACAATGGCGGGGACGCCGTCTCCTTGTTTCCGTTGGATGGGGTACACCGAAGACGAGTCCACGAGGGCCATGACTCCGAGGTCCGCTTGTAGTATGTCAATGATGGCTCCCAACATTAGATTCCGAATTTGGATTGGATGAGAGAGTCGAGACGAGTGAAGAACCCGTTGACCAACTTTTCCTTCGTTTGTTTGAATGCGTTTTGTACGAAGAACCTTCCGCGGAACCCTCCGTGGTTTATGGTTTGGCTTCGTATGATCTCCCCGCCACCTCTTGGAATGGAGAAGGCGTTGTCCTTTGCTTTCCTCATTCCCGCCTTGGTGCCGAGGTTCACAAGGTGGGCATGTGGAGCCCCCTTCTTCCCTCCTCTTGGACCGACCACAAATTTGGCTCCTTCCGAACGGTTCTTCTTCGCTTTTCGGATTCCAATGGAAGCCGCAAGACGCCCCGTTCTTCGAGGTCCCGAACTTGTCTTCATGCGCCGCGCCATTGGTCGAGCCGCTTGGCGGTACAACTCCTCGACGCTCTTGTTGGATGCACCGAGGCGGAGAAGTCGTTCGAGCTTCCTTTCGAGTTCGTCGAACCCTTGTTCTTTGAATGAGAAGGAAAGTTTGTCCATGAGTTAGGCTTCGGCGTTGTCTCGTTTTGTGGTTGTGATTCGGATGGCCTCGTTTCGTCCCATGACCTCCACCGAGTGGACGTCGTAGTATTCACCGTCGTACAACAAGCGATCTTCGTTTGTGATGCTCCCGTTGTAACGAAGGACGAAGTGGACTTGGTCGACTCCGACCGTTTGTCTTCCTTCTTGTTTCTCGGTTCCTCTCTTGTATTGAACCTCGGCCCAATACGTTCCGCGGTTGGTGTAGGAGACCACCGAATGGTTCCAAGCGTCAACCGCTACTCCTCGGGCGAGATGGGACACACGTTTGTCAAGGCGTCCAATTTTCATGTGAAGCTTTTGAGGCGGTGCGGGTTCATGAGGTAACGAGAAGCCATTGGGGTCTCGAAGACCCGAAACGGTGTCACGTCTTGGCGGTTCTCGTACAAGTGACCAACCACGAGCAACATGGCCGCAACAAGGGCGTCGGGTCGGGTGGGGTCGGTGTACCCGCTCTTCGTGTCAATTCTCCAAGCGTTCAAGGTTTCCTTGACGTCCGTGGGTTCATTGAGAAGCCGCAACCGTGCGGGGTAGGAACCCCCGTCGAACTCGTAGTCCGCGGCGTTCAAATACGTCCTCACTCCTTGGGCGTTCATGTACGAAACACCGTTCCCTTCGTCCGCGCTTATTGTGGCGCGCGGTCCGACGTGGATGTTGGTGTATTCGCCAAGAGTGTCGAATGAGTGCGAAACTTTGGTCTCGGCGAGGTGTGCGTTGGTGTATGCCGTGACGTGATCGAAGGCGACACCGATGAGGGTGGTGACGAGTGCGTCGTCGGTTGAATGTTCAACCCTCAAATGGTTCTTCGCCGTTGCCAAGGACACGACGTCGGTGGGGGTCGGGAAGGTTTCTTGTACTTGGTTCATGGTGAAGAGTGAAGTGAGAATGGGGACGAACCCGTTGTCCGTCCCCTTCCCGTTGGTTTCAATTATGCGGCGGGGTCTTGGTTTACGGTCAAGCCACCGAGGACTTGAACGGAACCCGCGCGGCGTACGTTGCCGTCGGCGTAGTAGTCGGCCAAGAGTCGAATGACTCCCGTGTGGCTCAATGTGTACGGGTCAATGGTGACGTCGAGCCCTCCGAATTGTGCAATGAACAAGTCCGAAGCGTCCAAGAAAAAGATGGGTCGGATGTCCACGTCGTTCGTGGTTGAAGTGATGCCCGAGAAGTATGGGTCGGCGTCCACGTGTTGCGTGGCCACATTGGTCGACGCGAAGACGTTGTACCCGAGGATCTCGTTGGCAACGTTCAAAATTTGCCCTCCCGTGCTTTGAGACACGCTCTTCAAATAGGCCGCCATGACGGGGTCCATGAGGATGCCGTGGTTGGGTCCCGCGGGGTTGTTGGCGAGGTATTCACCCTCGAACCGCGTGAAGTCCGCGTACGACGTTGCCTTGCATGTGTCGGCGTCGACCACACTTCCGTCCGTGATGTTCGTGGAAGCGAACAACTTGGTGCCGATGATGTATTGGTCGAGTTCGTTGGCGATTGCGTTGGACATGTCCCGAGCGATGACCGCGTCCAATTGCGGGTCGCTTTGGTTCAACATTTGGCGCGTGAGGTCCATTCGCATGGCGAACCGCTTGGGGGACAATTTTGGCCCACCGAAGTCTCCGTCAACGTTTGCAACACTTACACCTTCGGACGTTGTTGTCGCTTCGGCATTTGGCAAGCTTGGCAATACCAAGTCACCCGTGGCTTGGATGACCGTGGCCCCCATGCGCTCCAAGACGGGAATGGGTCGAAGACCTTCCACAATTGAAGCGTGGTCAATTCCTCGGGTTTTGTCCCCTTGGTTTTGAAGTGTGATTCCGTCGCCCGCGTTCACGCCGTACGACTCATTCGCGCGCTTCTCGTCCATGAGGAAGGACGGGATGGTCAAGTTGCCACGTGCGCTTTGGCCCGTCTTGGCAAGTTCGGAGCGTCCTTCTTGTGCCATTTCAGCTTCGAGCCCTTGCAACTTCCCCGTGTTGGAGATGTCTTGGATGGCTTTTGTGATGCTGAATTTGCCTCGGATTTGCTCGACCTCTTTGGCTTCGCTTTTGCTTGACGCATTGCCCGCGGCAACCGCAAACACGGCTTCGTTGTTCTTGGCGCGTTGGATGGCGTCGTCGAGGTCCGCGATTTTCGTGTGGATCTCGTCTTGGCGTTCGTTCTCGGTGTCCGAGAAGTCCCGCCCTTCGGTGGTGACGTTGTCGAGGAGGCTTTCGAGTTCCTCGACCAACCCACCACGCTCTTCCATGAGTTTGTTGGAGTTTTTCATTTGTTGGTTTTGAGTTTTGCGAGGGCGAGTCGTTGCCGTGACCGCTTCAAACGGTCGAACGTCTTGTCCTTTTCCTCGACTTGGATTTGTTGTTTGGGTTCTTGTTGGGGGGGCGATGGAAGCGAACGCGCGGCCACGTGTGTGGTCTCGTATGCGCCGTAAGTCGTGACCGACAAGTCAATGAGCGAACCGAGGCGGGTGACGTGACGGTGTGGTGTTCCGTCACGGTCTTCCCACTCGTCCGCGTCCACGGTGAAGGCGAACGAAGCTTGGTCGACGTCTCCGCGGAGAATGCTTTGGTGTAAGTCTTGGGCGTATGATTGAGGCCCAACGGGGAAAGAGAAGTACAACCCTTTCTCGTCCAACCTCATGTCCAACGTTCCCTTCCCGTCTCGTGAACGAGCCAATGGGAAGTTCGGGTCGTGGTTGAACAACATTCGGACGTCGTCATTGAGAACGTCGGCGAATGCGTTGGGGTCAATGGTTTCGGTAAACTTTCCGAGGTCGGCTTCCCCGTCGAAGACGGAGGCGTACCCCTCAATGGTTGGCGTTTTGTCTTGGGCGTCGTCGTTGCGCGCCTCGATGTATGTGGTGATGAACCTTCGTTCCATGTTTTGATCTTGTTGGCGTTTGTCGGTCACTCTTGCGCGGTGAGTTTGTCTCCGTACTTGGCGGCGGAGGTGAGTGGAATTTGATTCACTTGACACAAGTGGAGGTCTCCCGCTTCTCCTATGCCATTGAGGTCTTCAAGGGCTCGGACTTCGTTGACACTCATGAAGCCATGTTGGAGGGCGGTGGCGTAGTACTCACGGCGTGAGTCGAGGTCACCACGCAACAAAGACCTCATGTCGAAGCGGACATTGAATTCACCTCGTTCCCGTTCGGGCAAGACTTTACGTTCGAACTCCATTTCGAACCGCCGAGCCCACGGAATGAGTGTTTGTTGGGCGAATGCGATGAGAATTTGTTCGACGTTGTTGTACGTGGTGGCCCCGTCCGCTTGGATGAGAATGGGGGGTATGTTGAAGATTCGCGCGACCTCCTCGACTTGGAATTTGCGGGTGGCGATGAATTGCGCCTCGTCGGGCGGGATGGTCGATCGCTCGAATTTGAGACCGTGTTCGAGTATGGCGGTTTCGTGGGCGTTGTGGAGGCCTTGGTGTTGCGCGCTCCACGTGTTCTTCAAGCGGAGGTATTGTTCGTCGGTGAGTGACTTGTCGGTCATTAAGTACCCGCCAATGTTCCCTCCCGTTCCAAAGAAGCGCGCGCCGTATTCCATTGCCGCCGCCGTGATTCCCATGTTTTCCATGTGGAGGCGGATGGGAGATTTGCCGCGGAAGTTTTCCAACACAACGAGGTCGTCGGGGTAGTACACGGAACCCGAGTCCTTGTCGCGGAATATGGCTTGGCCTTCGTACGTGTCCCTCACAATTGAGAGAGGGTTGAGTGGATGAAGCGCGGCGGCCCGTGAAGTGACCGAGCCTCGTTCGATAAGCGCATACGCACACCCGTACAAAAGGGCGTCCGACAACATGCGCTCGACAAAAGTGAAGGAGGTGAGGTCTTGGTTGGGCTCGGAGTTAAGGAGGACAAAGGCGGGGTGTTCCTTGGCCAATGTCTTCCCGTTTGCCGTCTCACGGTAAAGGTTGAGAGGCATGGAAGCGAGTGTCGAAGCGATCTTGTTGACCGAAGCGTACACCGCCGAAAGTGACAACGCCCCTTCTTCGGAGATGCCGACGCCCGATTTGGTGGAGCGACCGAAGACGCCAAGGAAGGGCGAAGTGATGTTCAAGTTGTGGTCACGTTTTTCCGCGTCGGGTTTGTTTCGACGTAGGAAGCGCGACAAGAAGTCCAATTCGAGGGAGAACCGCATGGCGCGAAACTCCGTCACCTACTTCGCGGAGGCGTTGACGGCGTCAAGTTTTGCGGCGGGCTTTGTTCCATTTGGACAAGACCGAAGCGAATATCTCGTGGCCGTTGTAGCGAGTGCGGCCAAAGATGTCCATGTGGTCATGTTCGACGCTCCAATATGCGTCCCCGTGGGAGCGGTGGTCTTTGAGGCGTTTGAAGTATTCGTCCACGAAGCCTTCGCGCGTGGAGATTTTGGGAGCGAGTCGGAGAAGTCGGGAAGGGTCTTTTGGTTGGTAGGTCACAAGGTTCGGATGTTGTAATTGTCGGGGATGTTGGTGGGGGCTTTGCTTTGGTCGGTCATGGCTTGGCCGATGGCCATGACGTGGGCAACAACGCCGTCAATTTTGTCGCCGCTCTTCTCCTTGTCGGGCTTTATGTTGCCGCTCGGGTCGGTCTTCAAAGTGACGTTCCCAAACATGTACCGCAAGACGGGGTCGCCGTCGTGTGCGATCTTCCCTTCCGCCATGAGTCGCTCCACTTCTTTGCATGGCGTGGACATGGAGACAAACCCTTGGCCGTACGGGACAAGGTTGAGACCGTCGGCGGCGAGGTTGAGGACGCATTGGGAAGAGTTGAAACGGTCGAAGGCGATGGCCTCAATGTTGAAGCGCGAAGCGAGTGGGGCTTCGTCAAACTTGACGACACCTCCTTCAATGTGGTACCCCGTGAGGAAGCGTCGGATGGAGTCGTAGTCGGTGACGTTGCCTTCCGTGATGAAGACGTTGTCGAAAGTGTGGAAGGTCTCGTATATGTGGGCGCCACTTGAAGCCAAGCGACGGGTGACGGCCTCTTCGGGCAACCAATACCAAGACCTCGTCAAGTAGCCACCGTCTTCGGTTG
>Ga0129327_10001123_pt1 | contig 15994 bp, 15 predicted proteins | sample CPBDNA_6_FD_111799 | JGI IMG/M metagenome (GOLD analysis project Ga0129327, IMG submission 111799) | Freshwater to marine salinity gradient microbial communities from Chesapeake Bay, USA - CPBay_Spr_31_0.8_DNA | ecosystem: Environmental > Aquatic > Marine > Coastal | place: USA: Chesapeake Bay... | reverse complement strand
ACGCATCACTGGGCGCGAAGCCGCCGCCGCGGTGATGGAAAGCGCAGGCATTTACGACGTCGAGATCGTCGAATGCCACGGCACCTTGACCGACCACTACGACCCAACCAACAAACGCCTCGCCCTCAGCCAAGACAACTATCGCGGCAGTAGCCTCGCCGCGCTAGGCGTCGCCGCACACGAAGCAGGCCATGCCATCCAACACAAGCAGGCCTATGCGCCGCTCAACCTGCGTATGGCACTCGTGCCCATCACCAGTATCGCCTCGCAAGCCCTCCCCTTTGTTATGCTCGGTGGCTTTATGCTGTTCCACAGCCCGATGCTGATCAACCTTGGCATCGCAATCTATTTGATCCTGACCGTCTTCCAACTCGTCACACTGCCCGTCGAATTCGATGCCAGTAAGCGTGCGAAGGCGCAACTCGTCGGCCTCGGCATCATCGATCAAGACGAAATGGTTGGCGTCAACAAGACACTCGACGCAGCCGCTTACACCTATGTCGCTGCCTTTGTCTCCAGCCTCGGCTGGTTGCTCTACATGCTCCTCGGCAATCGCGACTAAACAGCCTTTTAGCTAAAGCACCCTGACACCCCGTCGAAACCGCCGGGGTGTTTTTGTGTATGCATCAAAACAACAACTCCCTAGATTTATTTACATTAGGTTTACATTTAAATAGTTGAAGCATTTTCTCAGATGTATTAAATCTTTTATATCCATCTGCACATTAAATGCTTAAGAAAGTATATCTTATCGGCGTTAGCATCTTGCTACTGATGCCAACTGCCCAAGCAGTGATTCTCTATGACGGAGATGATTCAGGAAATTTAACTACACCTTCGAGCGGAGCGCCGTTCGATTCTGTCGCACGTGTTTGCAACAATGGAGGTGGAAATACAGCAGGCAGTGCCGTCCATATTCGCGGGAAATACATGCTCACCGCGAATCACGTCCAACTACGGACGCATATCACATTCGATGGCATTACATACTTGGAGCGGGACACCAGCTTCAACCCTATTAGAATCGGCACCACTGACATGAAGTTAATTAAGCTGGTGCAATCCCCCGGGTTGCCCGCCACCGAACTATTTTCCGACAACTCTGGTGATACATCTGTAACAACAACTTTAATTGGATGGGGAGTTGGCAGGGACACCGGCGTGAATGACTCAGGAGCAGGATCCACAAATATTTGGCAATGGGGCAACACTGGAACTCTGAAAAAACGATGGGGCACAAATACTATAGCCGCCTCAGGTAGCGGCGAAGTAACCACAGACACGAACTACGATTATTTAATTACCTATTTAGACCGAAATGCAGGAATTAATGAAGCTGCAGCAACACTATACGACTCAGGATCTGGACTCTATTTAGAGCAAAATGGGTCTTGGAAGCTTGTGGGACTAACGGCTGCAATTACCTCAAACAACGGTCCGACAGAACAAGAACCAACTAATCCTTACAACTCCACCTTTGGCATTTTTAATTCGCGCGATCGCAATTTTTTCGTGCGCATTAGCAGTTACGCCTCCGCCATCGAAGCCGCCATCCCCGACACTGACACCTACGCAGGCTGGAAAACCGATCACAGCCTCTACGGAGCCGACGCAGACAACACTGCCGACACGGACGACGACGGCATCAGTCAACTACATGAATTTGCACTTGGCGGAGACCCCAACGTCAACGACATCAGTATCCTGCCCACCCATTCGCTAGTCGAAGACAACGGCAGCACATACCTGGAAATCACACTCACGCGTCCAAAGAATCTTCAAGGAGTGACCTACATGCCGCAAACAACGACTGATCTTTCAAACTGGCCAAGTGACTCCACAGGTATCGCCGACAACGACCCTACTCCAATCGACAATGGCGACGGCACCGAGACACTCGCATACCGCCGCAGTCAAGCAGTGGCAGAAATGAATCAAGCCTACCTACGCGTCGAGATTTCCGAAACGCCATAGGAATCCGATAAAGGCTTGACCCATACATCAGCTACGCCATTTTTCGCCTTTTCTGAGTCGGGCCGTAGCGCAGTCTGGTAGCGCACTTCGCTGGGGGTGAAGGGGTCGCAGGTTCAAATCCTGTCGGCCCGACCATGAAAAACGTCAACTTGTTGGCGTTTTTTTATGGGCGCATGGCTGACAGCGGTTTGGACCTGTGAATCAGCAGGTTTAACGAAGCATTTTAGCAACGTATGTTGCGGCTCGAAAATGCGTAGAGGGCGAAGCAATCCTGTCGGCCCGACCATGAAAAACGTCAACTTGTTGGCGTTTTTTTATGGGCGCATGGCTGACAGCGGTTTGGGCCTGCGAACCAGCAGGTTTAACGAAGCATTCCAGCAACGAACGTTGCGAATCAGGAATGCGTAGAGGGCGAAGTAATCCTGTCGGCCCGACCATTTTGATCTAATTAAGCCAACTTCTAAGTTGGCTTAATTGAAAATTTCTGACTTTGAATAAATAGACCCTAAAACACTCAAAAAAGGATTTTTTGTGTCCCTATGTGTGTTCAAAGTGCAGGTCACTTGGAAAGCCGCTCTAACATTCAACGACTTACGCAAAAAACCGACAGGTTTGTGCCCCGTCTGAGCAGAATATCCGATGGCTCCAATGAAATTCGAGGATTTGCGAGATCAGGTTTACGCGATCTCTTCAGCCTCCGAGTCTCTTGGCCCGCTCGTTAAGAATTTCGCGATACCGGAACTGATGCCCCTTTGATAAGTGGCTTCGCTCAATCAAATCATCAAATGCAGGCATGGCCTCCTGTAAATCTTGGAGAATCTTGGCGACCTGCATTTCTGTTAATTTCAGGCGCTCGCGGCAAAAGTAATTCAGCCACAACTTTCGAGTGAGTTTCTTCTTTTTCCCGTGTAAGGGTAACGCGCTCTCTTCTTTGGCATTCTCCAAAACCAGAGTTGAATTCAAGAGGTCATATGCAGGAGTTAGAGATACGACTCCATTCTGCACCCAAATTGAAAAATTTTTCAAGTGCATGTCCTCATTTCCCGTAAGGAAGCAGAACAACAGGCGCTTCGCCAATTTGGGCTTCTCAATTACAGGAAAAGTGCAGAATTCATCGACCAACTGAACAACCCGCTCCAAAGAACTGGCATACTTTGTCTCACGGGTTAAGGACGAGAGTTGAGCGAAATCCTCTACATGGACTTTACCCGAACGCCCTTCCCGATCATAGCGTTTCACAAAATAAACCCAACTATCATCCTGAGCACGTAACAAGCCATGCACAGGTACGTCAATTCCGGCTACAGCTGCCATACTCATCGTCAACGCCTCGTTCGCAGGTACCTCTTCGTAAGCCAACGGATTAGGCTTCAGAATAAATTTTCCTCCGCGATTCACCAATCCAAAGGAGGAATCTTTCAATTTCAGAACAGCCGAAAGCTTAGGCTGCACCCCTTGAATCGACATTTTGTCCGAACGTCGTCGCACTTCGCGAAGTTGCTCCTGATAGGAATACTCCAATGGCTCTAAATGTTTAAGCTTGGGATGGATGCGCTTCAAGCCAGCCTCTGAGTATTCTTGCCCCGGAAGCAATGATTCTAAACTGATAGGACAATACGACATAGTTAGGCTTCCTCAAGCTCAGTAATCGTGCTCTTGGAAAGGCGCACAGAAAGCGACCCGACCAAATCCCTTCCGACCGTTACCAACTGCTTAAAGTAGTCGTTACGATCTATCTTGTGCGTCTTTAAGAGTGCTTCCAGTTGCGCCCCCTCCGGCAACAAGCCATCAAACACAGCAGGAAACTCTTTAAAGGTATAAGCCTCCTGACGAACAGGAAGCGTCAGTGAAATAGGCGTATCCTTATAACCATCTATATATTCAAAGACCCAAAGGCCGCCCAGTTCTTCCTGCAAGTAACCAGCAAAAATCTCCGACTGGAAGACCTCTGCTCTTCGAAGCACCTTTATCTCACTGTCCGTCATTCAGACACCTCCCAAGACCGTTTCCACTCATCAACCAAGGGTCCAAAAGGCCGCAACTCAACATTGAGAACACTCAGGATTGCTTCGACATGCACCCAAACTGTTCTGCCCTTTCCGGCTTCCAAATCCTGAATCACAGATCGGCTAACACCAGCCAACTCCGCCAGCCCAATTTGCGTCAAACCAGCCTTCTTCCGGTGAAAGGTAATCAAATGTCCAAGTTGCTTACTACGCATGATATATCCTGCAAAATTATTAATCTCTAACAACTATTTCATAGTCGACTCCTAAAATCAACCTTTTTGCATGATATAAAATGCATTAATCAAGATTTAGGTACCTAAACACTAGAATACCATCAATCAACTAGCATTACGCCTGATATATCAGGCGTAAAAGCCCTCTAGATGAATACTTTTGACTCCAAGCCATGTAAGATGTCTCTGGTCACGATTGAGCTATTCGAGCTGACAATCACCTCAATTGCTGCCTTGAGAGGCTCAGGAAGTTTACCCCAACTCTTCACAAGATTAGACAATCTGAGACAGAGCGCGTCAGAACTTTGTGTCCTTATGTGTGTCCATTGGGCTTGCTTGAAAGTTTAAGTTACTCTCATTGAGCATTTTCGGAGTTTCTAGACAGAGGTTCAAATCCTGTCGGCCCGACCATGAAAAACGTCAACTTGTTGGCGTTTTTTTATGGGTGCGAGAGATTTCGCGTTCTTACTTTTTAACTTGATCGAGAACTAATGTAATTTGCTTTTCCAACGATGCGATGTCTACACTCTTGAAAAAATATTTATTCTGTTCATTAATCGTAATAGAGTTTCTTTTACTCAGTCCAAACAGGGCGTGATCTACGCCAGCAGTAATCAATGAAACCCGAGGAAACATCATACATTCATAGGCTTCTTTTTCTGTAATGAACCAGAATGTAACGCTCTTGAAAACATATATAACTCTTTCATTTGTGAAGATGAGTTCACCTGAAGTCCTTTTACCAGACAATAATCTAAACAGGCCGATAATTATATTCAACGGGAAAGGATATATTGCCGTCTTCTCTGCCTTGACGCGCCAAGTTTGACTTTCTCCTTCAAGCAGCATTTCGCCAAATTTTAGGCCTTTCTTTGTTTGCGCTGAGTTCGGCGTGTTACTCTCACTTGTTGCATTGGTATCTGTCTTGTCTGTATTGTTTGTCATTGTGTTATTATGTTGGGATTAATATGCTATCGTTATGTTGGTGTTAGTTTCTATAAAAACTAAATGTAAAATCATTTTAATCCTGTCATGATTTGCTCATGGACTCGGTAATATGCAGTACCATTTCGAGGAACCTGAGTAACCACCCTCAAGTTGACCGTTGAAGATGCGCTGTAAAAATAGATGGTTGTCGTTACAAATCCTTCATTAACCTCGCGACTGCCAACGATCTGCTTATTAATATTATCTTCGGATACGACTTTAAAGCCGTTGCTGAGCAATGTATTTTTAACTAAAGCCTTCGCGGCTTCGTAATCGAAGCCCGATAAGCTTGTATTGCCTTCGAACGTAGTCGTATCACCGAGGTAAGCTGCTTGCACTGGATCATTTGAAATTCCAGGGCTTGAGCAACCAACTATTAGCAGTAACGCGAATGCTGAGATCAGAAGAGTTATCTGTTTTTTCATGATAATTTTCATATCGTAGTTATTCGAGTCATTGAATGCGATTAAGCAGGTTTTTAAGTTCGTTTTTTCCAAAATCAGAGATGTCGGGGTTCTCCAAGGCTCGATGGGCTTGGTTTATTGCTTCATCAGTAAAGCCATTTGATTGTAACGCTAAGGCTAGGTTTGCTCCTGCATAGGGATGCGTAGGGTTAATGATAATCGCCTGAGTTAGCAAGACGACTGCTTTCACTGGCGATCCATTTAAAGCGTAACATCTCCCCAGCATATTACATGCATTCGAAGAAATTGATTCTTCTATTACTTTAGAATAGAGGCTTTCTGCTGATATAAGATCAGGAGGGTCTGAAAAAAATGCAATATCCCCCCCCCTATAGGCAGGAGACTTCAAGTTCGAATCGATCAATCGAAACCCCCCAAAACTGGTTAAAATAAAATCTAAGTTTTTTGTGCCTGTAAGGCGAACAGCATTGGCCTCATCAATAAAAGCGAAGCTTCCAGCATGCTTCGGAATCAGACTCGATAACCCCCGATCTTCAAGAGCCGCGGCGCAATGAATCTGGTCAGGCATTTCGATAGGGTAGCAGGCACCGAAATAGAGAAAAACACTCTCAGTGACGGGGAAATTTTCCAGCCTAGCTTTTTCAGCCATAGATCTAGCGTAAGTAGGGAAATTAAGAAACAAACTAGAATACTGAAGCCCATCTCGAAGGCTTATGCTTTTGAATCCATCCTCCACAAGTAACTCTTTTCGGCCGATGCCATTGGGGAACTTGGAGATTGGCTTGTAATTTAAAGCATCGCTAAAGCCTTCACATTGATAATTCGACTCAAGGATGTGACTCCAAAAGCTGACTACTTTTGCAAATTGATCAACGCTCGAAAGCTCTGCCACCACTACAGGATCCAGCTTGTAATTGCCGTTAAATGCACTCTCTAAAATCAATTGCCGAACATCAGGATTGGACGACAGGAAGCCCTCTAGATTTTCAACAGAAAAAGCCAACACGCATCTAGATACAACTGGACTCTTTGCCTGGAAGACGACCTGGAGGCCAGATAGATCAAGATGCGTACCCTCACGTAGCACATTTCGTAATGCTACAGTAAACTGTCCTTCTAGGCTTTCATCCACACCAAGACCTTCAAAGTTATATTTCCTGGCAAGTACCTTATCAAAAATCTGTATTTTGGCCTGGAAATGAGCACGCTTTAGGGCGCCAGTGATGGCTGGCGAAGACTGGCTACTAGGAATAAAACTCGCACTTGAAAATAGATAGCCCTCGAGTTGAGTTACCGAGTTAGGCTCTATATTCGTTATATGTTTACGATACAAATCCTCTGCGTCAGATGCATAAACACAGGGGGTTATGCATCTGAGCAATAGAAGGCAAATAGCGATTCGATGTATCATACAACCAACACTGCGGGGGATTGCGAGGGCACTACGGCGTAGCCCCCATATCGCCATCAAAGATTCTTTTTTTAGCTGTTACCAAGTTCAATAAATGACTGAACATTCGACGGTATGAATACCTTATCTCCCGGATTACCGCTAATGATAGAGTAACCTTCGATTACTTTTTGGGCCAATAGGATTTTCTTGGCTTCATCTGCGCCGATTGCTGTTGCTAGGGTTTCAAGGTAAGATTTTTCAGCAGATGCTGTAATCTCCAAAGCTTTAGCTTGCCCTTCCGCTCGAAGAATTGCTGCGTCGCGATCTGCTTTTGCAATTTCGACCGTAGCTTTTGCTTGCCCCTCGGCTTCTAATTTAGAGGCTCGACTCTTTCGTTCAGCATCAAGTTGCTGTAGCATAGCTGCACTCGTCGCATCGTCCGTTTTAAGTTCTTGTATCTCGACTCTCAGTAATTGTAGCCCCCATTTGGATAGAGTATCTACCAGCCTAGAAGTTATTTTTTCATTTAGCTCAGTTCTGGCCTGAAGGGCGTAATCCAGTTCATTTCCACCTACTTCCGCCCGCACTGCATTAAGAACAGTTTGAAGCAGAGACTGGTGCAATTGGTCAACTTCGTAAACCGCCTTAATTGGATCAATAATTCTCCAACTTACAACAGCATCAACCATAACTTTTGCATTATCCCTTGTTATGCATTCTCTCGGGTGGGTATCCGTAACTTGCTCTGATAGCTCAATGAAAACTCCTTGTTTATTTGCATCGCCTCCCCAGTCCGTTGACACGTCTTTTACACTGTCTAAAACCGGAATCTTTATAGCTAGGCCGCTTTTCTGAACCTTAACTGGCTTTCCAAAACGTTCAATTATTCTGCAATGGCTTTGTGGTATTATCGTAATCATTTTTATTTATGTTTTATAGTGAATTTTCCGTTGTCGGATGAGGTGATTGATACAGTCTGCCCGTCTTTAAAATCTTCTTGGTTATGTATGTTGATCGGCCAAAAGTCGCCATTCCAGTAGACGAATCGTTTGCCTTCTATGATACGGTATGTTCCATCTTCTCCGGTTGCGTCAGGCTCACTAATTCCTTTAGTGAATAGGGTTTGGACTACTGGAACTAAGAATCTGCCTGCGATGAGGTAATAAACTGCGGTAGTTCCTAACCAGCAAAGAATCGAAATCGAGATTCTCCATTTGACAGATATTTCGAATAGCAGAGAAAAATAGACTGCAACAGCCAGTATCGCTAAGCCGGTTACTACCTTTGTATCAAAAAAGATGTCGATAAGAATTACAAACAGAGAGATGGCAAAGACCCATGCTAGGCCAGACACAGATGGATCTATGATGAGTAGCGCATTCATGTGATTATCCTTTTAGAATTCAAATCTGACAGGGAAAATAATGCTAGAAGTCATCATCATCTGACTCTAAACCAGACTGCGAATAAGGGGAATGTGCAGGTTTCTGGTTGGCAGAAGCCCCGCCGCCGGAACCACTTGACTTGACCGGGCGAGCATCTGATACACCTCTCCCACCAGCGCTTCCTGCGTTGGCGTTCAACTGATCTCGCAATACATTTGCATCCAAAGCAGAGCCCAGATTCCAGGCCATAATAATACCAGCAATTTGCTCACCAGAACGGGAGTCTAGTCCAGTCCACTGACGCACAGATGAGATGCCTGGCATTGATAAACTTGCCGCGCGTGCTTTCACAACCTCTTCAATCGATTCCTCAGACGAGTAAGCTGAAGTGCCATCAGCGTATTCCTCATAGGACTCCGAAGTTCCACCACTTTCTTGCGCACTAACCGCCTCACCTGCAAAAGAACGCAATTCACCCAATGCAGCTAGCCGAGCTTTTTTACGAGCCCCATTGATTGCCATTGAGCTCTGACTGCGTGGTTTTGACTGCCCAAAAGCAATTAAATTTAAAGACCCATTTTCATCTGCCCTTACCTTTACGCCATGTGTAGAAATCAGAGTTTCTGTATCAATGCTGTTCGCCCACTGTGAAATACTAGACTTCGCCTTCTTGATTGGTGCGGGATTTAAGCCCAGGATTGCTCCGGAAAGCTCACGTGTGGTTGGAGACATGATTGCGATCACTGCGATGTCCCCAGTGTTTTTCTTTGGTGCAACCTCATATATTTGGTAAGCAAACAAACCAGCAACTTCCGCTCTGGCTGTCGCACTTATGACATCCTGAAACGAATTCTGCAGAATAACATCTTTAACTGCAGCGGCAGCCGCGACCGAATCTGTATTTGGGTCTATACCTTTTTCAGCTAACAAAGAGTCTAGCTCTGAATGAATTAACATCTGAGCCTTCTCAATCATCCCTGGTGCTTCAGGGACAGATTCTTGCAAACCATTGAAGGCATCAGCATATGAAGGTTCACTATATCTATTCTCAATTGAGCGTGAAACCTCTTGGGATAAATAACTGGCAAGCTGTTTTTTTGCATCTAGCATCGCTTGCGTAAAGCTAGCTTTACGCGCCAAATAAAATTGCGGATGCCCGACGGGGACCTTGACCGCTGCATTACCGATTGCGATGAAGCGCTTGGTATTAGCATCATAACCCTCGCTCCAACCCTTTTGGTTTAAGGTCTCATAGGCCTGATCCACAGCGCTTTTAGCATCAACGGCTTCACCTAGCCCAGCATCATCACTCATCATCGGATCTACCCCTCCAGGAGCTTGACCAAAGCTGTAAGCTACGGCGATTAACATACTTGTTGCGACTAATATTTTTTTTCTCATGCTTTTAAGCTTTCTTGTTATTGTTAAATATCTGTAGTCATTGACTACCAATCATCGTCCCTCGATTTGCGGCGTTTAGCTTGGGATTCTTTGATCTCTTGAATTACCTCCGACTGAGCTCCTTTTGCCTCGCGAGATGGTCGGCAAACTAGTCCCTTGGGACGAAACACCTCGGATAAATCAACATCTGACTCGATGATCTTGGCATAAGATGACTTCGGGTTAACACGAGATAGTTCAACAGTCGCGCAATAGATCTCTTCTCGACCGAGTGACTCTTTCGTGTAGGGATCGACCATCTTCTCGCCGTATTCGAAAACCTCAAACTGATCGCCGACCTTCAACATCTCTCCACCTTGATTTAGTGTAACAGATTGACCTCGAACGGACACCACCAACATGGGGTATATTGCATTCAAGACCTTTTTACCGATAGCATCAGCTGCAATGATTGTCATCGCAGAATCTATGTTAGTTGTGACTAAACTATTGTCCAGATTTCGAAGATCTGCTTCAGAGACTTGAATTCGCGCGTGCTCTGCAAATTTAATCTGCCGAGTTGGAACATCGATAATTCTATAACTCATTTCGACTAAGCCAGAGCGCGCCTTAAGAATGCGATCGCTAGTTCTCATCTTCATCTCTGAAGTTTGGAAACTTAGATTTTCTAGAACGCCGACTAAGATGTAGTCCGCCACCAATTCCTGCCCCATCTTAGCCATTTCATCAACCGGCACATCGCCGTTAGTGATCATTGCCTTCTCACCGACAGTTTCTTCGATGAATTCACGGTCCAACACTGTAAATTTACGTGATTGGACTAACTGAGATACCAGATTTTGCCCCATCAGGCGAACAACTTGGTCTGCATTTATCGGATTTCCATCGATGCTAAATTCTTTGGCTGAACTCCAAAGCGGCATCACCGCAATACGCTTACGATTCGAAGCAGCAGAGCGCTTATATTTAGCGACTTTTGCCCTTACAGTAACCTCCCATAGTCCCCCTTGTTCATTCTGCGAAATCACGTCGTAACTGGAGACAGTGCCTTTAGTCGCAGACTTGACTGCTTGCTGGAAGGCTTCCGAAGCAAAATATTCCTCATCGTCATTTTCAACAGTTGATACCTCGACACTTTTCAACTGGGATTCCGTCTCAATAGACTTGCCGTTAATCCGCCCAATCGCCTCAGCGAGGGCGTCATTAATGGCGTTATTGAGCGTCGTTCCACTACCAGTGGCATCAACGTCATGATATTCGATCTGCCCCCATGCCTGGGAGCAGATGAATATCATGCATATGTATGAAAGGAAACTCCTCATCTATTGCATTCCATCATTTGAAGTAGATCCAAGTGCATCATAAGACTGGTCATCGGGATCGAGGATCTTATTCTTCTTGCCATAAGTGATAAGACCTTTGGCGTTCTTCGCGGTGGTACCGATAAGACCAGGTACTTTTGGAGCGACGTAGAGCCCTGCACCTAATTTAGATTTAAGCTTAGCGGCTCCCATCAAACCAGCAGACTTAATCTCATTAGTTGAAGAGTCGAGAAACTCACTCGCAGTTTTACCCAGCTTGCCAATACCAACTGCACCTTGAACCATATAAGGAATTGACTCTTTATATTTTGCTTTGCCCTCTTCGGTGAGCTCGATGTTTTCCTTCATTGCAGCATCAATCGCCTCTTGGGCATCTTCTGTTATTGCTATTTGCCTTTCCAACTCTTGCTTAGATGCCTTCCCACTTAAATCAGCTTGTTTTTGTTCATTTTTGGCAAGATCTTCCTTCTTACCAAATGCCTCAAGCAATAAACGCTGCCCAGTCAGGATACTACTATTCGCGGTTAAATAATCTCTTACCAGAGCATCTTGAAGGCCACCTGCATCTGCAGATGTTGACGCTGCAGGCTCAGCTTTTCCAAGACCTGGAACTTTCAACTTGCCAAAGCCTGCGAACAGCAGCGTGGGCATGAGCATTGCAACTAATATGATTTTTACGTTTTTCATTCTATTTTTATTATTTGTTTATGTATTGGTTAGTATAAATTCTTCGCACGCATCTGGCTCATTAATTCGCCAGCAGCTTTTTCACCCGCTCGTTGCAGCGCATTGCGCTCGGCGACAGTCTGCGTCTGCCCGAGAGCCGAATATTGCACAGGTCCAACGCTTGAGACCGTTTTAGGGAATCTCTTAGAGACGTCATACACCTTGGCATTCACATTGACAACTACCTCGATCATGCCCGTGACAGGGTCTTTGCTGTTTTGACCGATATCCAACTTGCCGATAGACAGGAAACGAATATCTAAATCGCGGCAACCATTCGCCGCTCCCTTCCGAGTCGGAGGGGTAATATCATCGCCCTGGCTGAAATCTGCGACGAATGCCGCCAAATCCATCTGGCCATCAGTCTCATCAGCCACCATTTCGGCTTCTACGACCTCATAACCAGCATTTCCAAACACTTTCATTACAGTTGTGTTGATATCATCAGAGCTACTCACGTCGTACTCAATTTTATCAGATTTAGACTCCGTCGATCCACCTGTAGTGGAAGAATTGCTCGTGTAGGTCTCTCCTGAAGCCACCACTGATGTGCCATCTAGCGCTTGAGACTCAGATATTTCTTCAATCGAAGTTGTATCAATGCGCTGACTAACTTTGTCATCATACATCTTTACTGAGACTGCCTTTCTGGCTAGAAAAATAAACGTCATGTGTGACCGCTCTTCCTCAGAGACATTACGAACGGCAGACACTTTTTGCAATTCCATATCGATCAGACCCAAGTTGATTGTGGCGCGACCGACCACCGTGTAGCTTTTCGTCTTCTTATCGACGTCCTCATCAAGAATCATCAAAGATGGCACAAAACGATCCAAATCACTCTTAACCAGTGATTCGATTTTAGCATATTCCATCTGTTTTGCAGTATCGAACTCTGCCGTTAGTGACTGCAGCGCATTCACCTTAGCCATATCTAAGGCTTGCTGCCTATCGGACGTCTTTATGTTAAACTTCCGGTCATAAGTCATTTGTCCCACCCCCTGCTTTTCGACCATTTGGCCTGTAGCCAAAGAGGTAAATAAGACACCCAGACAGAATATAACTATTATATTTTTCATTATTTGCATTTATTTAAAATTTCATGCCCTTTTTGAAGAGCCTTGGCAGTCGACTTGCCCGAACCATGAGCTTTCGCCCATTTGCTGTCGGGTTTTTTGAGGAAGTTTTTAGTCAATCGATCAAACAAAACCATCGTTGCTTCATGGAATGCAGACCAGTCTTGCTCCTTAGTCACAGGAGAGCCCTTTACTAACACAGATACATAAACATTTTTAAGATTTTGATCCAAATAAATTTTATCCAAGGCAGGTTGTAGGAACTTTATATTTACATAAGTGCCATAGATCCAAGACTCCCCGCCTGAACTTTCTTTACCTTTTGATTTACTAAAACCACGTAGGGAAACATCGACCACATAGTCAGGGTCAGGTATAACTAGATTAACAACATCCGTTTCCGAAAATCTCAGCGCCATTGAGACCAGCGCTGCCCCTGAATTCTTCAGATCCCGAGCCTGCTTCTGTGATCCGGCTCTGCTAGCAACATAGGGCAGCACACTGGCACCCGTATTGTGAGCTAAATATTTAGTGAAATGCTGCCCAAGATTAGCACTTAGTTTACCATTTCCTTGATTAGCAGTGAAGTAAAAGTCCGGCAACCATTTGTGAGCCATTTCTTCGACTATCACCTTTCGAACTTGAATTCTGCGAATCGCCTTTCGCGTAACATCGAGTTCCTTCAATTCTGCGCAAAAAGCATTTAGTAAACTCACGGGGCTAGTATCGTCATGTAGCATGGTGCGATACAGTTCCTTAAAATCCGCCGACTCAGGAACTGAGCCGTCCTTGGCTGAAATTAAACGAAGCCCTATCGGGCGACTTGCCACTAATAGCTTTGTACGATAATCAAAAACTAGGATTTGCGCATTTAAATCCGCAGTCAACTTGTAGGTATTTTCGCTTCCCAGTTGATAGCTAGTGCTATTCTCGCCATCAATCGCAAGTGCCATGACAAGCGCATCCCCATCATCAAGACTGGCTTTAGACTGGGTGATCAAATTAATACCCGGAAAGCTACTTGAAAGCTCCCGAATCCTAGCGGTGTAAGTTTGTTCAGTTATGTTATCTTCGCCGCCGAGCTTTTCTTTGACCAATGGATAAGTATGAGTGTAGAGAGTTTCTTTATCGGCAAAACTTCCAACAAAAGCCACACCACCGAAAAAAACTTTTTCAGCGCTGAACAATGTGACCGAAAAAAAGAAAAAACTTAATAGCGAGAAGGTAAAAAATGAATACACGAATGAGAGATTCTTTATTACGCTTAATGATGCAACAAGAATTGAATAAAATTATATATTGCACTTTAAAATGCATGATTGCAGCAACCATAGCCAACCCAAGCATTTGCAGCATTAGCTTAAAAATAATGATTCCGGCTCATTGATTGAATAACTACATTATGATATAATTTTTATTATACTTACGTTCCCCACAGTATCAAATCATTCTCAAAAACACGAAAAGCCTAACTTTCGGATTCAACTAACAAGCCGATATTTAAAAGCCAACAATCTGCCTGCATCCGCAATGAATTCCAGTTTTGCGCTGTAAATATACTTGTTCATCCACAGATTAGCTATGGTAAAATTAGCGCTACTATAACTGCTTCTGTATGGTCTACATAGTATCCATCAACGCTTCGAAACGAAACGTTACAGTAGTCCAAGCGCACTTCTAACGGCTCAGCGTTGATCACGCGACAATACGGGTTAAGCTCTAAAATAACGTCGAGATGCGCGAGCTCTCCAGCGGCGACTTTTTGAATAGACTCCCACAATTGGCGCTTGGCGTTGATCGCTGCTTCGGTTTGGGCTCCTTCACCCAGGGTTTTCATGCTTAGTTTGAGCCATTCTGACTTACAATCCGAGTCCACTGGAAAGCTACTTTTGTCCAAGTATAGGGTAAATCCACCATAGGCATCTAAAGCACATCGATTGTGCAGGCAACCCTGTGGATCAATTGGCTCTTTCCAAACGATACAGTAATGACACTGCAACCATTCACTCGGCGTAATCAGTGTGAAATTATTAGGCTCAAGCCGGTGGCTCAGGTGATAGTAGTCACGACAAACACCATCATGCCCCATCGTCTGGTTCACGACCACGCCATTTTTCGCCTGCAGCGAGTCTGCGCTCAGAAATGAGGTACATACACATAAAGACAGGCTAAACTTAAATAAACGCATTAAGAGTCAGATTAGAGACAAAGAAAAGGCCTAGTCGAGACATTCCAAAAATGTTAACTGATAACCTAATTATTTAAGCCTTTCATCGTGAAACGATTAGCGGAGCTTTTTTATGGGTGCTGGCCGCCAGCGGTTTGGACCTGCGAACCAGCAGGTTTAACGAAGCATAGCCAAGGAGTAGTTGGAATCGACATGAGCGCCCCTCTTCCTTTCACTTTTCAGACATGGCTCCTTCCACTCGCAGTATTTTTGATCATGCGCCAGCGCGCCCTGCCTTTGAACGCCGTGGCTTGATGCTGGATATTAGTCGCAACCGAGTGCCGACGATGGACTGGCTGAAGACACTGATTGATGCGCTGGCGCTGCTGCGCTACAACGAGCTACAACTCTACACGGAGCATACCTTCGCGTATCAAACACATGGCACTGTCTGGAAGCAGGCCTCGCCAATGACGGCGGCGGAAATCCGTGAGATTGATGCTTATTGTAGTGCGCGCGGTATTGAGCTGGTGCCCAATCAAAATTCCTTTGCGCATTTGGAGCGCTGGCTACGGCATGATGCTTACAAGCATTTGGCAGAATGCCCCGACGGCTTTGAGCACCCGATCGCTGGCTGGCGTACCTTCGGCGGCACGCTCGCACCGACGGCTGAGAGCGCGGCTTTTATCGATACGCTGTACCAAGAACTCTTGCCCAATTTTAAATCTAAGCGGCTACATATCGGCTGCGATGAGCCGTGGGAACTCGGGCAGGGCCGTAGTCAAACGCGCGTTGATCGGGAAGGAAAGCACCTGCTGTATTTGGAATTTCTCAATCGTTTGTTTGCGTTGGCTGAAAAGCACCAGCATCAGGCACAGTTCTGGGCCGACATCATT
>Ga0129327_10001119_pt1 | contig 16028 bp, 16 predicted proteins | sample CPBDNA_6_FD_111799 | JGI IMG/M metagenome (GOLD analysis project Ga0129327, IMG submission 111799) | Freshwater to marine salinity gradient microbial communities from Chesapeake Bay, USA - CPBay_Spr_31_0.8_DNA | ecosystem: Environmental > Aquatic > Marine > Coastal | place: USA: Chesapeake Bay... | reverse complement strand
TGCCTTCGCTGTATTGCACGGGCATTTGATAGCCGGCAAATTCGACCATCTTCCCACCTGCGGCACAATGCATATCATAACAAGCTGTTTTCATTTTTATAGATCCCACAGGCTTAAAAAAGTGTATTCTAGCGTCTTTAGTATATATTTGTTAAATTTATAGTTTTGATATTTGTATAAGGTTTTTAAATATGAGAAATTTATCAATGGATGCCTTAAGGGCTTTTATTGCCACGGCCGATCTCGGCGGTGTTACTGCCGCTGCCGACCTCCTCGGGCGCTCGCAACCCGCTATTAGCCTGCAAATAAAAAAATTGGAAGAATCACTCAATGCTGAGATTTTTACTCGCTATAACAAGCACTTAAAACTATCGGAATCGGGCAACCTGATTTACGACACTGCGAAACAAATTCTGGCGCTCAATGATCAACTCACCACTCAGTTTAGCCAGCCCGAGTTAGCCGGCCAAATACGCCTAGGTATTCCCAGTGAATTTGCGACGACTTTATTGCCCAGAGTTTTAGGCCGGTTCTCTCAAGCTTATCCTATGGTTGCTTTAGAGGTGTTTAGTGATTTGAGTCGCAACTTACTCTCTGAAACTCAACGTAGCAAATATGATCTTATTTTGGCACTGCACGATAAACCTTCGGCTCGACGTAAGGGCTTAATTAAATCGGATAAACTGGTCTGGGTGGGCAGCAAAGAACACCGTCATGATCGACAGGAGGCGCTTCCACTTATTCTGGCCCAAGATGGCTGCCTTTATCGTAAACGGGCATTGCTGGCACTGGATAAAATCAAACAACCTTGGCGAATTATTCATACCAACCCCGACTTATCGGGTATTCAAGCCGCTATCCGCGAAGGCTTAGGCGTGACAGTACTCGCTGAAAGTACGGTCCCCGAAGGTTTAGCAATTATTGATCGCTATGGAAAAAGTGACACGCTGCCTAAGTTGGGCAGCATTGATATTAGCTTGCTATATGAGCGTCGTAGCGTTTCAGAAGTAACCGAACGCTTGGCAGGCTATATACAATCGAGTTTACATTGACCGTAATTAAACGGACAAAAAAAAGGCGCCTTAAAGGCGCCTTTTTTAATATCACTAACAACTAGTCAAACGATTTTACTAAGCTGCCTAATGTTGCTTTAGCGTCGCCAAATAACATACGCGTATTTTCTTTAAAGAATAATGGATTATCAATTCCTGCGAAACCAGTAGCCATTGAACGCTTTAATACAAACACTGTGCGCGCTTGGTCAGCATTAATCACTGGCATGCCATAAATCGGACTGGATTCCACTTCGCGTGCTGCAGGGTTAACAACATCATTGGCGCCAATAACAATGGCAACATCAAAGCTGTCCATGCGGGGATTAACTTGATCCATCTCTAACAATAAATCATAGGGTACATCGGCCTCGGCAAGTAATACATTCATATGCCCTGGCATGCGGCCGGCAACAGGGTGAATGGCGTAAACCACTTCTGCGCCATTTTTTTCTAGCATACCTTGTAACTCTTTAACTGCATGTTGCGCTTGAGCAACCGCCATACCGTAACCAGGAATAATCACCACACTCGCTGCTGCCTCTAATACATAGTAAGCATCTTCGGCAGACATAGGCTTAACTTCGCCCTGCTCTATTACTGGCCCTGCACTTACTTTGACGGTACCAAATCCTGAAAACAATACATTGGTTAGCGAGCGATTCATTGCCTTACACATAATGCTGGTAAGGATAATGCCGCTAGCACCTACCAATGAACCTGCAACAATCAATAGGATATTACCAATCGCAAAACCGGCGGCTGCCGCTGCAAGACCCGAGAAACTGTTTAACAAAGAAATGACTACCGGCATATCGGCACCACCGATAGGTAGTACAAACATAACGCCTAACATTAGCGATAAGCCAACAGCTAGATAAAGCCAATTGTCATTAGCAGAGTCTTGAAAAAACAATGCCGCACAAACCAGCACAGCTAATAAAATACCGCTATTAACAATGCGCTGACCAGAGTAGACAAATGCCCGTCCAGAAATTTTCTCACTGAGCTTGCCATAAGCAAGCAAAGAACCGGTAAAGGTTAAGCCACCAATTAATATGGATAAGAAGATTGTCACTAAGCTGAAATTATCAACCGCAACACCGCTTCTCAATGCGGCCACTAAGGCAACCGACAATGCCGCCCAACCAACAAATAAACTGGCAAGGCCACCAAAACCATTAAACAAGGCTACCATTTCTGGCATCGAAGTCATCGCTACTTTTCGTGAAACAATGGCACCGACTAGCGCACCCACAGCAACACCTACAGCAATTAATTCAAAGCTAAGAATTTGCTGATTACCTAAAGTCACCACGACAGCTATTAACATTCCCACAGCTGAAATGAGATTGCCTTTTCTTGCGGTTGCTGGCGAGCCTAAAAGCTTTAGTCCGAGAATAAATAAAACGGCCGCTGCAACGTAGACTAAATTAATTAACGTATCATCTATATTCATTTACCGTTACCGCCTTCTTTCTTTTTAAACATGGCTAGCATGCGGTCTGTCACCATGTACCCACCCACAACATTAATCGTTGCAAATGCTACGGCTAATACACCTAAGATGCTGGCAAATTCATTATGCGTAGAGCCTGCAGAAACTAATGCGCCGACTAGCGTAATACCTGAAATGGCGTTAGAGCCTGACATTAATGGTGTATGCAATGTCGATGGCACTTTATTAATTAATTCAACACCCAAGAAAATGGCGAGCACAAATACAAAGATTAAAATAATAATGTCCATGCTTACTTCTCTCCAGAGCGAATATTAGCAATGGTCTCATTAACGATTTTATTGCCATGCGTGATAACGCAACCAATTAAATCATTCTCGAAATCCAATACAAGATTTTTAGCTTCTGCATCCCAAAATTCACTCACTAAACTGAGTAAATTACTGGAGTACATTTGCGAGGCATCGCGCGGCACTGAATTCGGCCAATTGCCTGTGCCAACAATTTTTACACCGTTAAGCTCAACGATTTTACCTGGCTCTGAGCCTTCGACATTGCCACCGGTTTCGGCTGCCATATCAATAACGACACTGCCAGGTCGCATGCCTTCAACAAATTCGCGCGGCACAATTACTGGCGGCTTACGACCAAATACCTGCGCAGTAGTAATCACCACATCCGAAGCGGCAATAACATCTTTTTGTGCATCACGTTGTATTTGCAGCTGCTCTGGCGTTAAGGCTTTCGCATAACCGTCTTTTGTTGAGCCGGTTTCACCAAGATCTATTTCTAAAAATTTAGCGCCAACAGAATGAACTTGCTCTGCTACTTCTGAACGCGTATCAAAGGCGGTAACTTGTGCACCCAAACGCTTGGCTGTGGCAATGGCTTGCAAGCCAGCAACACCCGCGCCAATCACAAATACTTTGGCCGGTTTAAGCGTGCCAGCTGGCGTCATCATCATGGGTAAAATGGAAGGCAAATAATTAGCTGCCTGCATGACCATGACATAACCGGCCAAGTTGGCTTGCGAACTCAAAGCATCCATTTTTTGTGAGCGCGTACTACGAGGAATCATTTCCATACTAATGGCGCTAATATTTTTAGCTTTTAAGGCATCAATTAAGGCGTGCTCATTAAAGGGGTCAAGAAAGCTAACATGCACGCTGCCTGATTTAAGCAATTCAACATCGGCTAAGTCAGGTTTGCGTACTCGCAGCACTAAATCAGCAGCGCCCAATAAGGCGACCCTGTCGGTTGTGAGGCTGGCACCTGCCGCTTCATAATCGCTATCGGCAAAACCTGCGCCAATACCTGCTCCGGCTTCAACGCTAACTTGTGCGCCCATGTTGATGAGTTTTTTGACCGAGTCAGGCACCAGCGCTGTACGCTGCTCGCCGTCGGCTGTTTCTTTGGGAATGGCTATAAACATAAAGTTATCGATTCTTTTGTTTGCAGAATAATATTGAGAAAACGGATGCCTTGCTTGAGTTGCTAATGAATACACAAATCATTGTTTGTCATTCGAATTCACCATTTATAACATGATGTTAAGTAAGATGATTTTGATCCTTATTTCATTACCTAAGCAACGAAATATCGAATATCTTATACGGCGATTGGCACCTTGGCCATAGTCAACGGGGCCACAAAACGCGCGCATCTGTAAAAAATCAATCACTTACCTTTAGATACAATCACTTACCTTTAGATATAAGAAAGCGCTATAGTTCATATAGTTATGAGTGATTATTTTAGAGGGAGGTTATCACTCTAGGCGAGTGATTCTCACCTCATTGCCGCGAATTAATCGAATGAGGTGAAACGGGAGGGGGGAGAGAAACAATAGTGTTAGGGAGTAACGATTATTATTCTTACTCTTCTTCAAGTAGGCGACGGTCACCTTTACGGCGTTCTGTACCAACAGTATCGTCAGCACCGACATTTTTCTTTCTACGGTCATTGCCACCGGCACGCTCTTCAAGCGCTTCATCTAACTGCTCAAAAAGACTTAAATCTAATTCTTTTTCATCACCCATGGGTGGTTACTCCTAAATATTGACTGGCTATTTATTGTCTGGCTATTTATTGCCTGGATATTTATTGCCTAAGTACATACTATCTCTGTACTGCCTAGTAATTGCTTATTAGTGTAGACCATATTTAACAACTTGCTATTATTTGGGCAAGAAATATTACAATGACAAGCTGTCTTTCACGACGGTAATCTAACCGCCCTCAGACGCAACAAAGCAACGATCTCGACCTTGTTGTTTAGCCTCATACATTGCCTTGTCGGCACGTGCAAACAGTGTTCGCGCATCATCGCCTTCGGCGATTTCTGCAATGCCTATTGAGATAGTGACTTTTAATGGTTTCGATTTAAAATGGAATGGGCAATCACGAATCTGCACGCAAATGGCATTCATCAGATTCAACGCAGCCTTAGCATCAGTCTCAGGCAAAAGAATAACGAACTCTTCGCCCCCATAACGGGCAATAAAATCAGCTAAACGCAGGCGATGCTGCATGGTTTTGGCCAGTACTTTTAATACTTTATCACCGGCTAAATGCCCATAGGTATCATTGACCTGTTTAAAATAATCGACGTCGGCAACGACTAAACAGAACTTAGAACCGTAACGCCTAGCACGCTCTAACTCAATCGCAATTCGTCGTTCATAAGCTTCTCGATTCGGTAATTTAGTCAGCACATCACGCTCGCTGCGACGCTGTTGTACTTCCACTTCAGCTTGTGCTCGAGCAGCTTCACTCTCTAAGGTCTGAATCTGATGCTTCAGGACGTCAAGCTCGGCCTCATACTCGACTTGCTGCTCAAGTCGCTCAAGTTTAAATTGATCTAACTGACTAAAAACGGACGCCAGATGTGATTTAACTGACCCCTTTAGAGTGACTAATGAGCTCGCACTATCAATATCGCCAGCAAACAAGGCAATATCGTGTCGAACAGCTTTATCAAAGGCTTCGCCGCCATCTAAAATAGACTTTGTCAGATCGCCAACGCCATTGACACCGTTGCATAAGCTACTAAGTTGATCGTTAAGGCTTTGTAAGAACAGTTCAAATTCATGCTGGTCGTTATCCAGCGTCGCTATAACAACAATGCTGAGCTGCTCTAACAACTCGGCCAATTCTGTCCAGCCTAATCCGGCGCTCAATAGCTCTCGCGCTTTTTCAAGAGCACTCTCGGTAGAGGCTAGCGGTCTAATTTGAACCAGTATATCGGCTAATATGCCTTCGACAACTTCGACAATAGCAGGGTCTGGAGACTCGCTGACAGAAGCATCAGATTGAACGTCATCGCTTCCTAATTTACTGAGCACCAGGCCTTGCAGCTGCGAAAATTTAATCGGCAATAATTCTTGTTGCGATGGATTATTAATTCCCTGACGCGAATCACGTACAAAAGCAGCCAGCTGTTTTCGAATTTCAAACGGGGGATTAAGCAGTAATAACTGGGCAATACCATCACTAAAACCTTGTAACTGTTGCTCGGCTCGATGTCGTCTAAGATCGGCCATACTGTTAGCCGAGTTTTCTAGCTGCGCGACTAACTCTGGGCTAATAGCACCATCATTGCCTTGCATTTGGATGCGCAGCTCATCAATGATCCGATCCAAACTGTCATCTTGACCTTCTGCGGCCAATGATAAATAGCCTAAAGAATCATCTAAAGAATGTCGTAATTGATTGAGAACCTGCTCTTTTTTATCTAATACCGACTGTAATGTTTGTATTTTTTCTTTGGGATTTCCTTTGAAAAAAAGCATAAAAATCCTGTCTCGTCTTGAACGTCGTATTATTAATATTATTCACTGAACAAAAAGCAGCCATAATCTAAGTTATAGTGCTTGCTCACTGGTTCTTACTCATTAGCGCTTACTAACGCGTATTTGATAATAGAGTATAGAAGTAATTTGAAAATCTAAAAGCCAAAAAAAACCGCTGAAATCAGCGGTTTTTTTAAATCAGACTATTGAGCTACTTAGCTTGTCGCTCAAGCTCAACTAAATAATTGACCACATCGAACATAGCCGCCTGACTACCCGCCATACGCGAACTGATGCGATACTTACCATTGACGACCATTTCTGGCGTACCCTGGATAAGATAGTTTTTACGAGTCCGTTTTTCGCCCTGCGAAACCTTGCTCATAATGCCAAAAGCATTCACTTTTTTACTAAAGTCTTCTTTACTCACACCATACTTAGCGAAGATGGCAGCAAACTTATCTTGATCTGCCAGTTTTGGGCTTACCGCTAACAACGCAAATATTTCATTGTGGAATTCACGTGGCAAATTAAAGGCTTCGGCCGTGTAATATACATTGGCATGCAGGCGCATGAAATCACGCCAAACCGCAGGCGTTTTCGCAAAGATCACATCATCGGCAATGGTTTCTTTCCACTTAGCGAGTAATGGCTCTATTGCATAGCAATGCGAGCAGCCATACCAAAAAACCTCCATCACTTCTATTTTATTAGGGTCTAAGGTTCGCGCTGGATTCGAAAGCACTTCGTAATGTGTGCCAGCTTGGTATTGAGCGGCTAAGGCTGCATCCTCGGCACAAGCTGATTGCGTTAAAATTAATGTCGGTAGTAGTAATAAAAGTGCTGCCATGCGGCGTACTGTTGTCATCGCTTCCTATCCTTCTTTAATAGTATTTCAACCACGGTGGCTGACTATGCTACTTATATATAAAAGTTAACGTCTTTAACTTGTTCGATACTATTGGTTTACTCTCTGAGTGGTTTACTCTCTGAGACCAGCCACATAACTAGCAACCGCTTGGATTTCGTTCTCATTCATTCGTTCCGCTATGCCACGCATAACCATGCTTTGGCCATCATTATTACGCGTGCCTACTGAAAAATAACGTAATTGCGTAGCAAGATATTCAGCATGTTGGCCGGCAATCATTGGGAATCCGGCTGGCGCATTACCCGCACCGGCAGGTCCGTGACAACCCGTGCAAGAAGGAATGCCGCGCTCATGATTACCATTGCGGTACATCTCTTCACCTAACTCAACCCATTTAGCCTCGGAAGCGCCTTTGGTTTGTGTTTGGCTGGCATAGTAAGCCGCAATATCGGCTAAATCAGCATCATTGAAGTTATCAAGCTGGCCAGTCATCATGGCAATGACTCGATCACCACGCTGCACATCTTTTAACTGTTTAAGAAGATACTTTTCGCCTTGTCCGGCCAGCTTAGGGTTAGAAGGTATTTGGCTATTGCCATCATTACCATGACAGGCACCACAGCTAGCAACCTTATTCTTACCTGCGTCAGCATTGCCACCGGCTTGCGCCGCAGTAGCTAATGAGAGTCCAAGTAGGACCACAAAAAAAGCGTTAGAAAAGTGTTTCATGTTATCTTCCAAAATTTGATCTATTAATGAATTGTCGTAAATTCGATGCCGTGACTCGCCAATGCAAGGCGACTTATCACTAAAACGGTCAGCATTCTACCATCGACATCCATTTACTGGTCCAGATATTTTGCTGTGCATATTGCTAGACATTTGTGCAATCCGCTCACTACTTGCCTTATTTCAGCATGTCATCACTATTTAATACCTCATAAATGGCAATCTGCAATACACTGGCCGCCTAGAAACCGCAGCCTTATAGGTATAATAGCGATATTTACGATAAGCTATACGGCAGCCAGATGCTAAACAGTGAATGAAAAAAACTGCTGTAGATGCCATTTATTAAGCAATACAATAATTTGATGACCATTATGACTGATGATTCTCGACTCTCAGAAATTGAGCTACAAAAATACTTTCAAACGGCGGCATTTACTCAAAGTGCTGCAAAACTGCCTCAGTGCCCTATTGATCATGGCCATGAGGTCGCTTTTGCTGGCCGCTCTAATGCGGGCAAGTCGAGTGCGATAAACCGTATTACCGGACAGAAAAAACTCGCCCGTATTAGTAAAACACCGGGGCGTACACAGTTAATTAACTTTTTTGGCTTGCGAGATGAGCAGCGACTCGTCGATTTACCCGGCTATGGCTATGCAAAAGTCGCCTTGGCACAAAAGCTAGAATGGCAAAAACATTTAGAACATTACTTGGAAAAGCGCCAATCACTCACCGGGCTGGTCTTAGTTATGGATGTGCGGCGACCGCTACAGCCCTTTGATACGGTGATGCTCGACTGGGTTAAGCAGTATCAGATTCAATGCCATATTTTGATTACGAAAGCCGACAAACTGAAACGAGGACCCGCAATGCAGGCCCTATTTCAAGTCGAAAAGAGTGTTGAAGATCAACCGCATATTAGCGCTCAATTATTCTCGGCGATTAATGGCACAGGCTTGGCAGAAGCTCAAGATAAGCTTTATGGTTGGCTTCATCAGCCGGAAGTAACCTAGAATAAGCATTGCAGTTATCAGACAATGCTAACGGTTAAGGTTTTACAGGTTAAGGTCTTACAGGTAGGAAAGCAAACACCGGTACTGCATCAAAACGTCAATTATTGAGCAGCACCGGCCTTTAATCACATCGCTTTATAAGTTAGATGTTGGCGTTACAAACACTTCTACTCGGCGATTCAATGCGCGCCCAGCTTCTGTTGCATTCGATTCACGCGGCTCATATTCACCTCGGCCTGATGAACTCAAACTAGCTCGCGAAACACCCTGGCTCGACAAATAAGAAGCCACCGACGCCGCTCGTCGCTCGGATAATGATTGGTTATAACTTTCGGAACCGGTTGAATCTGTGTGACCCACCACTTCACCTTTAGATTGATATTTTTGCATGATATCGGCGACTTTATTAAGGCTGGCTGAGAATGAAGGCTTAATATCGGCACGGTTAAGATCAAAAGTCACTTCGTTATCAAAGGTCAGTTTAAGCAAATCTTCACGCACGCGCTCAATCTCAATATCTGAGCGACGTTGCTCAGCCGCTAAGGCGTCACGAAACGCCTGCTCTTGCTTATCCATATGATTACCAATGCCCGCGCCAGCTGCAGCGCCAGCAAGTGCACCCAAAATCATGCCTTTATCACGATTGCCATCATCATCAAGCTGGCCACCGACTATAGCGCCAGCCACTGCACCAACAATCGCGCCAATCTGCGCATTATTTCTGTCAGTGGTCGTATTTCCCGAACCGGCGGGTTGAGTTGCACAGCCTAATAAAGCGGTACTGAGTATGATTGGCAAAATTAATTTCATGATATCCCCTTGAACAGTGTTAAATCGTAATTAATGAATGAGTGAATAAAGCTTCGACACATAATATGCAGAACTACGCCCTTAATGTACCGTAACTTTTTGCACAAAATTATCTATCTTCTGCACAAAATCAAAAAAAAGTCTTATTTGTAAAACAATAAGTTAGCACCAAATAAGACTTTTTAAGTAAAAATCTTTAACCGATTTCTTGCAAAACCACTGTATGGGTATACACTGTTTAAGTATACAGTGATTGTTAAGAAGCTAATAACTCAATCAAAGACAAATGTCAGACTTGTCATCCAAATAATGGAATATCAAGTACCTAGTTATTAACTCATTCATTAATTTTGCAATTTAAACAATCACTATTAAAAACAAGCTATTAATAATTCTGTTATTCATATATTTAGGTAACTCATGATGCGATCAACGTTTATACAAATCATCATCAATAGAATGAAAAATCGCGGCTCAAATCGCGGCTCATGCATAAGTAATCGTCTTGCACAGATTCGACAGCAAAATTCATTGGCAGCTCACGGCTTCGTGAGTGGCAATTGCCAATCGGTCAGTTACGAAGCATTTAGACATTGCCTAAGTGATATCGCTGCACCCTTAGTCTGCAGTAAAAAGGGCACTACCTTTATATTTAACCAACAACAAAAAGTATGCGCATTAATTAAACCGCCCTACTTTGATTCTCGCGGTCAATGTCAGCCAGTACGTTACTTTTTAGCCGAAGGCGTGCAACTATCTGCTTTTTCATCATTGAGACGCATTGAATTACCCCGATTACTTTGGCAAGCCAGAACGCAAACGCTCATGCATGGATTTTGGAGTAGCTGTAAACAAATACTGACGCCATCAAATTCACAGTCACGGGCCATCAGTAAAAGAAAATCGCCCGTTTGGACCAGTATGCGATTAACAGCATAGTTCCATTCTATTAATCGCTGTTTTAGCTTAATCAGTGTTAAACGTATTCATTAAAACCATCTTTTAGTACAACTTCCCCTCAGATGCGCAAGGATGCGCCTCTTAAATTAAAATCCTGTAACATCTTCACACTTTTTAACTGTCATATCTGCGAAACATTAAGACCTCTACTAGGCTCTAATTAAATGAAGGCAAAAGCACACATCAAGCATCGTGTGTTTTTGTTCAGTGTTTAAACTCAGCTTTTATTTTTAGATTAGAGGTCCGATTTACTGCTATGAGTATTCAGCCGTCAGCCAAAACAGATCAAAATGATTCGCCAAAAATATCAAACCGCCAGCATTTGAAAAATTGCTTTTCGATTAAGAATGGCCTTTGGTTTGTCACCAATAAGCGTAATGAACAAGCTGGACCATTTAATGATAAGTCCGAAGCACAAATGGCATTGCTTTATTATGTCGGTCGAACTTGCTGGCCTAGCGCGAAACAATTAAGAGAGTTCACACGTCTGGGTCGCTAAAGCTCAATATGAATTGACTGTGATAATCAACAGGCTCTGAAGCCTATTACAGCTTCAGAGCCTAACACCCCTTATATATCTGCAGACCCACTCCTCCTCTACCTAATACCAGGCCATTAATCCTGCGACGCAATGATCTTATCGGCACGCAATATGCGTATAATAGATGCATAATTTCAACGAATTGCATGGGCTATATGCTAGCGATAACCACTATCCTAGCTGTAATGACTTTTAGCTCTGAACTAAACGCTATTAGGTAAGATGTGCATCATATGAATAATCCGCACAATATAGATTGGCATAATATCGATACCGTATTGTTTGATATGGACGGCACATTGCTCGATCTCCATTATGATAATTATTTTTGGCTACATTATCTGCCTGAGCAATATGCCTTATTAAAAGAATGCTCTATCGATGAAGCGCAAGAACGTCTTAAAGATAAAATTAGAAGCCAATTAGGCACCCTTAACTTTTATTGTATTGATTATTGGATCGATGAGCTTGAAATCGATATTGTTGCATTAAAATATAAAGTGCAAAATCGTATTCAGTTTTTACCTCATGCCCAAACATTACTCTCAGCTATTAATGCACTTCCCGTGCAGTCCTTAATTGTGACCAATGCACATCGTAAAACGCTTGCCGTTAAAGATGCTGCTATTAATATTTCTAGCTATGTTGATGATGTACACGCCTCTCATGATTTTGGTCTGCCTAAAGAAGATCCACAATTCTGGAAGCTATTCGCGAACAAGTTTGCTTTTGATCCAGCGCGTACGGTCTTTGTCGATGACAATGAACACGTACTCGCTTCCGCAGATGAATACGGTATTCGTCATTTAATAATGCCGCTAAATCCTGACAGTCAACGAGACGCTCAAAAAATGCGTCAACCAGAGCGCTATACTGGTATCCAATCATTGGCAGAATTACTACCATGTTAAAAGCGGCCTATTAAAATGGATAATACGAACTCAGCGCTTATTGTGAGAATCGATAAATGGCTATGGGCCGCACGTTTTTTTAAAACGCGCAGCCTTGCCAAACAAGCGATTGAAGGTGGGAAAGTTCACTACAATGGCCAGCGCGTTAAGACCAGCAAAAATATAGAACTAGGCGCAGAGCTACGCATTCGCTGCGGCTGGGATGAGAAGGTTGTCATTATTAAGACCTTATCTGATAAACGCCGCAATGCGACAGAGGCGAGTAAGCTATTTGATGAAACAGAAGCCAGTATCGCATTGCGAGAACAGCGTACGGCTGAGAGAAAAGTCGCTAATTTGACTATGCCCAACCATGCCGAAAAACCGAATAAAAAACAGCGTCGACAAATTCATCGCTTTAAACAAGATAGCTAATTGGATAAATGAATTTACTTTATAAGCCATTGTATCCACATTGGCATCCATAACTGTCTCTCTCATAACTTTTTAACTGTGCCAAAAAATATGCCTAATACCGATTTAATACAACGCTTCTATTTTGCTGGCCAACCGTTTCGTGGCGCCATTGTAAAACTCCAAAACAGCTTTGTTGAGGCACTCAACGGTCACAATTATCCATCATCAATTAATGCGCTATTAGGCGAGAGCCTTACCGCCAGTGTACTAATGGGTATTCATCTCAAACATAATGCGCGCCTCTCTTTACAAGCCAGAGGCGATGGCCCAGTTAAGTTGCTTATGGCAGAAGCCGTTATCCAACAAGCCATAGACACCAACGAAGAAGCGATGCAACAAACGCAACAGACCCAACATAAGATACGTGCTGTCGCTCGCCTTTCTGAGGAAAACCCTCCAATTATCGATAGTGATTCACAGGGATTTCAAAAATTGATCGGTCGCGGGCAACTTGCCATTACCATAGAGCCTGAAGAAGGCGAGCGCTACCAAGGCATTGTCGGTGCTGACCAAGCAACACTTTCACTGTGTTTAGAATCTTATTTTAATCAATCAGAGCAGCTACCCACACTTTTTCAATTAGCTACCTCTGATACGGCTGCTGCTGGTATTTTGCTGCAACGCATGCCGCATAATGATAACTACCAAGCAGATGATAAAACGCTGAACAGTAATGACATATGGGACGAGTTAATAGCACTTACCTCAACCTTGACCGATAAAGAGCTACTCGAAACTCCTGTAGAGAAACTGCTTTTTAATTTATTCCATGAGCATCAAGTTAAGCTTTCACCGCCAGACGCCATCCATTTTGAATGCAGCTGCTCATACCAACGAACAGGCGCTGCGCTTATGCAAATCAGTCCCTTAGAGATAGAATCCATACTCGAAGCTGATCAGGAAATCGTAATGGACTGTGAATTCTGTAGCGCTAGATATCGATTTAATAAAAATGATATCGACACCTTAAGGCAGCAATCGAATGACACTCGTCATTAATAACAACGAATATGCTGTATTTGCTATTTAAACACCCAGAACCGGCAGCCATTATTCATTAAAAAAATTATGAGTATTAAGAAGTGTAAAATTACGTCCCGCTTAACTTATTCTGAATACCACTCATCCTCTGCTTCTGTCATAATCCTTGAATATTGAAGTGCTAAACATTTATCTGTTAACGATAAATAGCATCGCTCGAACGTGATGATTTTAGCGTTTTTAAATGCTTACCCCTTGGCCTACCGGTAGATAAAACAGGAAAAAATTCGCGTATGAATGTAGTTAGCGACCAACCCGTTATTCACGAAAATCTTGATGCCAATACACTTATCGAATTAGCTCTCTCTCGTAAGGAAGGCGTACTCGCAGACAATGGCGCGCTATTAATTACAACAGGGCATCGTACGGGTCGCTCGCCTGCCGATCGCTTTATTGTGCAAGAGCCATCAACCCAGGCAGCCATTGACTGGGGGAATGTAAATCGCCCTTTTGATGCCGATAAATTCGACGCCCTATGGAATCGAGTGAGCGACTATCTTGCCGAGCGAGATCAGTTTCAAGCCAAGCTTCATGTTGGCGCTGATGACGTTCACTATCTGCCCGTTAAAGTGAATACTGAAACCGCATGGCAGAATCTATTTGGCCACAATATGTTTGTGCGTGTTGATGCAAACAACTTTAATCCTAGAGATAAAGAAGAATGGTCGATTCTTAACGTAGCAAGTTTTTGCTGTGATCCAGAACGCGATGGCACCAATAGTGATGGCGTTGTTATTATTAATTTTGCACAACGCAAAGTTTTACTTGCTGGTATGCGTTATGCCGGTGAAATGAAAAAGGCAATGTTCTCGGTTCAAAATTTCTTACTACCGGAACAAGATGTATTACCCATGCATTGTTCCGCGAACGTTGGAGACAACGGCGATACAGCATTATTCTTTGGTTTGTCGGGTACGGGTAAAACGACATTATCGGCTGACCCAGCACGCTATTTAATTGGTGATGATGAGCATGGCTGGGGTCGCGGAACCGTTTTTAATATCGAGGGTGGCTGCTATGCAAAAACGATTAACCTTAGCCAGAAAAATGAGCCGGTTATTTGGGATGCGATTCGCAAAGGAGCCATTCTTGAAAACGTCGTATTAAATGAAGCCGACACACCTGATTATGATGACACCAGTCTCACCGAAAATGGTCGTTGCTGTTATCCGCTAGAACATGTCAACAAGCGTGTCGTAGAAAACAAAGCGGGCGAACCGAAAGTCGTTATCTTTTTAACCTGTGACGTTTCAGGTGTTCTTCCGCCGGTATCTATTTTATCTAAAGAAGCTGCGGCCTATCATTTTTTAAGTGGTTACACTGCGCGTGTTGGTTCAACTGAACTTGGTGGCGATGCCGGTATTCAACCCGCATTTTCAACCTGCTTTGGCGCACCTTTTATGCCTCGCCCTGCGGGTGATTATGCGGAGCTTTTAATAAAGCGCGTTGAGGAATTTGATAGCCGTGTTTATTTGGTTAATACGGGTTGGACTGGTGGCTCAGGTGGACCGAATGGTGAAGGTAAACGGTTTAGTATTCCGACTACCCGTGCGGTGATTACTGCGATTCAGAATGGTGAGCTTTTAAATGTTGAGTCACAGCATTTAGATGATTTGAATATTGATATTCCGCTTTCGGTGCCGGGGGTTGATTCACAGTTGTTGAATCCACGAGATACGTGGTCGGATCCAGCTGCTTATGATGCACAGGCGAAGAAACTGGCAGCGCAGTTTGTTGCTAACTTTAAAAAGTATGATGTAGCGGCTGAGATTGTTGCGGCTGGGCCGAAAGCTTAATACGATCGGTGCTTAAGAGAACGCCTTGTGTTTTGCATAAGGCGTTTTTTTTGTTTTTAGATTTAAGATTGTCGAAGAGGGATAGATGTCAGAGTCTAGATCTTTAAGTTCTATTTTATAGTATCGTTATATTTTATAGTATCGTTACATTCTGGATTTTTACTTTGCTTGGTTGAGTTTTAGGATCAAGGTCGTCGGGGGTGGCCCGACAGCCAGTCATTTTTTTCTTTTTCCGGAAGAGTCTTTTTTAATATTAACAATCATCTTATATTCTGGATTTTTACTTTGCTTGGTTGAGTTTTAAGGTCAAGGTCGTCGGGGGTGGCCCGACATGCCAGTCACTTTTTTTGTGTTGCACTTATATCGGGCTTTACGCCCAATCTTACCTTTTAGCTGCGGAGTGACAGCCGGAGCCTAACCTTTAAGTCCTATCTAATAGTATTGTTATATTCTGGTTGTTTACTTTTCTTGTTTGAGTTTTAAGGTCAAGAGCGTCGGGGGTGGCCCGACAGCCAGTAACTTTTTGTCAACAGCAACAAAAAGTCACCAAAAAATGCCGCAACCTTAACGGCGAAGCTTGACCACGACGGGTGCATCT
>Ga0129327_10001116_pt1 | contig 16057 bp, 7 predicted proteins | sample CPBDNA_6_FD_111799 | JGI IMG/M metagenome (GOLD analysis project Ga0129327, IMG submission 111799) | Freshwater to marine salinity gradient microbial communities from Chesapeake Bay, USA - CPBay_Spr_31_0.8_DNA | ecosystem: Environmental > Aquatic > Marine > Coastal | place: USA: Chesapeake Bay... | reverse complement strand
TGCAATAGCATTACTCATAATATTCATTAATCTGAAATATGTGTTTGGCAAGGATTTTGACAACCTACATATCTTACTGATTTACAGTCACATGTGAAAAATAATTAAGTTTAATTTAGTTCGTACAATAGTACGACAAATTTATCAATAATTAAGCTTTCAAAATAATAGAACGTATAGATTTTGTTAAAGACCTAATATGCTTTTTAAACATACAAATTAGTCTTAACGTTTAGTTATTTGGAGATCAATATATTGCAAAAAAGTGCTTTTCTTTATTATGAGAAAAGCACTTTTTTGTTTTTTTAAAATTAATTTAAAATATGTTTAAAAATCAAAGGAAGATACCATTTATACAAAATAACGTTCTACCCAAATGGTCTTGTATTATAAGCAGCATTACCATCCTTGTTAACGACTAGTTTTAACTACTTTCTTAAAAATAGGCAATTCATCATCTATCAATATTCTAATTAAATATAAACCATCTGCTTCCTGCCGTAAATTTATTTGAATAGGTGCCAAATTTGTTTTATCAACCTGTTGCTCATATACCCTTGCCCCGATTTCATTAATGACCTCAATCCTTGCTTTAGTTTGAACCTTTGTACCAAAGTCTACAAAAAAGAAATCACTAGTTGGATTAGGATAAACTTCTAATTCAACGGGAGGTATTGAAATAGCTAGAAGAGTTGTTGTTAAATCAGTATTCGCAACTAATTGATTGCTTCCAGCATTAGGTGGTATTGAACAATTATTCATCAACCTTACTTCCCCTAAACCTACATAAAAACTATCATCAATCGCATTTAAAATACGCAGTCGGATATATCTAGCACTAACGCCTGGAAAATTAAAGGTTTGAACTACTTCCTGTTCTCCTCTGCCAGTTGTAGATATTGCCGTGTGGAAAGTAGGCGTACTATAATTATTACCATCTTCTGAAGTAGAAACCTGAAAATTCTTGACCCCTCTACGTTTTAAAACTAGCCAAGTATGGTAAGAATAATTCCATAAAGCAATACCATCTACATTCTGAACTTGACCTAAGTCAAATCGTACCGTTACATCCGTACCATCATTTAACCAAACACCATCATATAGATTTCCGCCACCATGTTGGGCTGTTAAATCATCTGCTCCGGTTAATCCCAACCCATTAATAATATTACTTACTGCACCACCTACTGTACTTCCATCCTCTAATGTTACAGAGACAGGTTGAAGTAAACAAGACCCCATAGAAGGAGGTAAATTATTATTAGATCCATCGTCTGCTCCATTAGGATTATAATTGACAACCACATTATTAGAGGCTTCATTTCCTTGAATATCACTATCAAATGCCACATTTGCTGGCACCGCAATCATAACATCGCCAGCATTAATAGGATCTAGCATGACCGTAAAGCTAGTTCCATTCATTTCCGTAAAATTATACCAATTGGCATTAGAAATAGCTAAATCATAGCCACTCAAACTTGTTACAGGTTCATTGAAGTTGATGGTCACTTGAAAATCGTCTGTTACCGTTGTGTTAGTCACGCTTATTACTACCGTTGGAGGACCAGCATCATTATTTGGTGGGTTTGCTTGCGTGATAACCACGTTAAAAGAACAAGTCGTTATATTACCACATTCATCCATTGCTTCATAAGTAATAGAAGTTGTCCCTACGCCAAAGTTACTTCCACTTGCAGGGCCTTCAATCTGTGCCAATTGAATTTCACTAGCCATATTATCATTGCCTCCAGTACATGGGATTTCTAAAATATATTTTTTGTAAATAAAATCTGTTGTCAATTCCCACTCACCATTCCAGAAATTTATAACAGCATAATCATCACTTGGATTATTATTAATGTTAGCAGGAAAATTGAGGTAGCTAGGAGTCGTTCCGTCTGTCCATCTCCATTCCCCTTCTGTAGCTGCATCATTTAATCCTATCACACAAAGATCTGAACCAATATTCTGTCGCAAAAATTCATTTTCTTCAGCACTACTAATTTTAGCTAATATTCCACCTGCATTTGACACTGCAGTTAATGCTAAAGGAAAACTTAATGGGTCATTAGATTTATAATATTGACTTCCTTCAAATTCTCCCAGATAACTATAGCCATCTATAACAGTTCCAGAACAAGTAGTTCCGCCTCCTGTTAGGACACAAGTCGTTGAAGTAGTTGGTGTTGCCCAATCAATATTCGTAGCAGATTCATCATAAGGAATTTCTACAAAAATATCATTAGCGCAGTTAATCGTAATTTCACTTCCGCCAACTGGTGTACTTGCCTCAATTGTAATGATAAAGGAACAGGTAGCTGTATTCCCGCAGTTATCGGTAGCTTCGTACGCTATAGTATAAACACCTTCACTTTGATTACTCCCTGCTGAAGGCCCACCAATTTGATTCACAGTTGCACTTGAAGGACAGTCGGTATTTGCTGTGGGATTTGTCCAAGAAATAGACATTGTTGATTCACCAGCAGGCAATTGAATAGTCTGGTCACTTGGACAGTTAACCGTTAAATTACTTTGGGTTTGATTCACCGTTATTTCAAAAGAACAAGTAGCTGTATTCCCACAATTATCTGTTGCTTCATAAGTAATAACATAAGTTCCTGCTCCAACTATATTCTGTTTAGGCGTACCACCAGTCTGGTTAACAGAAGTCCCGTTAGGACAGTTCGTTACTGCCGTAGGATCTGTCCATGTAAGCATAACATCACTTTGGTCTGCAGGTATATTTATCGTTTGATTTCCAGGACAATTAATAGATAAATTAGTAGCTGTTTCAACCACGTTTACTTCAAAGGCACAAGTCTCTCTATTGCCGCAGTTATCTGTTGCTTCATAAGTAATAGTATAGGTTCCCGCTCCAACTATATTAAATTTTGGCGTACCACCTATTTGGTTTACGGTAGCGCCATTAGGGCAATTGGTTGAAGTAGTAGGGTCTATCCAAGTAAGCAGTACTGAATTTTCATCAGCAGGAATATTTATTGTTTGATTACTAGGGCAATTAATAGCTAAATTTGTAGCAGTTTCATTCACGCTTACTTCAAAGGCACAAGTTTCTAGATTGCCACAATTATCTGTTGCTTCATAAGTAATCGTGTAAGTTCCAGCACTTAATTGGCTAAAGTTATCAGGTCCTCCAATTTGGGTTACGCTTGCTCCGTTTGGACAATCAGAAGCCGCCGTTGCTATATCCCAACTCGCTTGAATTTGAGTTTGTCCAGCAGGAATTTGAAAAATTCTGTCTGCTGGACAATTTATACTTAAATCTGTGGGGGTATTAGTTACATTTATAGAAAAAGAACATACTTCTTGGTTTCCGCAATTATCAGTTGCCTGATATGTAATGGTATAATTTCCAGCCTCAAATTGATCTCCACTATTCCTGCCGCTTATATTAGTAACTGTTGCGCCACCATTACAGTTTGAAGTAGCGGTAGCCGCGTTCCAAGTAATAGACATTGATGCCTGGTCTCCCGGAATTTGCACACTCATATCATTCGGACAATTAATGGATAAATTAGCGGTCGAACCATTCACTATTACATTAAAACTACAAATGCTTGTATTTCCACAATTATCTGTCGCTGTATAAGTCACGGTAGTTGTGCCAACTGAAAAATTACTACCATTTGAAGCGCCACCAGTTTGTGTTATTGTAACGTCATTGTCGTTATTTCCACCACCACCATTACTACATGGAATTTCTAAGACATATTTTTTAGCAACAAACTGGTTATTTAAATCCCATTCGCCATTCCAAGGATAAATAGTTACAAAATCATTATCATTATTATTATCTAGATTATTGACATACTTACTGTATCCAACTGAACTACCATCTACCCAACGTAAATTTCCTTCTTGGTCTACATCGCTTAAACCAATAAATACAATTTCATTATTAATATTTTGTTGAATAAAATCATTTTCGGCAGCGTCATTGATAATGGCTAGTCTACCGCCAGCACTTATCGCCGCTGCGCTGGCATCAATCCAGTTAGCATTATTATTGGAAATATAAAACTGGCTATTATCAAAAGTCCCCATATAGGCGTAGCCGCTTTTAAAAGTCGAAGAACAATCTCCTCCTCCAGTATTTCCTCCTGTGCTACAAGTTGTCGAAGCTGTAGGAGTCGCCCAACTAACGGTTACTTCATTATCCCCTGGTGCAGCATCAATAATAATATCAGAAGGACAATTTAAATCAATATCTGAAGGTTGGGTTTGTGCTTGCGTTATGTTAATCGTAAAACTACAATCTTGTGTATTTCCACAATTATCCGTTGCTCTATAAGAAATGGTATAGTTGCCTTCAAAAAAAGCACTTCCATTTGATTGTCCTGCTAATTGAAAATAATTGGCCCCTCCAGAGCAATTAGATATTGCTGTGGGTTCATCCCAAAAAACAGTCGTTTGTGATTGACCTTCAGAAAGTTCTATTGATTGATTACTAGGGCAAGCAAGATTTAAAGTAAAGGTTGGATTTCCTCCTCCCGAAGCGGTAACTGTTACATCATCAGAAATATAATATATTTTACCTTCGCTCGCCAATTTTCTATCGTCTCTTGCGACAAATTGAAGGACATACGTACCATTGGTACTAAAATTAGCGGAAGTGTTATACCCATTAGCATTTGAAAAATTAACATTTCCTGGACCACTTACTTTTCGCCAAAAAACAGTTGAATTAGTCAATTGATTCGTATCATAAAATAATTCACCATTTAAATTAGCGGAAGTCCCAACCGTTTGGTCGTTTCCAGCATCCGCTAAAAAGCCTTTATTCGTGTCTCCGAATTGAAAAGGTGGATTATTTGACCCTGCAAAATGACGCCTCATAAATTCAAAGCGTCCATTCCAATATTCATTTGGATGATTATGCCCACCATCTCTAGAAATCATTAAGACCTTTGAGCCAGGCAATTGATTATGGGAAACTAAGGCAGTAGCGGATGGCACCACTAAATCTTTTAAACCCGTTAAGGAAAACGAAGCGCCTTTGAATCTTCGAGCATGAAACATTGCGTCATAATACTTAGTCGCATTTACTGCTGTATTAAAAACATTGGAATTCCCTTGGTTTTGCGCATCAATAATCGATAAATAATAGGGAAATCCGCTCGCTTTATCATATTTATATCCCACGTGTTGCCCCATCGTAGGATTAGAATTAATCAACAAACTAACTCTATTATCTATTCCCGCCAAAATAATAGATAATCCACCTCCTTGGCTAACGCCCATCGCACAAACATTTCCATCAAAGTCTGACCTAGTTTCTAAATAATCAATCACATGCATCGCTCCAATCAAACCATATCTATAATAAAATTTATCTTTATCTGTATTATCATCAGGCTTATAAGCATTTGGGTCATCTTGATTAACAGAGCTATTATGAATACTAATAGAAACAGCTATCATCCCTCCTTTTTCTGCACTTTCCGTATCTGCCCCAACTACCGCTCTGGAAGAACCATAAGGCGGTAAAGTAATAGAAGCAGGGAATGGTCCACTACCTTTCGGTATGGAGATATATCCATAAGTTCTTCGACCTTCAATATTTGCTAGAGAAAAAGTGTAAGTTGTTTGGTAAGAACTTTCATTATGATAGGACATTTGCATGTCCATTGGCAAATTATTCTTTAAATTTCTCTGGGACGCCCAGAAAGCATCAAAGTCATTAGGTTCTTCCTCTAAAGGACTAATATCTAAAGGGGAAAAAACAGCCGACGCCTCACCGATAGCATTATTCAAATTAACTCGACAAATTACCAAACCAGGTTCATTCTGGTTATAGGGAATCGAGTAGGTTTGTCCAGCTACTAGATTGATTGTCCCTGATTCTATTACAGGAGACTTATCATCGTAAATAATTTCATAGGTAGCAGGAGAAGAGTAAGTAGCCTTAGCTTGAAAGAAGGCAGTTTCGCCTACTTCATAAATAGCATCTGATTGATTAACTGATACTTCTATTTGAGCGTAAAGTGGTAGGATACTAAATAGTACGAGAAAGCACAAGCTAAAGCGCACGAATAAGTGTTGTTTGTTCATCTAAAGTGTCTGTTTTATCTCCTAAAAAAAAGGGGGGAAGTGTAAGTAGTACGATTAATTAATACTACGAGGGGGGGAAAGGGTTTGATAGGACATTAATTTTGCATCGCATACGCAAATTAAGTTATTTTAAGGATAGGTCAAAGAAATGCCCCTAATTTTAGTAAGAATATTTAAAAATTTATCCAAGGTAGGATTATTGTTAAGCTAAAAGTAAGGAAACGGACATTTGGGGTCGCTTCAAATTATCTACGCCCACTTGGTAGTTTTAAACATAGCCTTAGGATAATCGACCCCTAATTTACAATTATATTGAGCTTGTTCCATCTCCGTTAAAGTATCTGGTTGATGTATTTTTTCAAAAGGAAGATTTGTTAATTCAGGGCACCAAATTTTTACATAGTCTCCTTTATTGTCATATCGTTTAGCCTGTTTTAGGATATTGAAATATCGATTTTCTCTAGGGTCACTCCCTACGCCAGCGATATAATTCCAATTTCCCCAATTACTACAAGGATCATAATCAAGCAATATGGATTCAAAATAATCTGCGCCCATTTGCCAATTCACCTGCAAATCTTTAACTAGAAAACTAGCTACATTTTGTCTACCTCGATTAGACATAAAACCAGTTAATGCCAATTCTCTCATATTCGCATCAATGAATGGGATGCCAGTTCTGCCTTCTATCCAAACATGCAATAATTGTTCATCATCTTTACCTGCTTCCTGTTTTACGCCAATGGTACCTCCTTTTTGAAAAATGGCATTTCCATGTTTTTTTCCCATTAATCGAAAAAAATCTCGCCATAATAATTCAAAAAACAACCAATAAGTAGATTTGTTTTTAGTTCGTTCTACCTCATACCGTTTCAATTCTTGGTAAATCTTTTTAGGCGATATACATCCATTTGCTAACCATGGAGAAAACTTAGAAGAATAACCACTTCCAATTAGGCCATTTCTAGTTTCTTTGTAATCTTTTATAGCATCTGTATCCCAAAAATAATGTTGCAGGCGTTTTAAACCCGCCGTTTCTCCACCTTCAAATGGGAGTACTCCACGACTATCTTTAGGCGTAGTATTATAACCAAAAGTTGTCAAAGTGGGAATTTCCCCTTCTTCTAACCGAATACTTAAAGGCTCAAAATCTCCTCTAACAGGTGCCGCTAGAGGTTCTCTAATTTGTATATATTTTTCTACTTCTTTCCTAAAATGGGTAAAAATATCAGGAGTGTGGGTGACAGGAAAAGGTAAATCAGCTGTGTAATAAAGCATTTTCCCTCTGGAATAACGTACCTCTTGTCCAATTTCCCATAATTTTTTTTCTAATTTATCTTGGACGCTAACCTCTTCTTCCGTCCTTTCTCTATTACAAAAAATCCAAGCACTTTTGACTTCTTGTGCCAATTCAAAAAGCACCTCTTCTGGCTTTCCAATCCGCACGATTAAATTACTTCCAATAGTTTTAAGGGAATTTCTTAAGTCTGCAATACTTTCAATAATAAATTTAGTTCGATGAACCCCTGTTTTTGGAAAACCATATTTTGTTTGTCCTTGAAAAACCCGTTCATCAAAAACATACACTGGAATTACTTCCTCGCTAGTTCGCAAAGCATCCGCTAAGGCTTCATTATCATGTAAGCGCAAGTCTTGTCTAAACCAAACTATAACTCGCTTCTTTTTCATAAATTGTGATTTCTTTTACTGCAATTTTAACAGTCGCCTTCCTCTTTTGTTGCCAATATTAAAGAAAATAAGGAAAGTGGAACTTTTTTTTACAAAAGTATGTTCTTAAGAAGGAATTATCAATAAAATAAATACTTTCATTCAAATATAAATGAATCATTTTCAATTACATATCGACCCAAGCTTACTTGCAAAAGAAGTAAAATTCACCATGAGTTGTAGCTCTGGTAATGGTGGGCAAAATGTGAATCGAGTGGCCACCAAAGCTACTTTACACTTTCTAGTAGCAGAAAGCGACCTATTTAGTGATGCACAAAAAGCCCTCCTTTTTGAAAAATTAAAGAACAGGATTTCTAAAGATGGCTATCTTGTAATTACCAGTCAAACCTCTCGTTCTGCATTAAAAAATAAAAAGGCCGCTTTGGTTAATTTATTAAACCTTTTGACCACTGCGCTAACACCAAAAAAAGTACGGAAAAAAGTGAGGATGCCTAGAGCTGTTAAAGAAAGAAGATTGGCTAATAAAAAGCGGCATTCGGAGAAGAAAGAAATGCGTCGAAAAGTGCTTTAGGATTGTTTTTGTTACAGATGTTTCCCTCACGAATTTAGTTTCCCCACGGATTAAAATGCCACCGATAATTACCCACATATTTGATACAAATTAATAGCATAATTGAAACTTATCCGCTCAATTGAATTATAGCAATTTTGATTCTTGATTACCCTCTTGTCTCAATAAATTCAATAGTTAATCCTTCAATTTCTTCTAAATCAGGCACCATTTCCAAGTGCACTTTAGCAATAATTGCCTTCATTCTCAATAATTTATCTGCCACTTCACTTTGTCTAATGGCAACTTGGACTATTCCAATATTTCCAAAATCTTGGTGAACCATTTCAACTTTATGTTTCTTAATGGCATTCATCACTTCACTCATAATGCTATAATCAAAAGTAAATTGATAAATGTCTGCTACTACTTTTTCTACAATTTCTCCTTTTTCTAAGGCAGCAATACTCGCTTCTTTATAAGCATTAATTAACCCAGAAGCACCTAATAAAGTACCGCCAAAATATCGAACCACCACGATAAAAACATTAACCAAACCAAAACTATCAATTCGCCCTAAAATGGGTTTTCCAGCCGTTCCAGAAGGTTCGCCATCGTCATTTGCACGAAAATTATTGCCATCCATTCCTAATCTGTAAGCATAACACCAATGCCTTGCTTTGGCATGCAATTTCCGAACTTCCAATAACCGCTGTTGCCAATCCGCTTCATTATAGACCGGAAAAGCATAGGCGAAAAATTTACTGCCTCTGTCCTTGAATTCTCCTTCGGTAGGCCCAGTTAAGGTTTGGTAGGTATCTTTTTTCACACTCATCTTTTGGACAAAGGTAATGGAAGTTTTTGAAATCTAAAATACGCCTTTGTTCCTAGTACTTTTTGACCGATATTGTGCTTTTCGATTTTGAAATAAATGAAGTTACATGATTATCCTTCAAATAACCCTAATTTGCCTATTCCCATACCTAGCCAAAAAAATATCTAAAAACACAGTCGCTTGGTTAAGTCCAGTTGTACTATGTTATACTTTAGGTATTATACTCGCAAACCTCTCCTTCTTCAGAATTAATGAACAAATAGCTAATTATTTTACGCAAGGTACAATCCTTTTAGCCATTCCTTTTTTACTCTACGCAACAGATTTATCGAGTTGGTTAAAAGATTTTAAAAGCATGGTGCTTGCCTTTTTATTATGTGTGGTAGCAGGCATTATAGGGACTTGTTTTGCAGGTTGGTATTTCAAAGATACCATTCCTCAAGCGTGGTTAGTAGCGGGAATGATTGCCGCTATTTTTTCAGGCGGTATTCCCAATATGCAAGCGGTGGGGATGGCATTAGAGGCAGAATCCAACACGATTGTATTACTAAATGCGGCAGATATATTTATTGGTGGGATGTATTTATTATTCCTTACTTCTTTAGCCAGTAAATTGCTTTCTTTATTTTTAGGAAATTACCAAGACAGTAATTTACAAATGAGTAATAATAATTTATTAAACAGTAAAAATATTTCTTTTAAAAATTTCATTCAAGGTTTAGGCATTGCTTTGCTAATTATCGGAGTTTCTTTAGGTGCTAGTTTTTTATTTTTTGGGCATTTAGCCGCTACTTTTATCATCTTATCACTAACCACATTAAGTATTATTGCCTCTAGGTTTTCTTTTACACAACGGTTAGACGGTACTTTTGAAGTTGGTGATTATCTATTATTGATGTTTTGTGTAGCGGTAGGAATGTTAGCTAACTTTGCCAATATTCTGGAAAATGGATTGGATTTAATTATGTTTATGGCAGTGGCTTGGGGAATTACAGTAAGTTTGCATTGGTTACTTTGTTTCTTTTTTAAAATTGATAAGGATACCACATTAATTGCTAGTACCGCAGCCATTTATGGGCCTGTATTTATAGGTCAAATCGCTAGTACTATAGATAATCGACGACTTGTTTTTCCCGGCATCGCTTTGGGATTATTGGGTATTGCTTTGGGAAATTATGTAGGGATTTCAGTCGCTTGGTTAATGAGATTATAAACGTAGATTTCAAAGAAATGATATACCAAACAGGCAGGATTAAATTTAAAAAACATAAGTCTTCTGAAAGAGCCTAATATCAGTGGAATTTGCAAAAAAAATTGGAAACAATTGAACTTATCTAAAAAAATATTTTAGTAGTCCCAATCATTTCCAATAACTAAATTTTAGTGTTAATCTTTATTGATTTATTATCTATTTCCTTTTACAAAACGGTCAATAGTTAAAGATTTTCCATCAAACTGAAACTCAATAGAATAGATGCCAAAGTTTAAAGTCTCAACAGGTAGTTGAGTTTTATTAAAGCCATCATTCAAAGTAACTGTTTGTCTTTTAACTTCCTTGCCCGTAGCATCCATAATCACTAAAGCCCCTTTAGTCGTACCTTGTGTCCAGCTCATGTCAACAAATACCTCATTTATGGCTGGATTTGGGTATACTTTAAGTGCTTCTGCAATTATTTCTTCTTTTTCAATGCTAGTAGAAAAATTCCCTAGGCAAGGAATTTCCGTAAAGTCTTTTACATTACCCAAATAAGCTTCTCCCCTAGCACCAAAAATTGTAATGGAGTTCCCCACATTTGCACTTCTACTGTTAGGCGCCATAAATGCATCAGCTGCATTATCCATCAAAGATACCTTCCCTTGACAAGGCAAAGCATTTTTAAATTGAAATAACGGCATTTCCACCCCAGCTTCATAATTAAAATCAACCGTACCTAAAGAAGCTAGTCCGAAGGAGATGTAATCCACATCAGGTGCTTCTGCTGGCGAATCGCTGCGAGAATTATCTTGCCATTCAACACCTAATTGAAGGCTTGTCAAATTTTCTACCTCAAAAGAATTCGTTGGTACTTTAATGGTAACTTGGGCGGTACTGGTAATGTTATGAGGATGTTTCCAGCTTTTTTCTGGAATTAAAGAAACTTGATAGGTTTCTCCATCTTCTAACATGGTCAATTTAAATTGAACCTGTGCAGTAGTCATGTAAATAGTGGCTAATACAAATAAGTTTGTCAATAAGCCTTTTAAAATTAGTGTGTTGTTCATCTTAGAGAATGTCATAATAAAACATTTGTTTATAGAAAAATTAATACTTGGAAAGGAGTTGATTAGATATCCTCTTCAATTCTCTTTTTTAGTGTTCCATAAAATAAAGCACCTTATTCTATTCTAAGAAATTTTGTCTGTTGCCTTTTATGAACCTCTTGTAAAAATTAAATTAAAAAATCAATATAATAACCCCTAAACCGTTATGGTATTTGTTCCGAAATTGCAAAGTTTAAACGATACGCCGTGTTTTGAGGGTGAAATAAAACATTAAAGAAAATATAAGCATCAATATCATTTTTAGGACCTTGATATTTAACCTTACCATCCATATTCGTATCAGACCCATAATAGCCATGTAACACGCTATTATAAGTAATTGGAATACCAGGATTTGATTGCCAAAGGGATAAGAAAATATCAAAGAAAATCATATCTCTATCTGGTAAACCAAGGCCACCACCCGCAAGAATGACAAATTTATCTGGATTGGCATTTCCTCCTCTTAAGACCATTTTTTCTTGCATTTCCAATTGAGCATACGCTCCATAAGTAGGTGTCTCCATTTTGGTAAAATCAATACTAGCTGTTTGAGTCGAAATAAACTTAATCGGTTCAGCGGTCATCACTCCTAGGTGATTTCTATGCTTTATACAAACATAATAATCCCCGTCTGGAACAACAAATCGAACATTAGATACTCCGTCAACATCTACCACATCCCCATCTCTTTGAATCAAAGCAGAACGAGTAGCCATCACTAAAGTGGAATCCACATTAGACCGAAGTTCTAGGAAAACCCAATCGATAATGGCATTATCTCCACGATTATCTAGCACTTCTAAGGTGGTCGTTTCTCCGCCGCCTTCTCCAAAATGAATGAAAGAAGGAATCCCTGTATATGGCTCCGTTAAGGGAATGAATCCTTTCTTTCTCAAATCATCTGTCATCAGTTGCGTGTTTACTTTATAAGGCCCTTGTAGCATTGCTTTAAGCGCCAATTCATTAGCAGATACAATCGTATTTCCTTCGCAAGCAAGTGCTATGTCTGTATCAATACCATGTAAAATACCAAGGGCAATTGGTTTGGTGCCATTATTGGGGCTGCTGCCGTTAAAATGAATATTAACCGTATCAAATTTTATATTTGGGGTCGTATCATTATTCATAATATCAAAACAGATAACGCCTATATCTTCCCAATCTTCCGTAGTAATTTCTGGGCAACTTATACTATCTGTCAGTAAGGTCATCGTCAAACAAAATTTACCCGGTACAGAAGTTCCATCGAATTTCTGTTCGTCCCAAGGGCTCATAGAACCTGCTATGCAAGTCTCGTTTTCATCAAATTGAGAAGAAGTATAACTCGTAAATTCTAAAGTATTAGGGTCATAATTTACCATAATGGAGGAAGTACCAATAGTAAAATCTTCTTGTTGCGCTTTAGCTTGCAAAGTCAAGCAATAAGTATTTGATTGGCAATCTAATTCAGGTCGTAATCTCAAATCAATTTCGCTTATAACCTCAGGCACTGTTTCTCCTACACAATTACAATTACCATCCTGTTCATCATTAATCGTTGCCAAATTATTATCCGTGCAAGGTGTTCCTGCTTTAGGGCAAGTATTTTCTAAGCAGATAATTTGTACAATATTTCCTGTTTCGCAAAAACTCACATCTCCTGAATAGGCTACATAAGAAAAAATAATTTCCTGACCTATAACCAAGGTCTCTCCAGTAGGTAAAATCGCAGGGTCTAAAATAGTTCCATCACTCAATTCAATACGAATCGGGCATTCGATATTAAGCCCATCAATTACGGTTCCTTTATATTCTAAATTACAACCTATACCGAAACAACCACAATTACCATCTTCTACATCGTTAAAAGTCAAGGCATCTCCATCATCACAGGTAGTGCCTGCCGGGTTACAACAAGCAAATTCTTGTGTAAATGTTGCGATATAACAAGTAGAATCAGTAAATAAATTTGCAATAGTGGTATCTTTATAAGATACGATAAAATGAACGGCTCCTGTTCTGCCAAATTCAGGCTCATAAGAAAAATCATCTCCTGTATTTCCAAAATCATCTTTCCAAGAAACAGCATAAATATTAGGGCAAGTTAGCCTTAAATTCATCCCGCACCCTTCCTCATTATTTACAATCTCTCCACTAATTTTTGGTAGTACCGTAAAGGAGACAAAGATTGTTCTAATAACACAATCTCTTTCATCCAGTACATCAATAGCCAATCTAAATTGGCGAATAAAACAATCCGCTCCATCGTTTTCTAAACGGATATTTCTTATATCTTCAATACCATCACCATCTACTATTCTATATCGCGTATTATCAGAAAGTTGGAATCGTTCAAAAAGATTAAATAGGTCTCCATGACAACCATATAAATCTATCGTCTCAAAATCAGGTTCTGGGCAATCAATTATTTGACAACTAAAATCGGCAGAAAAAGTATCTATTCCGCAGAAAATTTCATTAAGTGTATCAAGAGGATTTACATAAAAAGTGACAAAACCAGCAGTTCCTACTGCTGCCTCGTAAATATTTCCTACGCCAGAATTTCCCAAATTATCTGACCAAGTCACTTCATAAACATCTTCGCATGCTATGATTAATTTTGGTGTACAGAAAGAACTATCAGAAAGATATTGAATACTTGCTTCAATTTTAGGTAGAATTATGGCCGTTAGACTAATTACTTTGATGGGGCAATCTCCATCAAATATTTCTACTGAAAAAGTTATTTCTTTAGGTTCACATCCTTCGTTTATAAAAACAAAATTATTATTAGTATCTAATTCTATTCCGACAATTTCATATTGAAAATTAGGGCTAATATCAAGGTATTCTAATATATTAAGCGCATCACCGCTACAAATTGTAAAGGTTCTTTCTTCCGTAGAAATATCTGGGCAATCTGTTGTACAATCATAAGCTGCTTCAAAAGTTTGACTAAAACAAGATAGTGGAACACTAGATAAAATGATACTATCAGTTAAATAATCAACCGTAAATTTCACAGTTCCAGCAGTATTTGCTGCTCCAGTATAATTTGTACCGCTTCCCGAATTACCATTGCTGTCTTCCCAAGAAATAGCATAATTTTCGACACATTCTAAACTTAAAGATAAATTACAAGTCGTATCTGTAGTAGTTATAACACCGCCATAAATTGCAGGAATAACCGTAATCTTAAGGGTAATTATTTCTACCAAACATTGATTTCCATCAAAGCATTTTAGGGTAAACGTCTTTGTGCCTACCTCACAACCAAAAGGGTTGCCTACTTTATATATTCCATTGATAATATCGGCATTATCAAAGAAATTTCGCTTCTCTTCCTTTAAATTTAAAAGCTCAATGATATCCACTTCCGTTTCCGCACAAACAGTTAATGTTTCCGTTCTTTCCAACAACTGTGGACATTCAATCATACAACTAAAATCAGCAAAAAAGGAATCAACTGCACAAGGCAATTCGCTCAAATTCTCATCAATTGGATAGACATAAAAAGTAACAAATCCACCTGTTCCACCAGTTCCAGTATAAATATTTCCAACCCCCGAATTATCTAAATTATCTTTCCAATCGATTATGTATAAATCAGCGCATTCTAAAACTAGTTTTGGTGCACAGAAAGTACTATCTGTTTCATATTGTATACTGCCTTCAATTTTTGGTAATACCTGAACAGTAATTTCTATTGTCTTAATCAAGCATTGGTTGGCATCATATCCATTTGCAGTTAAGTTAAAAGTACCCATTTCACAACCAAAAGGGTTTCCCACTTCCACTACACTAGGAGATTCTCCAAAACTAACACCTAAGATGGAATTTGTTAAGTCAAAGGTGTAATCAAGACTATCTCCAAATAAATTCAAGGACTCCGCTATATCAAAATTTTGATTGGCACAAGTCGTTAAACTAGCTTGTTCATTTTGTGTCTCTGGGCAAGTGGTTACACAATTAAAATTAACCCTGTAAAGTTTTTCAACACAAGGTAAAGCAACCGCTTCGGAAGGTAAATCTAACCCAATAAAAATAACCGAAAAAACCACTTCTCCACTAGTACCCGGAGTAGCCGTATAAGTAGTTCCCACTCCACTATCCGAACTAGTGTTCCAAGTGACCCTATAAAGGTCAGGACATTCTAAAATTAGAGAAGCCGTACAACTATCTTCCGATAAGCGAGTATCTACTATAAAGTTAGGAATAGTTTTAATTACTAAAATGCCTGTCTCTACTAGACATTGTTCAAGATTGTACACTTCAAAATTAAATTCAAATTGACCAATTTCACAACCCGTAGAAGGTAAGGCATATTGTTGCACATTAAATATAGGCGTTTGGCTTATTTTATCTGAAATGTTCAAGGTCATACTATCACCAACCGCCAAAATGGATTTAAAGTCAATAATGTCTTTTTCACATCTATAAACAGTTAATGCACTAGTAGTTGTTTCTGGACAAGGGTTTCCTGTAACTGTTATTCTTTGGATGCAACTAGTGGTTTACGCATGAAGTTCTAAATAGTATTTATTGTAACTTTGCGGTTTTTCAAAAAAAGCAGAAATTATGAGTAGAGGACGTCCAACACCAGCTATAAATATGACTAATCGTCA
>Ga0129327_10001114_pt1 | contig 16063 bp, 14 predicted proteins | sample CPBDNA_6_FD_111799 | JGI IMG/M metagenome (GOLD analysis project Ga0129327, IMG submission 111799) | Freshwater to marine salinity gradient microbial communities from Chesapeake Bay, USA - CPBay_Spr_31_0.8_DNA | ecosystem: Environmental > Aquatic > Marine > Coastal | place: USA: Chesapeake Bay... | reverse complement strand
TGAGAACAACACGTATCTTGTCCTCGGTTGAATAATGCCGCCTGGTGGCTCTTCTAATGTCTTTGACCACCTGCTCTGCAGTGGCCTTGGGTTGATTAGATTTCAATTTCATCTTCACTCCTTAAGTTGAAAGATGAACCAAAACCCTCCTCTAATCAAGTACCCCTATTTGTCTCACACACGCTGACGTCGGACAGTACAGGTGTTAGCGTGCAAATTGACTTCAACGGCAAAGCCGATGGTACAAGCTTGGACTCGTATATGCAGGTGGACTTAACGGGCGTGACGCTTGCGAGTGCAGGAACGGCGTATGGCGCTACCCCTGCCGACATGGATGCGTTACGCGCCGCCATGATCACCAGTGGTCAGTTGATCTTGGCGTAAGTGCCGCGATGAGCTTGGCCCGCGTCCAAACCCGCGCCCTCTCGGGCGTGGGGGCGGCTGCGGTGACGGTTGAGGTTGATTTGTCAAATGGGTTGCCGTCTTTCACCTTGGTGGGGCTTGCTGATACCGAGGTGAAAGAGGCACGTGAGCGGGTGCGTGCGGCCATTCAAAACAGCGGTTTTGTTTTCCCCAACAACAAGCGCATTACGGTGAACCTGGCACCTGCTGATTTACCTAAAGATTCAGGGTGCTTTGACTTACCCATTGCCTTGGGCATATTGGGGGCGAGTGAGCAACTTGATGTTGCCGCGTTAGCGCGCTATGAATTTGCAGGCGAGTTATCTTTAAGCGGCGACTTGCGCGCCGTTCGGGGTAGCTTGGCCATGTGTTTGGCATTACAGCAAACAGCTAAGCCTTGTGGTTTGGTGTTGCCGCTTGTGAGCGCGCACGAAGCGGCGTGGGTGCCAGAGGCCCGCGTGTACAGCGCTGCCCATTTGCAAGATGTGGTGGCGCATTTGCAAGACCCGCCGGTAATAAAAGAAGGCTGGCGTGCCTTAGAAGCCAACGTGCAACCGACGCCAATAGGCATGGCTGACTTTGAAGATGTAAAAGGCCACGCTATGGCGCGTCGTGTGCTCGAAATAGCGGCTGCTGGTCACCATAGCGTGCTGATGGTTGGCCCGCCGGGTTCGGGTAAGTCTATGCTGGCAGCTCGCTTTGCGGGCTTGTTGCCGCCCATGACCCATGATGAGTCGTTGTCCAGTGCGTCCGTAACGTCGCTTTGCGGCTCATTTGACAGCGCACAATTTGGACAACGCCCCACCTGCGCGCCGCACCAGACGGCAAGCGCAGCGGCCTTGGTGGGCGGTGGTGTGCCGCCGCAGCCAGGGGAGATTTCACTCGCACACCATGGCGTTTTGTTTCTAGATGAGTTTCCCGAGTTCTCAAGGCGCGCGCTAGAGGCGCTGCGTGAGCCGCTTGAGACCGGCGAGATTCGCATATCACGGGCGCGCTATCAAGTAACTTACCCCGCTCGCTTCCAACTGATTGCAGCGATGAACCCCTGCCCTTGTGGCTATCTTGGACACCTCACGCGACTGTGTACCGATACACCAACACAGGTGGCGCGGTATCAGGGGAGGCTGTCAGGCCCTTTGCTGGACCGCATTGACTTGCATGTATCGGTGCAATCGGTTCCCTACCTGTCGTTAATGCAGGCGCAACGTGGCGAGTCCACGGCCGTGGTTCGTACGCGGGTTGCTGCTGCATTTGAGCGTGCGACCGAACGCCAAGGGAGCCACAATGCCAGCCTAGCAGGCGAGCGACTGACACAGCACGCGACGCTTGACAACGCAGGAACCCAGTTTTTGCAGGCTATTGCGGCGCGCTTAAACTGGTCGGCGCGCCGACTGCACCGCGTGTTGCGCGTGGCACGAACCATCGCTGATTTAGGCGATAGCGCGGGCATCATGCCCGCACACCTCGGCGAGGCCGTTCAATATCAGCGCGTGTTACAGGCGTAACTGGCCTTAGCTGATATTGGGCCCTAGTAGGGTGCGCAGGGTGGCTTCAGCTACGCCACTGCGGTTAGCGAGGTCGCTGATTTGGTCATCACCGACGCGACCCACGTTGAAATAAGAGGCGTCAGGATGCGCCAAATAAAATCCGCTCACGCTGGCTGCAGGCGTCATGGCCAAGCTAGCGGTTAAGGCCATCTCAATGTCACTGGCTTGCAGCAACTCAAACATGGCGCGCTTGACGCTGTGGTCTGGACAAGCAGGGTAGCCGGGCGCGGGACGAATGCCTTGGTATTGCTCCCCGATTAGTTGTTCATTGCTCAGGGCCTCACCCGCGGCATAGCCCCACCAGTCGGTGCGCACACGGTGGTGCATCATCTCCGCCATGGCCTCGGCTAATCGGTCTGCCAATGCCTTCACCATGATGGCGTTGTAGTCGTCTTGCGCCGCCTCAAATGCCTGCGCTTTCGCGTCCGCACCCAACCCAGCAGTGACGGCAAAGCACCCGACGTAATCAAGGGCCTGTTCGGGTGCCGCGACAAAATCAGACAAGCAACGGCTGGGTCGGTAGGCCCCCTCTATCATGGGCCGCTCGGTTTGCTGGCGCAGACCGTACCACGTGAGCGCAACTTGTTGACGCGTCTCATCGGTGTACAAAACAATGTCATCGCCGACGCGTTGCGCGGGATAGAGTCCGATCACGGCGTTGGCCGTTAGCCACCGACCGTCAATCATGCGCTTGAGCATGGCTTGGGCATCCGCGAAGACACTGCGTGCCTGTTCGCCGACGACCGGATCTTGCAAGATCGCGGGGTAGGGACCCGCTAGATCCCATGTTTGGAAAAATGGCGCCCAGTCAATGAACGGGACCAGGGTATTTAAGTCAATCGACTTCAACACACGGCGACCGATGAATGTCGGCGTGGTGGAGGTGTAGGTAGCGACGTCCAGTGCTGCCGCATTGGCTCTCGCCTTGGGTAGTGGCCACATGGGTGTTTGCTTTTTGTTGGCATGCTGCGTTCTGACGCGCTCGTAATCGGCGTCCAGCTTCTCCACGTAGCTCGCACGCTCCTCTCCCAGCAAACCACTGGACACGCTCACGCTGCGTGACGCATCTGGGACGTAGAGCACAGGGCCGCTGTAATGCGGCGCGATCTTGACTGCGGTGTGCACGCGACTGGTCGTGGCACCACCGATAAGCAAGGGGATTTGCTGCTCTCGAAACCAGGGGTCTTTTTCCATCTCCATGGCAACCACTTGCATCTCTTCGAGGCTGGGCGTGATGAGGCCAGAGAGGCCGACAATGTCGGCATTTTCTTCCTTGGCTTTCGCCAATATATCTTGCCAGGGCACCATGACACCCATGTTGATGACATCAAAGTTATTGCACTGGAGTACGACGGTAACAATATTTTTTCCGATGTCGTGAACGTCACCTTTCACTGTCGCAATGACCACTTTGCCTTTGCTGCGAACGTCGGTGCCGGCGGCCTCTAACCGCTTCTTCTCTTCTTCGATGTAGGGCACTAGGTGTGCGACGGCCTGCTTCATGACACGGGCACTCTTGACCACCTGCGGCAAAAACATTTTGCCCTCGCCAAACAAATCACCGACGACGTTCATGCCGTCCATGAGCGGACCTTCGATGACGTGCAGTGGCCGGCCCCCGTCGTTGGCGATGGTCTGCCACATCTCTTCGGTGTCCTCAACGATGAATTCGTTGATGCCGCGCACCAAGGCGTGACTGAGGCGGGCGCGCACGTCTAGACCGCGCCACTCGTTGCGTTTACTGTCGTCCTTGGCGGCGCCCTTTGCATTTTCTGCCACCTCGATGAGACGCTCACCCGCGTCGGGGCGGCGGTTTAAAACCACGTCCTCTACGCGTTCACGCAGCACAGTCTCTAGCTGGTCATACAGGCCGATCATGCCTGCGTTCACAATCCCCATGTCCAAACCGGCCTTGATGGCGTGGTACAAAAATACGGTGTGTATCGCCTCGCGCACGGGGTCATTGCCGCGGAAGCTAAAACTAACGTTGGACACGCCACCACTCACCTTGGCACCGGGTAGGTTGGCTTTAATCCAAGCGGTGGCGTTGATGAAGTCAACGGCGTAGTTATCGTGCTCTTCTATTCCCGTTGCGATCGCGAAAATGTTGGGGTCAAAGATGATGTCCTCGGCAGGGAAACCAACGCGGTCTACCAAGATGCGGTAGGCCCGCGCACAGATGTCGATCTTGCGTTGATAGGTGTCGGCTTGTCCGTCCTCGTCGAAGGCCATGACCACAGCGGCGGCTCCGTAGCGCTTGACGAGTGTGGCTTGACGGCAAAATTCAGCTTCGCCTTCTTTCAGGCTGATGGAGTTAACGATGCCCTTACCCTGCACGCACTGTAGGCCGGCTTCAATGACAGACCACTTGCTGGAGTCAATCATGAAGGGGACGCGCGCAATGTCCGGTTCGCCCGACATGAGGTTCAGAAATTTCACCATGGCGGCTTGACTATCCAGCATGGCCTCGTCCATGTTCACGTCAACAATTTGTGCACCATTCTCGACTTGTTGGCGTGCAACGGCCAATGCATCCTCAAACTGCTCATTGAGAATCAGTCGCGCAAATGCCTTGGAACCCGTGACGTTGGTACGCTCACCCACATTAATGAATAAGCTGTTCTCGTCAATGCGCAGCGGCTCTAAGCCAGATAAAAGCATAGCGGGCAGGCGCGCCTTGGGCGTATCCAGCGGGGTAGGGGGGGATGTGGTCATTTCAGCAAACGTTCACCTGGGGCGACAGAGATTCAGGTGAGCGCCGTTTGCTACAACGGTGCGCCATATTAGGGACCGTCGTGAAGCGACTCACCAAGCCTGACGCGCGTGATCCACAGGGCGTGGACCTGACCGCGGTTGCAGCGCTCCTTGGTGAGCGACGCTTTATTTTACGGCGTAATGAGGTGTTTCTTTGGTGCCTCGCGTTGGCGGGCTGAGTGCAACGTATTTCAGGCGGCTAAGCGTAGACCAAAAGCCACAAACAAGGCGCCGACCGCCGTGTTCAGCAAGGCGCCTAGACGCTGATGGCGCGCGAATAGTTGCGCTAGCCTCACACCACCTACGATCAGGGTGCTGAGATAAAGCGCGCTGGCGACCTGAACGATGGCACCGAGTAACGCAAACGACAGCGCAGGGTACGGGTATTGCGGGTCGACAAACTGTACGAAGAAGGAAATAAAGAAAAAAATCGCCTTGGGATTGAGCAAGCTGATGACCAAGGCGCGGCGGTACACCGCCGCACCGGAGTCTTCTGAGATAGCCGAGGTGGCCAACAGCGAGGGCGCTGGCTGGTCGGACGTTGGCAGTGCCTGCGTCACCCGCCATTTGTGAATGCCTGCGATCAACAGCTTAACGCCCAGCCACGCGAGGTAAGCGGCGCCCACCCATCTGATGACATGGAACACGGCGGGGTGACTATGCAAGACCGATGCCGCGCCCAGCGCCGTTAGCAGCATCAAAACCGCATCGCCGGTGAAGACGCCGCAGGCGCCGGCATAACCGCGCCGAACACCCGAACGCGTCGCCACGGTGAGCACGTACAAAGAGTTGGGGCCTGGCAACAGCACGACGGCAACCGTCCCTGCAATGAAAACGCCAAGGTCCACGACCCCAAGCATGGCTAGGCGGCCTCGGCGTAAAACCCGTTGCGCCGCAACTGCCTGGGCGACTGGCCCCGCATGGCCTCGCCAATAGCGGCTATGTGTGCATGGGTGGTGCCGCAGCACCCCCCGACGATGTTGACCAAACCCTCTTGAGCGAAAGCCTGTAGCAAGCGGCTAGTCACCTCAGGGGTTTCGTCAAAGCCGGTATCGCTCATGGGGTTAGGCAGGCCAGCGTTGGGGTAGCAAATGATGTAGGTCTCGGGTGCAGCCTTCGCAAGCTCTTGTATGTACGGGCGCATCAGGGCGGCGCCCAACGCACAGTTCAAGCCCACTGCCAAAGGGGCGACATGGCGAACGCTGGCCCAAAATGCGGTCACGGTCTGACCGCTCAGGATGCGGCCTGATGCATCGGTCACGGTGCCGCTAATGATCACGGGCAAACGCTCTCCCGAGGACTCAAAAAATGCCTCAATCGCGAACAACGCGGCCTTCGCGTTGAGCGTATCGAAAATGGTTTCGACCAGTAAAGCGTCGACGCCACCCTCTACCAAGGCGCCAATCTGCTCAAAGTAGGCTTGGTGGAGTTGCTCAAATGTCACATTGCGGGCACTGGGATCGTTCACGTCTGGGCTGATACTTGCCGTCTTCGGGGTGGGGCCCAGCGCGCCACACACGAAGCGGGGATGCTCTGGCGTGCCGCATTGGTCTGCCGCTGCGCGTGCGAGTTTCGCTGAGGCAAGGTTCATTTCGTAGACCAAATTGGCCATGTCGTAGTCGTCTTGCGCGACGCTGATGGCACCAAACGTGTTGGTCTCGATCATGTCCGCGCCGGCCGCCAAGTAGCCCGCATGCACGTCTGCGATGATGTCGGGCCGTGTGAGGCTTAGTAACTCATTGTTGCCCTTGACATCGCGGTGAAAGTCTTTGAAGCGCGCTCCCCGATACTGCTCCTCAGATAGTTTGAAGCGTTGAATCATGGTGCCCATGGCGCCGTCAAACAGCACAATGCGTTTGGCGAGCAAGTCGGCCAAACCTTGGCCTCGGGTGTATGGGGTATCGAGAAGGTTCATGCCCCCATTGTAAGAAGGTGATAGCTTTCTCTGGCGCTCTTAAACGGCCCCGTCTCATATGACCGACAATAGAGGGCTTATGAAACACCTGCTTCCAACCGCCGCATGGGAACTGCTGCAAGCGCAGCCAGAGGCCCGTTTGATTGACGTCCGTATGGAGATTGAGTCTCTGTATGTGGGTCGACCGCCTGGGGCGATCAACGTGCCTTGGTATGAGTACCCTGACTTGACCCCCAATCCAGACGTCTTCGTGAAGGCGGTTGTGCAAGAAGTGGTGGGCTTGGATAAGCCGGTGGTTTTAATTTGCCGCAGCGGTGTGCGCACACTCGATGCGGGCGTCGCGTTGGAGGCGGCAGGGTTTACCGATGTGTACAACGTCTTACATGGTTTTGAAGGCGGTCTCAATGACAGCTTTCACCGCTCGGTTGTCAATGGGTGGCGTTGTGATGGTCTGCCATGGGAACAACTGTGACCGGTGGCCATAACGCGGGATGGACACCTCTCCTTTGAGCGCGCCGTCTGCTGATTTGACCGCGTACGCGCCTGCCAGTTCACGCCATGCAGGGGCAGAGACCGCTGCACTTGCCGTCTTGCGGGAGGTGTTTGGTTTTGATGCATTTCGGGGTGCACAGGAAGACATCATTGGTCACGTGATTGGCGGCGGCGATGCCTTGGTATTGATGCCAACCGGCGGCGGTAAGAGCCTTTGCTACCAAATCCCGGCAATCGTTCGCCAGCGCCAAGGTCACGGCGTGGCGGTGGTCGTCTCGCCGTTGATCGCCTTGATGCACAACCAAGTAGGGGCGCTGCATGAGGTCGGTGTGGCGGCGGCTTTTTTAAATTCATCGCAAAGCTTTGAAGAGTCTCGTGCGGTCGAGCAGCAACTCTTGCGGGGTGAGCTGACCCTGCTTTACGTTGCACCTGAGCGCCTATCCGCGCCCCGCTTTATGGCGTTGCTGGTGCAACTACATGCCCAAAACAAGGTGGGCTTGTTTGCCATTGATGAGGCCCACTGTGTAAGCCAGTGGGGGCACGATTTCCGCCCCGACTACCGCTCTTTGTCCTTGCTGCACGAGCAGTTTCCTGGCGTGCCGCGTCTGGCGCTCACCGCGACGGCCGATGACTTGACTAGAGAGGACATGCTGCACCACTTAGCGCTGACGGAATCGCGCGCTTTCGTGAGCAGTTTTGATCGCCCCAATATCCGCTACCGTATCGCCGAAAAGCGCGATGCGATGGCGCAACTTCTCGGCTTTATCCGCAGCGAATTTGAGGGTGAGGCAGGCATTGTGTATTGCCAATCGCGACGACGGGTGGAAGAGGTGGCGGCGCAGTTGGTGCGCGCTGGGTTCAATGCGCTGGCGTATCACGCAGGAATGGAGAGCGACGTACGCCGAAGTAATCAAGATCGGTTTTTGCGTGAGGACGGTGTCATTGTGGTGGCGACCATTGCGTTTGGCATGGGCATTGATAAGCCCGATGTGCGGTTTGTTGCCCACCTCGACATGCCTAAAAATATTGAGGGCTATTACCAAGAGACAGGGCGGGCTGGGCGTGATGGTGAGCCGGCCGTTGCTTGGATGGTTTACGGGCTTGCAGACGTGGTGAACCAACGCCGTCAGATTGACGAAGGCGTGGCCAGTGACGCCTTCAAAAAGGGGCTGCGCGGCAAGTTGGACGCGCTATTGGCTCTGGCAGAAGCGACCGATTGCAGGCGCGTTCATTTGCTGGATTATTTTGGCGAGCGCAGCCAGCCGTGCGGCAATTGCGACAACTGCCTGATGCCCCCCGAGGTGTTTGATGCGACTGAAAATGCGCGTAAGTTGTTGAGCACGATTTACCGTTTTCAACAGGTCAGCGGTATGGCTTTTGGCAGCGGACACCTGTTGGACGTGCTGCGAGGGAAAATAACCGAGCGTGTCACGCAGTATCAGCATGAGCAGCTGAGTACCTTCGGTATCGGCAGTGATATTTCTGAGGCGCAGTGGCGTGCCCTGCTGCGCCAACTTGTGACGACGGGCGCCGTCGTAATTGGTTCTGGTGACTATGCGACCTTGCATTTGGGTGAGCCCGCCCGGGCATTGCTTAAAAATGAGGCCCGTATTTCACAACGCGTGCTTAGCCCGGCGCGCGCGTCCAAAAGTGGCGGCCAAACGCGTCGTGTGCCCGTTGACGATGCCGGATTGGATAGGTTGGGGCAGCGCGTATTTGGCGAGTTGAAAGCGTGGCGGAGTGAGGTTGCGCGTGCGCACGACCTACCCGCCTACGTCATTTTTAACAACAACACCTTGAAAGCGCTAGCGCAGGAGCGTCCCAGTGATGCGGATGCCTTGCACGGGATTGCGGGCATTGGTGCGAAGAAGCTGGAAGCCTATGGGCAGGAGGTGTTACGGGTCATTCAGACTAGCCTCGGTGCCGCCGCTGCCGCTGAGAAATGAAACGTCCGGGTGCCATCGCTCAGTTTCCGCTAAAATAACGCATTGGCTACTACACGTGCGGTGTGGATGCCCCTTTTTGATTTTGGAGTCCCCTATGTCGAACAATGAACATGACCAGCCCGCTCAGGACGTCGAACCCGATGTGGTTGAGTCCATCGTTCACCACATGCCCATCGCTTTGCCGGTGGCCGGTGGCATCTTGATGCTGTTGTTGGCCTTTATTGCGGTCTTCATGGGCTGAGGTGGCCGCGCGTATGGCGCGACGCCGAAAAAACCAGTGCAGGACACTGGTTTTTTTTCGTCCCACGGATTTGTACAGGTATGTGCTGGACAAGCTGACGCAATAAATTTGCGTGACCCGTGTGAAAAATTCACCTGCGTCCCTGACGATCGCAGATAACATCAGTCGCATGCAACAAGACGTTCAACTATTGGCTGACCAAATTCGGTCGGCGGCGCAGTCCAATTCGGCGCTCCCCTTGCGGATTCGTGGTGGGGGAACCAAAGACTTTCTCGGTGCGGCGTTGCAGGGAGAGGTTCTGGATACCCGCGGCTTAAACCAGGTCGTGGCGTATGAGCCCACGGAGTTGGTGGTGACGGTGGGCGCCGGTATGCGTTTGGTCGACTTGGCCGCGTTGCTCGCTGAAAAGCAGCAAAGCTTGCCTTGCGACCCCCCCCGGTTTGGAGAGGGGGCAACCGTTGGCGGCGCAATTGCTTCCGCATTATCGGGGCCTGCTCGGGCTTCCGTCGGTGCGATGAAAGACTTTGTGCTGGGCATCAAAATGTTGGATGCATCGGGCACCGAGCTCACCTTTGGCGGGCAGGTCATGAAGAATGTCGCGGGTTATGACGTGAGTCGCCTAATGGTTGGTAGCTGGGGCACCCTGGGCTTATTGACTGAGGTTTCACTGAAGGTCTTACCGGTGGCTTTGGCTGAAGCGAATCTGCGCCTTGTTTGTAGCCAAGCCCAAGCGTTGGACTACCTCAATTACTGGGGCGGGCAGCCCCTGCCTTTGAACGCCTCTGTTTGGACCGCTGACGCGAGCGGCGCGGGCACACTCCTGATTCGTTTGCGTGGCGCAGTGGCCGCAGTGGATGCCGCGTGTCAGCGTATGGCAGCGTATGCCGCCGGTGAGGGCGTGGCTTGTGCCCCGATGGAGCTCAGTGATGCCGACGCCCTGTGGACGTCTTGCCGCGAGCAAACCCATGCTTTTTTCAACGCCCCCGGCCCTGACGACTGCTTGTGGCGTCTGAGCGTGGCCCAAGTAGCGCCGCCTTTACCGCTGCGTGCGGCGACGTTTGTTGAGTGGCATGGTGCGCAGCGCTGGGTGTGGGCGCCGGCGACCGCCGCCGCCGATGTTCGCCGTGTGGCAAGCGAGGCGGGCGGTCATGCGATGCTGTTCCGCATCAGTGCCACCCACGGGGAGGCTGATCGCAGCGTGGGTGTTTTTCATCCGACAGATGCCAATACGGCGGGGATCGCTGAGCGCTTGCGGGTACAACTTGACCCTGCCGGGGTCTTCAACACCGCACGTGTTTGATGTTCCGTCGCTTAGCCGCCCTTCAGAAATAGAGAGACCCTCCCATGCAAACAAACCTTGCTCCTGAATACGCCGCGCGTGAAGAAGGGCGGGAGGCGGAAGCCATTTTGCGCAAGTGCGTACATTGTGGTTTTTGCACCGCTACGTGCCCGACTTACCAGCTACTGGGTGATGAGTTAGACGGGCCCCGCGGGCGCATTTATCTCATCAAGCAGGTGCTAGAGGGTGAGACGCCGACGCGTAAAACGCAGAGCCATCTCGACCGTTGTCTGACCTGCCGTAACTGTGAGTCGACCTGTCCCAGTGGTGTGCAATATGGCCACTTGGTGGATATTGGCCGCAAGTTGGTGGACGAGAAAGTGCCGCGTCCGCTACCAGAGCGTCTATTGCGTACCGCATTGAAGGAGGGCCTGCCCTCTAAACTCTTCGGCCCCGCGATGCGGGTAGGACAATCGGTCCGTGCGCTGCTGCCTGAGGCCCTGAAGGCCAAAGTGCCAGCCAAGCAGCCGGCCGGTGACTGGCCAACGACTATCCGCGAACGCAAGGTGTTGATGCTGGCGGGCTGCGTGCAGCCCAGCATGATGCCCAACGTCAATACAGCGACGGCGCGCGTCCTGGATGCCGTGGGGGTTCAAACCGTGGTCGCACCCTCAGCGGGTTGCTGTGGCGCCGTTAAATTTCACCTGAACGACCACGACGGCGGGCAAGCCCACATGCGCGCCAACATCGATGCGTGGTGGCCCTTTATCGCGCCCACCAATGGAGACACACCGGTTGAGAGCATCGTTATGAATGCGTCAGGCTGCGGCGTGATGGTGAAAGACTACGGCTATGTGTTGCGCAACGACCCCGCCTATGCGGACAAGGCGGCACGCGTGAGCGCACTGACTAAGGATCTGAGTGAGTTGTTGCCCGACTGGGTCGCCGCCTTAAGGCCAAAGCTAGTTGGCGACGGCGCTGCATCGGCTGAAAAGCCTGTGCTCGCCTACCACCCGCCTTGCACTTTGCAACACGGTCAACAACTGCGCGGCGGGGTGGAGCAGCACCTGAGCCAATTGGGCTTTACCGTGGCGGTAGCGCAAAATGAATCGCATCTGTGCTGCGGATCAGCGGGTACCTATTCGGTGCTCAACCCCGACCTGTCCAAGCAGCTGCGCGACCGTAAGTTGGGTAACCTCAAGCAAGTGGGGGCCTCCAGCATTATTTCTGCCAATGTCGGCTGTATTAGTCACCTGCAAAGTGGCACGGATGTCCCCGTGCGCCACTGGGTGGAGGTCTTAGACGCCGCGCTGACCAAGGCCTCAGTAGCAGGCTAATCAGGGGGAGTTTGCGGTCGTTGTCTCCGCGCTCGGCGGTGTTGGTTGGGGGGCTTGCCGCGCCAATGCCGCCATCATGGCCGCCGTCATGATGCATAGGGCGCCCACCCCGGTTTGGGGCACAAAGACAGCGGCCCCCAGCGCAATTGCGGACACGCTCCCAAAGACAACCTCACTCAGCATCACGACGGAGGTGGTCGAACTAGCGAGTCGTGCCGCGCCATACTGGATAGAGAAATTGGCCGCAACGACCGCCAAGGATAGCCCCAAGGCAACGGGCACCCAATCGGCGTTAACGGGCTTAGGAGCCTCTAACAACCCTAAGCTGTAGCCACCAAATGCGACCAGTGTGTTCAGGAAAACAGCGCCGAAAAACATGGCTAAAACGCGCGCACCGGTGCCGTGGTTGCGGCCGCGTCGCAGCAGGACGTTGTTCAGGGCGAACATGAAGCCCGCAACGAGTGCCAGCACATCTGCGGCGCTTTGAGGCACGGGCCACGCCGACCCCGGCGTCCACAGCACGAGCCAAAGGCCAGCGAATGCGATGACTAGCCGGAACAGCGCGGCGGGTGTTGGGCGCTCGCCGAGCAGCCACCACGCTAGCAGTACGGCCCATGCGGGCATGGTGTAGAACAGCAAAATGACACGGATGACATCGCCCGTGGTGTAGGCCCAGTTAAACCCCACGTTGGTCGCACCTGCCGCGAGTGCGAGTGCCCACAAGCTGGGGTTGGTAAGCACCGTGCGCCAGCACCGTCGGTACCACAGGCCGACGACCAGCAGCGCAGGCGCAAATACCGTTAGGGTGCCCCACAGTGGATGAAAGCCTGCGGCGTTCAACTGACGTAGCGGCCACCAAGAAACGCCCCAGACAAAGGCGTTGACTAGCAGGCCTAGGATTGCCCAGCGCTTTTCGTTGACGGTCATAGGGTTGATCAGTGTGGTGGCTCGTCGCGGGCCGTGCGCAACAGGCGGTCCATCTCTTGCGGATGCGCGCGCAGGTTGTGTGCGTGCCAGCGTTGGATGATGTACATCACGGACGCAATACACAAGCCAAATGCCGCGATAGAAACGTAGGCCGAGACGCCGGCGCCCGTCGCCGCGCTATAGGCCATGCCCAAGCCCAAAATACAGGCCTGCTCATTGAAATTTTGAACAGCAATAGACCGACCTGCCCCCATCAGGTTGTGCCCGCGGTGTTGCAGCAGGGCATTCATGGGGACAACCAAAAACCCGCCGAGACCGCCCAGCAAAATGAGGAAGGGGACCGCTAGCCATAAGTTGTCGATGAAGTTGAGCAACAAAATCAGCAAGCCCATGCCGATGCCCAAGGGCATGACCTTGCAGGCATGGTCTAAACGCACGCGCATGGATGCGACGATGGCGCCAATTGCGGTGCCGATAGCGACCACGCCGACCAATTTAGCGGCCTCTGTCGTGGAGTAGTTCAGGGCCACGGCCGCCCACGCCAAAACGATGTAACGCAGATTGCCACTGACGCCCCAAAAGAGCGTGGTCGTCGCTAAAGAAATTTGTCCCAGACGGTCTTTCCAGAGGCGCCGATTACAGTCGTAAAAATCAGGCAATAGCGACAGCGGGTTTCGCGGCATGGCCCGCGGCGCCACTCCGGTGCGGGGGATGCGTGTGTTGAACCACGCAGCAATCGCGTATACAAACACCATGCTTGCCAGTGCACTTTGCTCGACGGAGTGAATGCCAAGCGCTACGCCGGGTACGTCGATGCTAAGCAGCAAAGGCCCTAGGTACGGACCCACCAAGACGCCGCCCAAGACGACGCCCAAAATAATGGACGTAATCGTGAGCCCCTCAATCCAGCCGTTGGCTTTGACGAGGTCGGAGGCGGGCAGCAGCTCCGTCAAAATGCCGTATTTCGCTGGTGAGTAGGCCGCTGCACCCAGCCCAACGACGCCGTAAGCTAGCAACGGGTGGCTGCCCCACAACATTAATAAGCAGCCAATCACCTTAATGCTGTTGCTGAAAAACATGACCTGCCCCTTGGGGCGTGCGTCGGCAAAGGCGCCAACCCACGGCGCTAAAACCACGTAAAACAAAGCGAACATCGGCACCAATGCCGCAGCTTGCCACGCCGGCGCCTGGGTATGGCGCAGCAGCGCAACAGCAATGACAAACAACGCGTTATCAGCCAAGGAGCTGAAGAACTGCGCTGCCATGATGGTGTAGAAGCCGCGCTTCATTGGTTTTTAGATTTTTTGCGTGGCGATAAGCGAGGCATGCTGACACAATAGGGGTCTGACAGCGCCTCGCGGTCAAGGTAGCGATGGTTATAGCACGCACTGGCTGCCGTGTCCGAGAAACGCGTCGTCGTTTAAACGTTAATTTGAGAAGTATTCGCTCGATATGCCGCGTCCGATTAAAGCCACCATCCACGTGAACGCACTGCGTCATAACCTTGGTCGCATCCGTGCGTGCGCGCCGCACTCGCGGGTGTGGGCGGTGGTCAAGGCGAATGCCTATGGGCATGGACTGGCGCGCGTATTTGACGCGTTGCGGGGGACTGACGGCTTTGCGGCCCTCGACCTTGATGAGGCGAAGCGCTTGCGCGAGATGGGCTGGCGCGGGCCCATTTTGTTGCTGGAGGGCGCGTTTGAGTTGCGGGACTTAGAGTGGTGCTCTCGGCTAGATTTGTGGCATACCGTGCACTGTGATGAACAAATTGACTGGCTTGCAACCCACAAGACGCAGGTGGCACACCGCGTATTTTTGAAGCTCAACTCTGGGATGAACCGCCTGGGGTTCGCGCCCGATGCCTTTCGTTCGGCGTGGACGCGGCTCAATGCCCTGACACAGGTCGATGAAATCTCGCTGATGACCCACTTTAGCGACGCGGACGGTGCGCGAGGTATTGCACAACAAGTGGCTTGCTTCGACACCGTGACGGCTGACCTCGCCGGTGCCCGAACCCTGTGCAATAGCGCCGCGATTCTGCGCCATGCCAATGCGCCTTTGGGGGCGCGGGATGGCCCACACACAGAGGCGCCTGGCGATACGCAGCGAGGCCATGTTGCCGCTGATTGGGTGCGTGCGGGTATTGCCCTGTACGGCAGTGCGCCCGATTTTCCCGAGTGCACTGCGGCGCAGTGGGGACTGTTGCCGACTATGACGTTGTCCAGCAAATTGTTGGCCATCCAATCGCTGCGTGCAGGCGATACCGTTGGTTATGGCTCGACGTTTGTGGCCCCAGAGGCCATGGGTGTAGGGGTTGTCGCTTGTGGTTACGCCGATGGTTATCCACGCCATGCGTCGGGCAGCTTCGGGGAGGGAGCGCCTGTTTTAGTCAATGGGGTCCGAACGCGCGTGATTGGCCGCGTCAGCATGGACATGTTGACCGTGGACTTGCGTCCGGTTTGTGAGGCCACTGGGGTGATGCCGATGGCGGGCGCCGAGGTGGTCTTGTGGGGGCGCAGTGCAACAGGTGCGGTATTGCCTGTAGATGAGGTCGCGCAGGCGAGCGGGACCATTGCCTACGAGCTACTCTGCGCGCTTGCGCCACGGGTGCCCGTGACGGTCGTCGATGAATCGGCGGTGGCCGGCGACGGTCAAGCGGCTTGAGATGACAGCCCCCGCGCGTTTGCAATTTTTGTCGCCCGCCTGGTTCACGCCGGTGATGGGGCTGGCGGGCTTGGCCTTGGCTTGGTTCAGAGCCGCACCGCTCCTTGGCGTGCCCGCAGCTTGGGTGGCACAGGGGGTGGGGTTTGTCGCGTCGGTCTTGTTTCTGGTTCTGTTCACCCAGTCGGTCCGTCGTGTGATCCAATTCCCGCAGGCCGTGGTTGCTGATTTGACCCATCCCGTAAGGCACGCCTTTGTGGCGGCGATTCCCGTCGGCTTGCTGCTGGTCACCGCCTTTTTGGGTCAGGTTTTTGGTCAACCCGCCTGGCTGTCCGGGCTGTGGTTAATGGCGGCATTTTCGCAACTGCTCGTGACTTGGTGGGTACTGTCCAAGTGGCTGCAACCCCAACCCGATGAGGCGGGCGACGGGATCAGTATGTGGAGCGGTATTACCCCTCTGCTGTTTATTCCGGTGGTCGGTAATGTGGTGGCGCCGCTTGCGGGTATACCGCTGGGCTATGCGGATTGGTCGGTGATGCAGGCCGGGATTGGTTTGTTTTTT
>Ga0129327_10001112_pt1 | contig 16070 bp, 9 predicted proteins | sample CPBDNA_6_FD_111799 | JGI IMG/M metagenome (GOLD analysis project Ga0129327, IMG submission 111799) | Freshwater to marine salinity gradient microbial communities from Chesapeake Bay, USA - CPBay_Spr_31_0.8_DNA | ecosystem: Environmental > Aquatic > Marine > Coastal | place: USA: Chesapeake Bay... | reverse complement strand
GATGATGATGATGATGAGAACACATTATTAGTAGTATTCTCATTCGAAGAAGAAGGCGTCGCTGGTGTCTTTCTCCCTCCCATTATTTCCTCTGTTACTACTACTAATTTACGATGTTGTTGTTGTTGTTGGATAAATAGTGCGTGTGCGTGTGTGTGTGTGCGTGTTTGTGTTCGTGTGTGCGCTTAAATGAAGGGAGAAAAAATGAGGCGAAAGTGTTGATTCTCTTTCTCTTTGTGTTGTTCCCCTGCTTTTTGGAAGAAGATGATTTTTTTTTTTTTGCTTCATCAGATTTTAAAAGTGCACGCAGGAAGAAAATATCTCCCGCTCTTTCTGCGCCTTTCGTTTGAAATAATACGAAAGGTTTGACTTTCTTCAGAAAATTCACACGCGCAACACACACACACACACTTTAAACGCGAGACAGTCAGATCTCTTCTTCTTCTGTTTCTGCGAAGGAGAATAGGTGCGCACTCTCTCTCTCTCTCTTTTTCTTCAACAGTTCTTCTCTCGATCTGTTCTTTCACGAGGCGACGACATACAGAGAATTATATTTATATTTGAATCAAAGCGAAGACTTTTCTATAACGGTTTCGACTCGATGTCGTCGTCGTCGCCTCAATTTTTGTGAAACGACGGACGTCGCGCGCGCGCGCGTCTCTTCTCGTTTCTTTACTTTTCTTGCGTTTCTCTTTCGAAAAAGAACGTTGTTCTTTAGTATCGCGCGATCTGATCTGATCATCGATCCGATCATCGATTGATCGTCGTCTTTATAGTCTCTTCAACACATCGTCGTCGTCAAAAATTGAGAGAGGGCGGTCGTCGGTGTGTGCGTTTGAAATTTGAACCAAAAGACTGATTTTAGTCGTCGTGGAAGTTCCGAAAAAAGACACGAAAGCAAAGAAAAAACGACGAACCGTCGTCGTTTTTATTTTAAAATACTTTGACTTTTAAGAAGACGAAACTTTTAAGACGGTTCGAGTATTCACACATCAATACTCATCATCATCATCATCGTCGTCACCAGAAAACGACGAGAGAAGAAAAAACGTGACTGACCAAATCCTTTATCTTCTTCGTTTACGATGGTTTTACTCGTCAGACGGACAGTCATCAAACAGACAAAAACAGACTCTTGTGTAAAAAGTAATTAATAAAGTTGTTTCTGAAAGAAGAAGAAGAAGAAAAACAACCAAAAAAAAATGATGTTGACTCAGAAAAAAATTTTGCCTTCCTCGTTGTCCTCAAAGGTGTCAAATAATAAAAGCGGAGGACGAGGGGTCGGTCGCGTCGTCGTGAAAAGGAGAACGATAACAAAACGTAATAATGATAATAATAATAATACAATTTCCGCGGTGTTTGAACGATTCACGGAACGCGCGATCAAATCAGTCATGCTGGCGCAGTTGGAGGCGAAGGAAAACCCGAGTTTGACTGAAGTGACGCCGGCGTGTTTGGTTATCGGCTTGATGGTGGAAGCGAAGGACGACGGGGAACACGGGTTTTTGAATACGGGCGTTTCCGTCGGCAGAGCGCGCGAGGTTTTGAAAGACATCGCTGCTGCTTCTGCGTCCGCGTCTGCCTCTCTCGACGACGACGATTCAGACGACGACGACGCGAAGAAGGAGAAGCCGTCGCCTAAACCGGCGGCGAGAAGTCGTCCAATCGCGCCCGGCAAAAAATCTTCCTCCGGATCGAACGACGTTCCGTTCTCCAAAGGGTCGAAGGTTTTGTTTCAACAAGCTTTAGAGTTATCGGAGACGATGAATATTGGATACATCGCTCCCGAACATTTGTGCATCGTCGCGTGTAATACGTTCGACGACGACGAGATTGTCGCCTTCTTTGAAAAGCTCGGCATCGATCGCACCGTTTTAAGAAACGCCGCGAATGCAAAATTAGAAGCCGACGGCGAATTAACAGGCTCGACGTCTTCGTCTATGTCTGGCGATAATAATAGCAATAATAATAACAACAAGACTGGTTTACAAGCGAAGCGACCGTATCAGTCAAACACGCAGCAAGGGAAGTTGGTGCAAGACGATCCCGCGCAACACGCAGGCGCGGGGGCAAAAGAGTCCGCCTTGGCAAAGTTCGCGTTCGATTTGACTGAAAAAGCGCGCTCCGGAAAAGTTGATCCAGTCATCGGCAGAGAGGAAGAAGTCACGCGCTGCATACAAATCTTGGCGAGAAAATCAAAGAACAACCCGATTTTGTTAGGTGAGCCGGGAGTCGGTAAAACTGCCATCGCCGAAGGTTTAGCGCAACGCATCGTCGCTTGCGACGTTCCGTCACATTTACTCGGAAAACGAGTGTGTTCATTAGATATTGGTTTAATCATGGCTGGTGCGAAAGAGCGTGGCGAGTTAGAATCAAGAGTGAAAGAGATTTTGCAAGAGGTCGCGGACGACAAAGATATCATCTTAGTCGTCGATGAAATTCATACCATGGTCGGCGCGGGCGCCGTGAACGGTGGCGGCATGGACATTTCAAATCTCATGAAGCCAGCGCTCGCGAGAGGCGAGTTGAGTTGCATCGGATGCACGACGCTCGACGAACATCGAAAGTATTTCGAAAAAGATCCCGCTTTAAACAGACGCTTTCAACCAATCATCGTGGAAGAACCTACCGAGGAAGAAGCCGTGGAGATTTTGTTCGGTATACGCCATAAATTCGAATACCACCACAACTGTAAGTTCACGGACGAGGCTATCCGCGAGTCGGTTCGAATCTCCTCGCGTTACATTTCCGATCGGTTTTTACCAGATAAAGCGATCGATTTGATGGATGAAGCGGGGAGTCGCGCAAAGATGCTCAGTTACGAAAAGAGGCAAAAAGACGTCGCCGAAGCCAAGCGATTGGAAAAGGAAAGCGGGGAAGAAGAAGTCATCACCGCACCAAACGCGGAACTCATCAGTTTATGGCAAGAACACAAAAGCATCACACTCGCAAAGAACCAAGCCGCCGAGGCTGGTTTGTTCGAGGAAGCTGCGACTTTGCGAAAACGCGAGCTTGAAGTCACCGAACGCTTAGAGGCGATGGACGTGAACGCCAAAGGCTTATCGCTCACAAAAAGTAACGAAAACCTGATCGTCACGGAGAATGAAATCGCCGAGGTTGCCACGGCGTGGACTCGCATCCCGGTGACAAAAATGACGTCGGATGAGTCTGTCATCTTGCAAGATATCGACAAGAAGCTCACAAAGTCTGTGATTGGACAAGACGTCGCCGTGCAAGCGGTCGCGCGATCTCTTCGAAGAGCGAGGTGCGGATTAGCGAATGAAAACCGTCCAATCGCGTCGATGATGTTTGCTGGCCCGACTGGTGTGGGTAAAACCGAGTTGACGAAAGCATTGGCGAGAGAATATTTCGGCGACGAAGAGTCTATGATTCGTTTGGATATGTCCGAATACATGGAGAGGCATACGGTGTCAAAGTTGATTGGCGCGCCGCCTGGCTACGTCGGTTTCGACGGCGGTGGCCAACTGACAGAAGCCGTGCGCAAGAAGCCGTTTTCGGTCGTCTTATTCGATGAAATCGAAAAAGCGCACCCAGACGTCTTCAACGTCATGCTTCAAATGCTCGAAGACGGTCGATTGACAGATTCAAAAGGTCGAGTCACGTCGTTTCGAAATACAATCATCATCATCACTTCAAACGTCGGGAGTCAAGTGATTTCGAAGAACGGTGGCGGTGGCTTAGGCTTCGATCTCTCCGCGTTCGAGGAGAATCCAGGAGAGGCTGCGTATAATACCATGCGCGACAAAGTGCTCGACGAGATGAAAAATCACTTCCGTCCGGAGTTTTTGAACCGTTTGGACGAGATTGTCGTCTATCGCCAGTTGGATCAAGAGGACGTCTCGAAAATCTCCGCGTTGATGTTGAACGAAACTGGAAGTCGATTGCACGAGAGAAATATCGGCTTGGCGTTGACAGAAAGCGTCATGGCGCATTTACAAAAGGAAGGTTTCGATCAAGCTTGGGGCGCGAGACCAATGCGCCGAGCGGTGCAACAAATCATCGACGATAACGTCGCGGAAGCCGTTTTGACTGGCGAGATTGGCGAAGGCGAAACCGCTTTGGTCGATTTCAACGCCGAGGAAGCGAAAGTTTTCGTCTCTAAGTTCTCCTCGGTAAACGATGATCCTCGATGCGTGTATAAATACGAAGCCCCAGTCGTAGAAAAGAAACCGGTGGATGTTATTTCTAACCGGCCGACGAATAAGACGCCGAAACTTGATACTACCAACGACGTCGAGTTCGTATAAAATATTATATTATTATTAGGAAGGAGGAGGAAAAGAAAAGTGTCTTCACTTAAATAAAAAGAGAGATAAAAAAAAAGAGAGAGAGAGATAAAGAAGGAGAAAGAGGGTAACTTGTCATTACCACCACCATCCTACCTTCTCTTTCGCGTTTGTTGTAAATACATAAAGTTTGTTGTAAAAAGAGTCATTCTTATATTATATTATTATTATCACGGACCTCCTGTACTTCCTGCTGTCTGATACTTGCCATACTGTGTGTGCTCTCTGTCTACTCGTATTTTTGAAAAAAAACTCGCCGTGTGCCATACACTCGTTTTATTATTTCACTGCTGTGCATGCTCTAATCGTTTCTTTTCTCTTTCTGTAAATCTTTTCCTGCGACGACAGAAATAGACGCACAAAAACGCGCGACTGAGGCGAAGAAAAAGAGAGAAACAGCCAGTTGAACCCCCAGAGGGAAAGAGAGAGAAAGAAGGAGAAGAGATTCAGCGCGACGACGAGAGGAGCGGAGCGCATTGAGAGGAAGAAGAATTCTTTCTTATCATCATCATCGTCGCAAAAAAACAAATTTAGAAGTAAAGAAAGATGTCGTCGAGCAAACCGGTGCACCCTTCGGATTTGAGAAACATCTTGAAGGAAAAACACGCGCAGATGGAAACGATGAAAGAACAACTGAAAGATCCAAACAAAAAGAAAGGCGGTGGTGGTGATAATGCTCCAAGTGGTGTCGGTGGTGGACTCAAATCGCCTCCGACGTGGAAAGTTGTTTTAGTCGTCGTGATCGTCTCCTTGTTAGCGTTAGCGTCGAACCAGTTTCGCTCGGCTGAGAAAGGCAGTCGAGGGAACAGATCGGACGCGGAACACATAAACCCGAACAGAGCGACGAGGAAGTGGGGTTCAGCGTTGAATTTCGAACGAGTTGACGGGAAGAAGTGGAGCACGGAGAGGATTTTAAAACACTTCCACTTGAAAAATCCATCCGAGTTGGTGTTTAGCAAACCGAGCGGGACGTTCGATGAGTTTATAGAAGCCATCGAAGACTCATCGTCGCACGTGGTGACTTTAGACGTCTCTAGAAGCGTGACGTATGATTCAAAAACCGGAAAGCAATACGAAGTGCCGGTGATTTCGAAGTCATCGTACCTTCCGGTATCGAAAGCGAAAGGAGGGATGACGTTTGACGAGGCCGTCAACGCGTTTATTCGCATGGCGACGCAGAAAGGATTACACATTCGGTTCCACGATCCGAGAATATTCAAAGCGGCTTTGAAAATGTTAGACGTCGAGGTAGATTACGGTAGATTACCGGGACCGCTTTTGATTGAAGCGGAGGTTTTGCCCGGTCCAGAAGCCGTGTTGCCGGAGATGTCCTGTCAAATGTTGTATCCCGAGACGTATCCGGGAGGACAGCCGCCGAAAAATTTAAAAGCGGTACAGGTGTCATCTCTGACAGATGGGACCATCGTCGTCCCGTTCGATCCGGTATCGTTCGTCGGGGCAGTATTCGACCACGTCCCTGGTGCGATATTAATGCTCGGCGTGGCAACCATGCATCCGTGCGACGACGAGGCGATCATACCGAGACCGGGACCGTCCCAAGGCGAACAACTCGGATCGTTTTTAGGCGAAGATGGAATCGAACTCACCGCGGAGGAAAACGCGGAAATCGATCAAGACGAACTCATGCGAGTGATTAAACACACCGCAAATGCCATGGTTGGCGACGACGGGAGAGGACGAATAGGAAAATCAGCTTTAGATGAAGTTTCGTGGAAGACGAACAAAAAGGAGAATCGAAAACTTTTGCAGTTGGACGCGTTGAACCAACTTTCCGTGGAGGAAACCGAATTAGTCGCCTTGAAAGACCTGTCCTACCCGAGCCGCGTGGTGCAGTTTTCGGATTTTCCGACTGGATACGGCGAATACGACGTCCACGCCGCGGCAAAACAGTTACAAATGACGAAAGGTTTGAGTTGGGACACTGGGAGCGACGCGATGGCGTTGTTGAACAACGGCACGTTCACCGGCGACGTGTGGTTTCCGGTTTCCGCGTGTTATTTAGGTAAAGGTGGAACACACCCGGGGTATTTGAGTGAACTCGCGGCAACAAAATTAGGCTACACAATTTTCATTCGCGGCCCAATCATGTGGTCCGACGCCGAGGTCAGAAACACGCTGCGGAAAGAACTCGACTCTGGGAAAACCGCCTTTGCGGGAGACTTTACCAACTTACCGTACGGGGATTACATCGAAAGGATGGAAGTGTTTTACAATCTCGAACCTCCGGCGCCACCGGCGAGGAACCCGGAGAAGAAGAAAGGCAAGAAAGGATGATGATGACTGTATACATTTCTGTTGTGTAATATAAAAGTAAAACTAAAATAACGACACACACACTCTCTCTGTCTCACTCCCTCGCTCATTTCTTCCCATAAATTTTCCATCCTTTTTCCCTCTTCACCTTCATAAATTAGCCCACACACATTTAACGGAGTATAAAATATGGTTCTTAAGACTGAAAACTGCTCGTGGTCGGGCCTCCGCGTCTACCCGGGTCACGGTACGTATTCGTAAACGTATATTGATTATTTCCTAGTTTGGACGCTTCGTTCAATTCGCATACGGATAAACGCGCGCGCTTTTGATGGATGTTTCCAGGGGCTTTTCCCGCTAAATTTTCAAGGGAGTTTGACGACTTTGGCGAGGGAAATGGGGCCTAGAAAAGCACATCGCGGTGTACTGGTGGCGCCTTTGCGACGCGATATCGACATCGAATCCGTTGGATTCAGCTCGAGAGAGTATTTGCGCGTGTCTTTTAAGCGCAAACAAATGCGTTCAAGGGTGGTGGTCGATGGCGTTTGCTGGTTTCCGCGCGCGCGCGATTCTTTTTTGCTCGTTCTTTTCCTCCGCCTCAATAAGGGCTCTGTTGTGAAAGCAAAAAACGGAGAGAGAACAAACAATCTAATCTCGTCGTCGTCGTCGTTTAGAAAACGACTCACTCTCGCTGTTTACTGACTTCGTTTCCTCCTTCTTTTCCTTCTCGCATCATCAACAAAACAAGGCATGAGAACGTACCTCAGAGACTCCAGAACGTTTTTGTTCCTCAACGCGAAGATCAAGTCTTTGTTCGGGCAAAGAAAAAAGCCGGCAAGAATCGCGTGGACGACGGCGTATAGAAAAGAGCACAAAAAAGACCAATCGACGGTTGTGAAGCAAAAGAAGAGAAAGATCAACAAGAACGCGAGTAAGCGATCGTACGTCAGCGCGTCTTTGGAAGTTTTGACGAAGAAGCGCCAGGAAAAGCCGGACGTTCGCGCCGCGGCGAGAGCGCAAGCGTTGAGAGAAATCAAGGAGAGAAACGCCAAGAAGAAGGGCGGGAAGAAGTAATCGTCGTCTGATTAGGACACAAAAACCTCCTCTCGTCGTCTGAATCGTCGTCATTTTCGCTCGCTTCTGACGAGGTGTGTGTTGTGTGTTTCTTTACTCGTAGCGAATCACCTGCCTTTAGTTTAATAATATATAGTTTAATAATAAATGAATCCACTCCAAAAGCTTTTTTCACACAGACAGACAGACAGAGGATCTCAATTTTGAAACCTTTCTTTTTCGCTTTTTTCGTGGTTCAAAAAAAACGGCGCTTCGCCTTCATTTTTTTAACCAATCAACGCGCGCGCGCGTTTTTTGTAGTTGTTGTTGTTGTTTAAATAGGGGGATAGATAGTAAGAACGACGCAGTAAACGAAGACTGTTATCAACAGAAGAGATTTCTATTCTTTGTCCTTCCTTCCTCTCGATCGAACATCGTCGAAACGCGGGAAAACAAATAATTACTTCTACGTTAGAAAAAGAAGAATATACCTTTTCGGGTTGGTTGTGGGCGTGTGCTTCAAAATTCGGTAGAAAAAATTAATAACACAGAACACGCTTTGCTGCTGCGATGGTTTTACATCACGCGCCGTTGCTGATGAAGCACTTCAGCGAAATGATTGCCTTCAGTCAGGAAGATATGATGATTTTAGGGTTGAACATGCTCGTCTGCATCGTCGTCTTCTTCATAATGAAAAGCATCAGAGGGTCTCAAACGCACAGTTGGTATCTGACGTTCTACGCGAGTTTCGTGTCTTCTTTCGTCGGTTTGTATTTTGGATATCACTTACTACACGATGGATTCACATCGACGATATCGAACGAGACGGTGATTTCGAGGTACATCGCTTTATTCTTCATCGGGTATTGCGTCATGGATTTGGTCGTCGGAAGCGTGCATTATGTGGAAGAGATATCCTTCGAAGACGGGTGGATCCATCACCTGTTATACATCACCATTTGTTATTTCTTGCTCCACCACGAGATGACGGCGTTTTTCGCCGTGGCGCTGATTGAGGAAATACCGGTGGTTTTGTTATCTTTCTTTGAAGTCAGGAACAAACAACGTCCGTCTTTATTGTTTGGCGTGTTGTATTTCCTAACGCGAGTAGTCTTTCACACGGTATTAATTTACAAAGTTGGACAATTTTCGCACTTTGTTTTGTTCTCGGGAATGGTCTTGCTCACGTGGCACGTGAAAGTTTTCCAAAAGTGGGTGCGAGGGTATCTCATGCGCTCCGCGTCCAGGAAACGGATGAAATACAGACATAAAATGCTCATCATGTTGAGCATGCTCATCGCGCAAGTGTTGGTGCACTCGTACGCGATGTGGGATTTAGTCACGCAAAAGTACGAGGATCATCACCAGGATTCGATACCCGTCATCGCTTTACACGGCGCCATATTTCTCTACTTTATGACGTTATTCGGCGTTATGATTCACGACGTGTACTGTCAAAATTTCATCATGACGTCGATTGGGAAGAAGAAAATCATTTACAACATCAGCTGGGAAGACCCAGCTATCGATCATAAGGTCATGCACATGAACGAAGACGACGTCGTGTTGACGATTTCTTCCGCCGGGTGCAACGTTTTAGATTATTTGTGCGAAGGGCCAAAAAAGATTATCGCGGTGGACATGAACGCGGCGCAGTTACACACGTTAGAACTGAAGTTGGCGTGCATCAAAGCGTTAACCTGGGAGCAGTTTTTCGCCATTTGGGGTCGATCCGATTACAAAGTTTTCATCGCGGTGTACAAATCGAAGCTTCGTAAGTTGCTCCAAGCGGAAACCGCGGAGTTTTGGGATGCAAACACGCACTTGTTCCGCGATAACTTCATGTATGCCGGAACATCTGGTTTGATGGCGAAGATTTTGTGCGCACCGTTATGGTTAGCCGGCGTGCACAAACGTATCGTGAGCGGAGAAGATGTCGGCGGCGACCGCGGCGGATTCTTCTTCTGGTGCACGATGAAGATCTGCTCCTTCACCACGCTCTGGTCGTGGATTGCCCCGTTAGGTGGTGTTCCAATCGAACAACTCAACTTAGTCATGCGTAATCCGGAGGTATTTGTGGAGCGCTTAGAGGAAGTTTTAACCACGCGAATGTGGAAAAGAGGAAACTACTTTTATTACGGGTACATTGTCGGCGAGTTTTCGCCAACGTGCTGCCCCAGGTACTTAGAAAAGAAGAATTTCAAGTCTTTGAAGGAGCGCACGGACCGAGTGGAGTTATTTCACGGCACCTGGGCGGATGCCGCAGAAAAGGAAGGCCCGGGATCTATTACCATTGCATCCTTGCTTGATTCTATGGATTGGATGCCGCATCAGATGATTGCGGAGAACATTTCGAAAGTAGTCACCGGAATGGATAAAGAGAGAGGAAGGATTTATTGGAGATGTTTTGGTGATCGCGTGCACTCACCGGTGCTCGGACACCTTCGCGCCAACTTAGTCCCGGATTACGATCGCGTCGGGTGGTACTTGACCACGTTCATCGGTCCAACTCCGGAGAATTACGAGCCGAAAATGATTACTTTGAACGGCACGAACAGGAGCATTTCCAACACGATCTTTGACGATATGTTGGTCATGTATGCCATGGCTAGTCACGGTTTGAGCTCAAACAAAGACGTGAAGAAGTTTTATAAGTCTCAAGGCACTCGATACGACGGCTTTCGTGAAGCTTTGTTGCCACACAGAGACGTTTTCATGCAATACGTCGTTCCGTGGACAAAGATGCCAAAGACGTGGATTTCGGTCGGATGCGGCACGGCGAGGGATATCGAATTTGTCACCGAACATATTCGCGAATCGAAAACGAAAGTGTATTTGTGCGATTTATCGGATGCTTTGTTAGCCATGGCAAAATCTCGAGTGAAGGCGCTCGGTTTGACTAAACAAGTTGTTTTCATCGAAGGCGATATCAACGCCGCGGAGACGCAAAAGAAACTTCCAGCTGAAGTGGATTTGGTGACGTGCTCGTATTGCTTGACGATGATTCCTCCGTGGAGAGAGGCTTTGAAGACGATGAAAGATCTCGTCGCGCCGGGCGGGAACTTGTGTTTGATTGATTTCACCTTGCGCGAAGGCGTCGAGGATAGGTGGGATCAAAGATTGTACAAGTGGTGGTTTGCGCACGACGGCGTGTATTTCAATCGCGCGCACGTCGACTTTTTGGAACAACAAAGAGATTTAGAAACCGTGTGGTATTCTGAAAACGAAGGCAGAGTACCGTACACGCCGTTTATGCCTACGCATTACATGTATTGCGCGGAGAAGATTTCCATCGAGAAGAAGAAAACCAACAATCGTCGCATAAATGGCCGGTCGCCTTCGCCGACGCCTCGAGCTTCGCGAGGTTCTGCGGCGTCTTCGGCTAAGAAGACTGCTACGAAAAAAAGTGGCAGCGGCGGTGGTAAGCGTCGATCGATGTCTCCTACGCCTCGTCGCAACACGCGAAGAACGCAATGATACTATTAAGACACATTACTAGATATTGAGAGAGATAATAATAATAAATATAAAAGGGGAGAGCGGAGAGAGAGAGAGAGAGAGAGAGAGAGAAAGAGAGAGAGAGAAAGAGGGAGAGAGATTATATTTAGCGGTATGAAGACGTGCATGTATTAGAAATAATCGTGTACCGGTATTGAATAACACACACACATACGAGTCTACATCACACGTAGCTGTTCTTAAAAAAATTCCGCAAAACCAAAATTGGAATAAAGCTCGCCTCTCCGGCTTTAACAGAATAGAGGTACACACGACACATCATCAACACCAACAAAACGCAAAATAAAGCAGAGAAAAGATGGGTTTGGATCCTCTCGAGCATCGCAACACGGTCGACCCGCTCGCGGAGCCAAACATGGAAATCGTAAACAACAGCGTGAACGAATCCTACCCCTCTTCGCCGAGGCATTCCGGCAGCCGAGAGAATTCCGCCGACCGCCCGAGAGGAGGGTCTCCAGACTCTTCTGGGTCTTTCGAATTCACCAACAAAGGCGGGGATTCCGACCGCGATTCTTCTCAAGGCGCGGATTCCTCCCAAGGCCAATCCAATCCAGGGTCGAAAAACTACAAAGAATACGTCGGGAGACATTTGACTTCGGAACTTTTATTCTCGGCGTCGATTGGGAATTTGAAAAGAATTAAACGGTGCTTAGAAAAAGCGGGGAAAAGCATCACGTCGGAACCGTACCAAGATTATGATTTGAGAGCACCTTTACACATCGCGTGCGCGGACGGATCGTTCGCGATCGTGGATTATTTAGTAAAGAATGGGGTGGCGATTAACGCCGTCGATCGATGGGGAGCGACGCCGTTGGAGTGCGCGGTGTTTGGGAACCACGGAGAAATTGTAAAGTACATAGAACAAAACGGGGGGAAGATTAAAGATAGATTGACGGGTACTTTAGTGAAGCTATCGGACAGTCACTTGTCTTCGGTCGCTGCGCCACAGTTGGCGAATTCGTCGAACATTTTCTTGCCGCAAGACGCCATGGCGTGGGAGATACCGGAGGAGGAAATCGTGGATAAGGAAAATATCGGGTCCGGGGCGTTTGGGATCGTCATGAAGTGTAAATGGAGAGGAACGCCGGTTGCGATTAAACAAATTCACAAGCATATGGCAGAGGACGAGATCGCGAGAGTTGAGTTCTCGTTGGAGTTGAAGGTCATGCGTCAGTTGCACCATCCAAACATCGTCCAATTTTTAGGCGTCATGATTTCGAGCGAAACGAGTCAAGTGTCCATCGTTTCCGAGTTCATGCAAGGAGGGAGTTTAGACCACTTATTTCGTTCCGGGAAGTTACTTTCTTTGTGCGAAGCGGCAAACATGGCGTTAGATTGTGCGAGAGGGATGGCGTACTTACACGGTCGCGTGCCGTTACCGGTGATTCATCGAGACTTGAAACCGGGAAATTTGATGTTGACGAGAACCGGACGTTTGAAAATAGGCGATTTCGGTTTGTCGAAAACTTTATCCGTGCGAAACAAGATTCCAAACTCGACGGTTTCTCAAGAACCGTTCGTTTTGACCGGCGAAACGGGCAGTTATCGATACATGGCGCCGGAGGTTTTCCGACACGAATTCTACGGCACCGCCGTGGATGTCTACGCCGCCTCCATGATTTTCTACCAACTCTTCTCCGGTCAACAACCGTTCTCGAACGTCAATCCCATCCACGCGGCGCGAGCAGTCGCTACCCAAGACACTCGTCCACCGTTGCATAACGGGTTAATGCCGAAAGAATTTATGACGTTGGTGAGAAACATGTGGAACCCGATCGATAAGAAAAGGCCGACGTTTTTCAACGTCATCTCTTACCTCGACCCGATCGTCGAGAAGTTGAGAGAGGAAGCCGATAATAAGAAGAATAACGCAGGGTGCGGGTGTGTCATATCTTAACCAAGGATCGATCGATTGAAGAAGTAAAGAAGAAGTAAAGAAGAAGTAAAGAAGAATAGCGAGAAAGTAGAGAGAGAATGAAAAATATGAAAGAAGAAGAAGCAAAAATCGCAAAATTCCATCATCAATTTTATAAAAACCCGAACGAATCAACACTGCACAAATTATAACTCGTAAAGTAACGGATCTGCTTTTTTCTTCGCCGCGATAAGAAAGAAAATTATCTAAATACGAACGATATAATAATGGACGCATCAACGGACGAAGAAGAGTACGAGTACGACGCGGACGCCGTCGACACTTCCGACGATTACGAAATGTACGGGGAAGAAGATACCAGCATCGATGATCAAGAAGATATCTTAGGAGACGACTTGCTCTCCGAAGATGAGGACGAGGACGACGATTTTGAAGACGACGGCGAGGAGTTGGACGGCGATTTCGACGCCGCCGCAGAAGAGGCGGCGACGCAAGCGGCAGCCACGAAAGCGGCGTCTTTGAATTCAGCCGCCGCGGCATTTGTCCCCGGTGGTGGTGCTGGTGCAGCTGCTGCACCGCCGCCGCCGAGACCACCGCCGCAATTTCCAGGCCAAGGGGGAGGGCAACAACCTCCCTCGCAACAACAACAACAACAGGGCTTTGGAAATACGAGCGGTTTGCCGCAGCGGAATACTACCACCGCCGCTGCGCCCACAGCGGGTGCGGCTGGTGAGGGGGAACCAATCACGCCACCACAAGCGCAAGGCCTTGGCGGTGGCTTGTTAGCGCGCACGGTAGCGCGCGTGGCGCCTCAAAAGGAACCGATTGTTCCAGACGAAAAGCCAGACCCGAAGGATGAACAAGCCACGAGAGCGTACGAGCTTCAACAGCTTCGAATTAAACTGTTACGCTTGACATCGAGATTAGACCAATCGCCGAGAAATACGATTGTCTCGCAAGTGATTTATCGTTTAGAGCTCGCGGAAACGTTAAAATCTGGTAAAGGTACATCGCCATCGGGAGCGCAAAAGTCTCAAACGAATACGTTCGAGCGCGCTGTGGCGCTCGCCGAGCACTTTGAAAAGATAAACCCGAACGAGGAATTGGATTTTGACTGCACGATTTTAATGATTGGTAAGCAATGTGTCGGTAAATCTTCCGTGATCAAATCGTTGTTAGGTCCGGACGCGCAAGACGAGAAGACTTTGGAGGCTTTGGATGAAGAGACTACGAAAGTGAGAGTGATTGAAACGACGGTGTGCGGGATGAAGTTGAGATTGATTGATACACCTGGTTTGCGAACCTCTTCGGCGGATATTCAGTATAACTCAAGGATTATGGGTCAAGCGAAGAAGTATTGCAACAAGCATAAACCGGACATTACGTTATATTTCGATCGATTAGACATTCCGTTGCGATCGGAAACCGCGGATATCATGATTTTGAAACAAGTCACCAACACGTTCGGTCCTGGGGTTTGGTTCAACGCCATCGTGGTCTTGACGCACGCCGCTGGGGCTCCGCCAGATGGACCAAACGGCCAGCCGATGTCGTACGAGCTGTATGTGGCGCAAAGATCGCACGTCGTTCAACAGACTGTTCGTCACGCTTCCGGGGACGCGCGTTTGATGAACCCGGTTGCGTTGGCAGAAAACCATTCAGGTTGCAGAACGAACCGAACTGGAGATAAAGTGTTACCGAACGGTCAAGCTTGGAAGCCACAGCTTTTGCTGCTCTGCTTTGCGAGCAAAATTCTCGCGCAAGCAAATACGCTATTAAAACTCGACGACGGAACGCAAATGCTGAAGAAACGTCAGCAACAACAACAGCAACAAGGTAAAGTTGCGCCATTACCGTTTCTCTTGAGTTCCTTAATTACGACTCGTAAACCAATACGGTTGGAAATGGGCGACGATGATTTCGAAGACTTGGAAGAATCCATCATTTCTGGAGAGCCGTCTCCGTACGATGAGCCGAATGCGGGGAAAGATTTCTACATGCCGAAGCAGTTGTGCGTCCCGGCCCCGGACCCGCAGTTCCCTCCTTCGTTTGATTCGGATACTGGTTCGCACCGATATCGTTATCTTGATACGAACCCACAAACGCTAGTTCGACCTATGGTTGACGCGCACTCGTACGAGCACGAGACGGGCGTGACTGGGTTTTCAGTCGATCGACAAGTGATCATTAAAGATTTCATCGGTGGCAAAGCGTCGGCGCAAATCAATAAAGACAAAAACGACTCGTCGTTTGCTTTCGAAGGCGAATTGTCGGTTCCACACGGTAAGAAAGCAATCACCACCGCTGGTGTCGACGTGCAGAACGTAGGTCAGCAAAGAGTGTACACATCTCGGGCGGAAACTCGTTGGAAGTGGCACAGGGTGGACAAAATCATCGGTGGATTGTCCATGTCATTCGTTGGAGGCCTGTTAGCATTTGGCACGAAGATTGAAAACCGATGGAAGGCCCGAGATGGAATGAAGGTCGTCGTCAGTACCGGAGCTGTAAGTTCCAAGGGTCCACAAGGAAAAGATGTCGCTTACGGTGGTAACTGCGAAGCCATCATTCGTCACTCTCAAGACGAAGGCGACGCGAACTCGTCCACCATTGGAGCCTCATTCATGAATTGGAGAGGTGACATCGCCTTGGGTTGCAACGCTATGAGTTCAATCACATTAGGGAAAGATACGCAATTGACTGGCAGATTTAATCTCAACTCGCGAGGCGCTGGTGCGGTTACCGTGCGTGCGACGTCGAACGACAAGTTACAAATCGCAGGTGTGGGTTTGATTCCGTTATTGTGCGCAGTCTGGGGTAGAATCTTCGGCGATTAAGGTTAATGATGGTGGAGCACACTGCATTGTTTTGATCATATATATAGGTGTTATTACAATTGGTTTTTGTTTGTTTTTCAACTAAACTAATACAGATTATTCGTTATACTACATTTCTGTTGTGTCTCTTTCTTTTTTCTTCCCTCGTCGAGAACGTTAGCTGCGCCTTTCCAGTCGCCACTCCCTTCTCTCTCTCTCTCTCTCTCT
>Ga0129327_10001107_pt1 | contig 16094 bp, 16 predicted proteins | sample CPBDNA_6_FD_111799 | JGI IMG/M metagenome (GOLD analysis project Ga0129327, IMG submission 111799) | Freshwater to marine salinity gradient microbial communities from Chesapeake Bay, USA - CPBay_Spr_31_0.8_DNA | ecosystem: Environmental > Aquatic > Marine > Coastal | place: USA: Chesapeake Bay... | reverse complement strand
ATATGTAATTGATAAATAACAGTAAATCTTTTAAGATATATATACGATGATATCTTTTTGTCATCGTATATATATCTCAATCTCTTATAGAGAAAATGGAATTGATTACCTTATTTGGTTCTCTTTGCTTCTTTTATCAATTCCATTTTCTCTTTATCCCTCCACCCACTAGCCCTGACCCCCCCATCATCGATCTACTGATAGGTTTTGGTCCAGTAGAATAGATTTCTCCAAAGAAAGTTTTTTTTTTAACAGGAATTTTCACCACTTTCTATTCTGGAAGATAAGACGTCTATCTCTCTGAAACAGTAAATCTAAAATATTTATGTTATTACAATCCGCAAAAATGATTGGAGCTGGAGCAGCTACTATCGGACTAGCAGGTACCGGAGCAGGTATTGGTGTTGTTTTTGGATGCCTTATTATCGGTGTTTCTCGAAACCCTTCTCTAACTGGACAGCTTTTCCAGTACGCTATGCTAGGTTTCGCACTATCTGAGGCTATGGCTCTTTTCGCCCTAATGATGGCTTTCCTTATTCTTTATGCTTTCTAAGCAAAGCCTTCATCTTAAAAGTAATAAATAATACTGGGTACTCATTCATCTTAAGAGGGACGGAATAGTTCAGTTGGTTAGAACGTCGGAATCATAATCCGAAGGTCGTAGGTTCGACTCCTACTTCCGTTAGGGTCCCCGAAGTAAAATTCCCAGTTATGAAAAAAGATTGGAGTTTCCATCCCATTGATATTTCTTTCCTGACTTCACTAATTCATCATTGTCCGAGCTATAAAGAATCTTTTTGGAGGGCACGGGATATAGCGCAGCCAGGTTAGCGCATCTGTTTTGGGAACAGGAGGTCGTGTGTTCGAATCGCACTATCCCGAAAAACACTTTAGATGGGGGAAGACCTTTCTTCTCCTTTTAAGTCTATGACTGAGTAAGTCTTATGGAGGTTGTTCTATTCTATCTTTTCTCGAGCTTGGCTATCCTTTCTAGCCTAATGGTGATTCAATCCGAGAACCCTATACATTCAGTGCTTTTCCTCGTTTTGGTATTTTTTAATTCGTCAGGACTTCTTCTTCTTTTGGAAGCTGAGTTCCTAGCAATGCTCTTCATTGTTGTGTACGTGGGAGCTATCGCTGTTCTCTTTCTTTTCGTCGTGATGATGCTTCATGTAAAGATGGCCAGATACGCTCAAGATTTCTTTGGGTATTTACCTGTAGGCGGTTTAATCTTCTTACTCTTCTTTATGGAGGTCTTCCTTCTTTTGGAAGGAGATCTTCTTTCACCTTTAAAGACGGAAGAGGTTAGTTGTCACCTTCGAGAGTGGTCGACGATGGTGGACTCTATCACCAATATTCAGGTTTTAGGTCAAGTTATGTATACCTATTACTTTTACTTTTTTCTGGCAGCTTCTGTGATACTCCTTGTAGCCATGATCGGCGCCATTCTTCTAACGATGCAGATACAATATAAAGTTAAGCGTCAGCAGATCTTTCAACAGGTCTCTCGTGACTTTGAAGGTGCTACCTTCCTAGCTCGTCGAAAAAAAGATTCCACCTAGAAAATAAATAATATGCTTAGCGTTATTGTAGACGGAGTGGAGGTCGAAGTAGAGCGTGGTTCTACTGTACTTCAAGCCTGTGAAGCTGTAGGAATCGAGATTCCTCGATTTTGTTACCATGAAAGACTTTCCATCGCGGGGAATTGTCGGATGTGTCTAGTGGAAATCTTTAAAACTCCTAAACCTGTGGCTTCTTGTGCGATGCCCACCATGGAAGGTATGCAAATCTTTACACATACTCCTTTGGTCAAAAAAGCACGTGAAGCTGTTCTGGAGTTTCTCTTATTAAACCATCCACTCGATTGTCCTATTTGTGATCAGGGTGGAGAGTGTGACCTTCAGGATCAGGCTATGGCCTTTGGTTCTGATCGATCCCGGTTCTATGAGACCAAGAGAGGGGTTGAAAACAAGAATTGTGGGCCACTCATCAAAACCATTATGACTCGTTGTATTCATTGTACTCGATGTGTTCGTTTTGCCACTGAACTTGCTGGAGTAGAAGACTTAGGAACAACAGGTCGTGGTCGAGAAACTGAGATTGGTACTTACATTGAAAAAACATTTCGATCGGAGCTCTCTGGAAATGTAATCGATTTATGTCCCGTGGGAGCTCTTACTTCTAAACCGTATGCCTTCTTGGCAAGGCCTTGGGAAGTTATGTCTACCGAAAGTATTGATCTTTCTGACTCCTGGGGAAGTCCTATTCGTGTGGATTCCCGTGGTCAAGAAATCCTTCGTGTTTTACCACGACCTAGTTCGGTATTGGCCCAGGAGGAGTGGATTTCCGATAAAACCCGTTTTTCCTTTGATGGTCTAAGAAATCAGCGTTTGAATCGTCCTTATTTTAGACGAAACGGAAAGTTGCATCCTACCTCTTGGACAGGAGTTCTTCGTCTTATTCAATCATCTTTCAAATGTGATGATAGAAGAATTCATGGACGATTAGGGAAAGCTTTAGACTCAGAGACTTCTTTCATAGCTCAAGATCTTTTTGATGCTTTAGACTCACCTTATCTTTCTCAGGAGGAATCTTTAATGGGAGTCGATTCGGGGCTTCGGACTTCTTATACTTCCGATCTTTTTCCTCAAGGGAAAGAGAGCGAACTAGATATCATTCGAGAGTCTAGTCATTGTCTTCTTATAGGAACAGATCCTCGTTATGAAGCTCCTCTTTTAAATCTTCTTCTTCGAGAGGCAGTTCTTCACCGAGGAACCAAGGTAGGACTTGTGGGTTCACCTGTAGACCTTACTTTTCCTTTAGAGCATTTGGGTAATTCTTTGTCTTCTTTAGCTCGACTGGCAGAGGGGAAAGATCCTTTTGCTAAAGGTTTGGCCCAAGACCCTTCATCTTCGGTAATCATTGTAGGTTCAAAGTGTTTTGAATCTAAGGAAGGTGAACAAGTGGCGCATCTTCTTTCTCATCTTGCTTCATCCTCTAATGTGAAGATTCACTACTTACCATCAGGTGCAAACACGGTGGGTCAATTGGATCTTGGTATTAATGAGCCTACTCACCGGTTTGAGGATAAGGCACCAAGTGTTCTTTATCTTCTGGGAACAGACGAAGAAGTGATTTCTCCTTGTCCAAATACTTTTGTCATTTATCAAGGATCTCATGGGGATCGTAATGCTGAGTTAGCTGACCTTATTATACCTACCTACACTTTTACCGAAAAAGAGGCTACTTACGTGAATTGTTTAGGTTCCTCACAAAAGACAAAGTTCGTTACGAAAGGTCCTAAAGAAGCCACAGAGGATTGGATCGTTTTACACATGGCCTTGTGGCATCTTGACCTGGCAGAAGACTGTACTCCAATAGGGAAGATGTGGTATAGAGATTTACTCTCCATTATGAATACCCCACTTTGGTTTTCTGACGAGGAGTCTGAGGCTCCAATCGTGGATATTTATGGGATGGCACATGAAGGTAAGGATGCAAGTAATATGTTGGTAAATAGAGAGAAGGCACTCACAAAGCGCTCTTATACTTTTTATCCTCAAGAGTTTCCTCGGAATCCTATGAAGTCTCTTAAAGAGCCTTATCAGTTTTCTTTTGATTCACCTCAACTGGTATCCCGTCGACCTCTTGAGAAAAAGGTCCTTGATTTTTATAAGACAGATGCTCTTACTCGAGCTTCGAGAACGATGACTGAATGTTCCTTAGATTTTCAGGACAATGCCTCTAACTTTTTCGAGAGGGGATAGAAAGGTTCTTTGGTTTATACCAAAGTCCCAGAAGATAGAATACAAGTATACTCTATGTTTTATTTTTTACAGGTTATAGCTAAAGTCTTAGCCATTGTGTTACCTCTCCTTATCGCCGTAGCTTATTTTACTTTGGCGGAGCGAAAGATTATGGGTGCCATCCAGAGACGTCGAGGACCCAATGTCGTGGGAGTCTTTGGTCTCCTTCAACCCTTAGCAGATGGAGCTAAACTTCTCTTAAAGGAAACTGTCATTCCGAGCAATGCCAATACTATTCTTTTCATTCTTGCTCCTATTATTTCATTCCTTCTTTCTCTTTTAGGGTGGGGAGTTATCCCTTATGGAGAAGGTATGGTCTTTGCAGACATTCATGTAGGTATCCTTTACCTCTTTGCAGTGTCTTCTTTAGGGGTTTATGGTGTTCTCATTTCAGGATGGGCGAGTAATTCTAAGTATGCCTTCATGGGGGCCCTTCGATCGGCTGCTCAGATGGTTTCTTACGAGGTCTCATTGGGAGTCATTATTATTACTGTCCTACTTTGTGCAGGGTCTTTGAACTTGAGCGATATTGTCTTTGCTCAGGAAGAGGTTTGGTATGCCATCCCTTTGTTCCCTATGTTCATTATGTTCTATATCTCGGCTTTAGCAGAAACCAATCGACACCCCTTCGACTTACCAGAAGCAGAAGCGGAATTGGTGTCAGGTTACAACGTTGAGTACTCAGCTATGGGTTTTGCTCTCTTCTTTCTTGGGGAGTATGCAAACATGCTTCTTATGAGTGGAATGACTGTCATCCTTTTCCTAGGAGGATGGCTACCTCCCTTTGACTTTATTCCTTTTACTTGGGTTCCAGGACCCATTTGGTTTGGTCTTAAGTTAATTATCTTTGCTGCCGGTTTTGCATGGGCACGAGCTGCCTTTCCTCGATACCGATATGACCAACTTATGCGCCTGGGTTGGAAGATCTTCCTTCCCCTTTCTTTGGGATGGCTCTTCCTCACAGCAGGTATCCTTATGGCCTTTAATGGCCTGCCTACTTAAGAAAGAGTTGGCCTGACAAAAAAAGATATATGCTTATTGATTTAACGAAGTACTTAACCGTTGCTCTCTTACTTTTTATCATCGGGCTTGCCGGAATCGTCTTGAATCGACGAAATATTGTGGTTATGCTTATGTCTATTGAGTTGATGCTTCTTGCTGTCAACCTCAACTTCGTACTTTTCTCGGTATATTTAGATGATGTTTTAGGACAGCTCTTTGCCATTCTTATCCTGACTGTTGCTGCTGCAGAATCTGCTATTGGTTTAGCAATCTTGGTAGTTTACTATCGGGTTCGTGGAAGTGTTACTGTAGAAAAGATCCACCTTCTCCGTGGATAAAGAACTAAGGTTTTAGGAAGAGGGTCTTTTTACACCCCCTTTTTAAAGCTGCTTCAAGAGCCCTTTTATGTAGGGTAGGGGAAAGTCCCCTATTTATTGCACTTTCAATTAACTTTCCGAAGCAAAGAAAAGAAAAGTAGTTACTACAAAGTAAGCATAAAGACGAAGATCTATAAAGGCTCCTAATTGGATAGAAGCGACAAAAAGAAGAACACCTGCCAACATTACAAAGGCGTAATGGTAAAGATACCCTGATTGCATTTTAGAAAGACCTTGAGAAGTGGTATACACCGAGTAGCTAATCCCGTAGGGACCCAACATCTCAATGACTCCACGATCAATGGCTTTGTAAGAACCTTTGTACCCAATATCTAAAGCTCCTTGAACAAGATATTCGTTGTAAACCTTGTCAAAGAACCACTTTCGGTTCAGGAAAGTGTATATCTTTCGTCCAGGAGAAGAAATCTTCATTTGATATAACTCCTTAGAGAAAAAGGAATATACCAAATAAGAAGAGATTGCTCCAGTAATGGAGAAGACTACAGGAACCAATTTGATACTATGAGGAATGAATTCGGCTTCCAAGAGAATCATATTCTGGGGAAGAGTATATATAGCGTTTCCCCAAAAGTCTGTTCCTACACCGATAATCATATCTTTAGTATAGTATCCAGTGAAGATAGAACCAATAGCTAAAACAGCTAAAGGAATAGCCATAGCTGGAGGAGCATCATGGGCACCAACCATTACTTTTTTGAAACCATTAGGCTCAGAAAGAAAGGTCAGATAGATCAAACGGAAAGAATAAAAGGCTGTAAAAAAGGCTGCCAAAGTACCTAACCAGTGGGCAAAATGACCTGAAAGTGTATATTTAGCATAAGCTAGTTCCAGAATTACGTCCTTGGAATAAAACCCAGTTAGGAAAGGGAAACCCATAAGTGCTAAGGAACCTATCACAAACATAGCATAAGTATAAGGAACAAGTCGCCGAAGACCTCCCATTTTTCGCATATCCTGTTCATCTGCCATAGCATGGATCACTGAACCTGCACTTAAGAATAGAAGTGCTTTGAAGAAAGCATGGTTAGCTAAATGAAAGACTCCTACTCCATAATTAGAAAGACCACAAGCAAAGACCATATACCCAAGCTGAGAACAGGTAGAGTAAGCAATTACTCGTTTTAAGTCATTCTGAAGAAGCCCTGTTGTTGCCGCAAAGAAGGCTGTCATAGCTCCAACAAGAGTTACCACAACTAAAGCGGTGGGAGAATACTCAAAAAGAGGAGAAGAACGCGCTAGAAGGAATACCCCAGCAGTTACCATGGTTGCCGCATGAATAAGAGCAGAAACAGGAGTGGGACCTTCCATTGCATCAGGTAACCAAGTATGTAAACCAAGCTGAGCAGATTTTCCTACACTCCCTACAAAAAGAAGAACACAAATTACTGTATAGGCATCTAATTCCATATTGAGGAAGGTAATGGTTTGCCCTACTTGAGTAGGCGCCATTGCAAAGATAGTTGCGTAGTCTACCGATTGGAAAAGAGTAAAGAGACCAAAAATACCCAAAGCTAGACCAAAGTCACCAATACGGTTGACGATCATAGCTTTAATAGCTGCTTTATTTGCCTGTAGTCGTGCAAACCAAAAGTTAATGAGTAGATAAGAACATAGTCCTACCCCTTCCCATCCTACGAATAACTGAACATAGTTATCTGCAGTCACCAAAATAAGCATGAAGAAAGTGAAAAGAGAAAGGTAAGACATAAATCGAGGAAGATGTGGGTCGCCTCCCATGTACTCTGTTGAGTAAAGATGAACTAGAGAGGATACACAAGTAACTACTACTAACATAGTCACTGTAAGGGAATCAAAGAGAAAACCCCAAGAACAATGAAATAGTTCACAATCCATCCAGGTGATGGTAGTTACGTAAGTGGGTGCACCTGCTAGTCCAACCTCGTAAAAAGCGAGACAAGACATTAGGAAGGTAGTTACAATACAAGAGACAGTGATTCTTTTTGCTCCTTCAGGTCCAATCCATCGACCAAAAAGGGCCGCACTAAGAAAAGAGAAGAGAGGTAGAAAGACGATGACCAAATACATGAAGCTTTCCTTTTTAGAAAAAGGGAGTGGAAATCTAACCTAAGGAAACTTTAATAAGTCCAAAAGACTTAATTTCTATGAAGGAGGCTGGATTCGAACCAGCGTAGAGCATGCTCAACAGATTTACAGTCTGTCACTTTTAACCACTCAGTCACTCCTTCTTTTTGCCCACTATCGGACTTGAACCGATAACCCCGAAGGGAGCAGATTTTAAGTCTGCCGTGTTTACCATTTCACCAAGCGGACTAATCCAGTAGGCTAGAGATTTAGGCCTAAAGGCTAAAGAGCCTTTCCTGAATCCTAATGTTGATAGATCAAAGAATACCTTATTTTGTTTCTCAACGCAAGAGAGAATTGAGCTTCCCTTTTTAAAATCTCGAATGATGGGTCTATTTATAGAACTCCTTTACTAAATCGATATCCATAGACACGGGATAAAAGACTTCAGATAAAGAAGGTGTATAAAGAAAGATTGCAGAAAGGTTGGAATAACTTACTTCCAAATGGGGAGGAAGTGGATAAAGGAAAGAGGCCTTTTCCATTCGTTGGTGAATTTGAGTAGTAAGAGCTCTAAAGAAACGAGGATCTTCTTTTGTTTCAATGAGATCTCCAGGTTGAAGTTGAAATCCTTTAGCATAAATTGGTTGTCCATTCACAAGAAAGGCTCCATGAGCAATCCATTGGCGAATAGCAAAAGGACTTGAACCAAAATGCATGCGATAGAGGACCGTATCTAATCGACTCTCTAAGAGACCTATAAGGTTATCATGAAGAAGACTTTTCTTAGAGGTAGCTCGAAAAGCTTTCTCATGAATATTCCCATAAAAGGCACGAAGTTTTTGTTTTGCCTTCAATCGGTTACCGTAAAGCCGATGAGTAGGTTCAATATGGACTCTTTTAGGGGTACTTTGAGGATAGTGAAGTTGAGGATCTCGTTCTTTGAAAAGAGACCACTTGTTTTTAGAAGAGTTTGTGATTTTAGAAGAGGACCATAAGTTCTCTTTCAAGGTACCACAAACCTTAAGCTTTGAAGAAGGACGAGCCATAATAAATTGGAGGTTATGTATTTGATAGGCTTTTGTGAATGACATAGGCCAAAGCTTGACAATACAAGAAATGGGCTGAAATACTGTCATCGTTTCCAGGAAGAACATAACTTACCTTTCTAGGATCAGAATTGGTATCTACCAAACCAATACTAGGAAGAGGAAGGCGATCAGTCTCTCTCAAAAGAAGGTTGTTTCCATTTACATTCAGAATAAGGACAAGATCAATTGTAGTTAGATCTTCTGGTAGTCCCTGGAGATAAGAGATCATCTTTTTATTCCGGACCTTCTTTTTTTGAGGATCCAGGGCGAAGGACTCTTGATTCGTTAGGGTACCTCCTATCCATCGTCGGGTAACAAAAGATACTCGATTAGAGTAGCGTTTTGCTAAAGCACTTACCAAGAAAGCATTCTCCTGACGATTTCCCACTATCAAAAGGTTTCCCCCTTCTTTCAAAAGATTAGCCACTAAAGTAAGAGCCTTTCTTAAGCGAAGGACTGTCTTCTTCAAGTCTATCAAATGAATACCTTGACGTACTCCGTAAAGATAGGGAGCAGTTTGAGGATGCCAATGACCTCTTCGATGACCAATATGGACTCTAGCCTCGAAGAGTTGGGTCAAAGCTTCTTTTCCTTTCTTCTTTTCCTTTATCATCTCTAGGTGAATCATCCTTAGTTTTCATTTTCTCTCCCAAAAGGAAGAGGTCCCTTTTTAGGGATCTTTTTAAATAGGTCTTTTCAACCTCTTTCTTCAAAAAAAGGAAGAGATCCTAAAAGATTTTGCACAAAAGTTCACCTCCTACTCCAAGACGTCGAGCCTCTCTATCAGAAAGGATACCTTTTGGTGTAGAGAGAACAAGAAAGCCTAATCCTTTTTCCATTTCCCACAAACCTTTGGCCGAAGTATATAAACGACGTCCCGGTCGTGAGAGAGTTAAGATATTAGAAATGGCGGGCTCATTGTGAGGGTATTTCAATTGAACATGAAGTTCTCGAGGAGAAGTGTAATAATGAGAAATCACACCCTCCTGAAGAAGTATTTTCAAAAGACTTTGACCCAATTTCGTTTTTATGTGTTTCACTTCTCCCAATCTTGCCTTTTGACCGTTACGTATTTTTGTCAAAAGGTCTGCTAATGGGTAATTCTGACTCATTCCTTTTTATCCCGTTTTGCTTACCAACTTGATTTTCGAAGACCATTGATGAGGCCCATGGAACCCAACTCACGAAGGGCAATTCGAGACATCTTGAAAACTCGCTGAACACCTTTAGCTCTTCCAGTAAGGGTACATCTATTTCGAACCCGAACCTGTGATCCATTTCGAGGCAGTTTAGCCAGGAAGATATTTAAGAACCATCGCTTAAAGGGCATTTGAGAACTACGGATCATATACTTGAGACCGAGACGTTTAATCTCATCTCTTTGAGCCATTTTTCGCTTAGATTTATCCTTGGCTAACTGATACTTCATTATTTTGTTCTTTTGTTTATGGAGATAATCGGACTCGAACCGATAACTGCATGCTTGCAAAGCATGTGCTCTACCAATTGAACTATATCCCCTCTTAAAGTGAAATCTACTCCTTACGGGAATCGAACCCGTGTTCCCGCTACGAAAAAGCGGTGTCCTCAACCTCTAGACGAAAGGAGCAAAAAAGCATTATAGGTTACGCGGGCTTATCTTCTGTTTGAGTGTTCATCAATGCACTCTCTACTTTCCCTAATACAGGAACGACAACTAAGAAGAAGGCAAAATAAAGAACGGTTGCCAGCTGACCCACCTCGATATAAGGTGTCTCCACTTCATTCTGACCAATCCATCCTAGGACCACGAAGTCGGCCATCAGGAACCAAAAGATTTTTCGGTAGATGGGTCGGAAGTTTGAGGATCGTACTTCAGAGGTGTTTAGCCAAGGCATAAGACCAATAAGGACAATAGCTCCACCCATAGCAAGTACTCCTCCTAGTTTATCAGGAATTGAACGAAGGATTGCATAGAAAGGTAAGAAATACCATTCAGGAACAATATGGGCAGGAGTTACCATAGGGTTAGCTGGGATGTAGTTATCAGGGTGACCCATAGCATTAGGATAAAAGTAAAGGAAGAAAGAAAAGAAAGTAAAGAAGACCACAACTGCAAATAAGTCCTTCACATAAGCATAAGGATAAAAAGGAATGGTATCAATATTTGTTTCTACTCCTAGAGGGTTAGTTCCTCCTACTGCATGAAGAAGAGCTACGTGAACAAGAACAGCTCCTACAATCAGAAAGGGTAAAAGGTAGTGAGCACTGAAAAAACGGTTAAGAGTTGCATTATCTACAGAGAATCCTCCCCATAATGTTTCAACGATGTTTTGTCCAATAAAAGGAATAGCTGAGAAAAGGTTGGTAATTACTGTAGCTCCCCAGAAAGACATCTGTCCCCAAGGAAGAACATACCCAATGAAAGCAGTAGCCATCATTAGAAATAGAATAAGTACACCTGAAGCCCAAAGGTGCTCTCGAGGTTTCATATAAGAACCATAATAAAGACCTCGAGCAATATGTAAATAAACACAAATGAAGAAGAAAGAAGCTCCATTCGCATGAGCATAACGTAGAAGCCAACCGTTGTTAACATCTCGCATGATATGTTCAATACTAGAGAAGGCTAGGTCTACATGAGGAGTATAGTGCATCGCTAAAAAGATTCCGGTAAGGATTTGAACCACTAAAAAAAGTAGGGCTAAAGCACCAAAAACATACATGTATGTTTGGTTACTTGGCATTGGATAATCTACCGCATGGTTATTTAAGATAGCTAGATACTGATCTTTTTGCCAACGTTCTCGCATAAGCGTTTTTTCCCTGAATAAGAGATCGCTCCGAAGGGATCATTTTTTGAGAAAGCTTTACCCTATTTAGGGAAACACAGATACCAAAGAAGGGACTTGAACCCTTACTCCAAAAGGAACTAGAACCTAAATCTAGCGCGTCTACCAATTCCGCCACTTTAGCATTTGATCATTAATAAGTCACCTGGGACTGAATGTGTTCTATCCAATTGGCAACGCTTACATGCATAGGATCCAAAAAGATTTCTGGATAAATACCCATGACTAAGGTTCCTAGAAGAAGAGGAAACTGAATGAAACATTCTCGACGGTTGATATCGGAAAACGCTTTAAGAGATTGAATCTTTAGATTACCAAAGGCCACTCGGTTGAATAACCAAAGGGAATATCCTCCACCAAGAACCATACCAGTTGCTCCTAAGAAGGCAATGGTAGTATTGACCTGAAAGGCACCTACCAAGATCAAGAACTCACCTACAAAATTGGCAGTGAGAGGAAAAGCAATATTTGCCATGGTGAAAAACATGAATATACTCACATAAAGAGGCATGGTATGCGCAAGACCTCCATAGTAAGTTACCAATCGAGTGTGATGACGGTCGTAAATGACACCCACACAAAAGAAAAGAGCACTCGCTACTAAACCATGAGCTAACTGCTGAATCATAGCACCTTCTAGTCCTTGGGCATTCAAAGCAAAGATTCCAATAAGAATCACATTCATGTGAGCTACAGAGGCATAAGCAATAATACGCTTAATATCTGTTTGTCGAATGGCAGTTAAAGAAGTATACACAACAGCTAAAGCAGCCATTGTATAAACCAAGGGAGTATAGAAAAGAGTTGCCGCTGGGAAAAGGGGAAGAGAGAAACGGATTAACCCATAAGATCCTAGTTTTAAAAGAACTCCCGCTAGAATAACAGATCCAGCAGTAGGTGCTTCTACATGAGCTTCCGGTAACCAAATATGAACAGGGACCATAGGTACTTTCACTGCAAAAGAGGCAAAGAAAGCGATCCAAAAGACCTTCTGTAAGGATTCGTCAATAGGAGTAGTTAGAAGGATTTGGTAGTCCGTGGTTCCAGTAAGAGCATAAATAGCTAAAATAGCCAATAGCATAAGGACTGACCCAATAAGAGTATAAAAGAAGAGCATATAGGCAGCTCGAATCTTCCGCTCTCGGGATCCCCATACCCCCACAATCAAGAACATGGGAATAAGGATAGCCTCAAAGAAAACATAGAAGAGTACCAAGTCTAAAATGGTAAATACTACAATAAGTAGACTTTCCATGACTAGGAAGGCTATCATGTACTCTTTTACGTGGTGAGAAACACTTTTCCAAGAGCCTAAGATACATAAAGGAACAAGCAGCGTAGTTAGAATGACAAAAAAGAGTGAGATTCCGTCGACACCTATAAAGAAGTTTATATTGGAAGAAGGTATCCAAAGGAATTCCTCAACGAATTGAAATTTTGCTGTTGATCGATCAAAGAATATCCAAAGAAAGGTTGAAAAAAGGAAGGTAATCAATGAATGACCTAACCCGAGTCTACGGATTGTATCTACCTCAGTGCTTTTCGTTAACAGAATAGCGATAGCTCCTGCAAGAGGTAAAAAAATGAGAATATTAAGGAGACTAGAAGTAAGCATAAATTCCAAAAGGATTTAAGAGAAAAAGAGGAATGGGAAAGAGGGCGAAGGACGGGAATTGAACCCGTGGCTTTCAGAATCACAATCTGACACTCTAACCAACTGAGCTACATCCGCCGATAAACTTTCTTTTTTTTCTATTATACTAGATCTTTGGGATTATGTCCTTTTTTGTAGGCGCCCACCCTTTCTTTCTCTTTCATTAGGTAATGAAAAGCTTTTTTTAGGATGTCTTTTCTTTCTCTCTTCGATAATCATTTTAGCACTACTTTCCCAGAATCTTTTCTTCTACTTGCAATCTCTCTTCTTTTGGTCTACGGAGTGGTCTTCTCTACTTCCCTTTCTCAAAACCTACCGGTCATGACCCGATCTATGGGGTGGCTCTCTATCTTGAGTTTAGGAATTGTTTGTCTCCTAGTTCTTTATACCCCCTCAAAGGAATTAAGTCTCTTTCATGGTGTTCTTTACCATGATACTTTTACTCGTTTTGTTAAAGTCTTTATTCTTGGTGGAGCCATCCTTTGTCTAGTGGCTTCTTTTGATTACTTCAAACGTGAACGAATCAATGCCTTTGAGTATCTCATTCTGTTCATGATTGCCACTCTAGGGATGCTTCTGATCGTCGCCTCTAACGACCTTATCTCTATGTATTTAGCTATTGAGATGCAATCCCTTTGTCTCTATGTTCTTGCAGCCTTCAAAAAAAGATCTGCCTTTTCGACCGAAGCAGGACTCAAATACTTTATTCTGGGTGCTTTCTCTTCAGGTCTTCTTCTTTTTGGTTCTTCACTTATCTATGGATTTACAGGAACTACCAACTTCGAAGAATTGGCTCTTCTCTCTACTGGTCTTCATGGGTCTTCTTCTTTCTTGGCTAATGGTCTTCTTGTTGGAATGATCTTTGTAGGTTCAGGTCTTCTTTTCAAAATGGCGGCTGCTCCTTTACATATGTGGAGTCCAGATGTATACGAGGGAGCTCCTACAATTGTTTCTGCTTTTTTTGCTATCGTTCCAAAGATAGCTATCTTTTCTCTTATTCTGAAGCTTTTCATCTACTCACTTTATGACTTCTTGGGTGCTTGGCAACAACTATTTCTTTTGGTATCTTTTATGTCGATGTTGGTAGGTGCCTTTGGAGCTCTAGAGCAAAGAAAGATCAAAAGACTCTTGGCTTATTCGTCCATTGGGCATGTAGGTTATATGTTGATCGGTCTGGCTACTGGGAGTTTAGAAGGTGTACAAGGACTACTTATTTATATTGCTGTTTATATGGTCATGAGTTTAAATATATGGACGGTCGTTCTTTCCTTGGACTTTAGAGAAAAAGAGGGTCGTGCTCAGTACCTCACCGACCTAACTTCACTTTCTAAGATCAATCCTCTTTTAGCTATTACCATTACTCTTACTATGTTCTCGATGTCAGGACTTCCACCTCTAGCAGGATTCTGTGCTAAGTTTTATGTCTTTTTCTCTGCTATGGAAAGTTCTCTTTATATTTTAGCTATCGTAGGTGTTCTTACTTCTTGTGTAGGATCCTTTTATTATATGCGTGTGATTAAGGTAATCTTTTTCGAGAAGGTAAGTCGATGGAATGCTTTTTACTCTATGGATCGTGAAAAGTCTATCCTCTTAGGAGGAACCACTCTTTTCATTCTTTTCTTTTTCCTTTATCCAAGTCCACTGATTCTCTTGACCCACAAAATGGCCCTCTCTTTATGTCTTTAGTATAAGGTCCCGGTAGCTCAGTTGGTTAGAGCGAAGGACTGAAAATCCTTAGGTCGGTGGTTCAAGTCCACCTCTGGACAAAGACAAAAAAGAACCTTGAAAGATCAAACTTCTATTTTACGTTTTCGAGCCTTCCAAAGAGAAACTCTTCAAAAGGGTATGGATTTAACTACGTCTCTAGCGAATAAGAAAGGTATTCCTTTAAGTGGAAGCCTTTCCCTTCCCTCAAAGACTCTTAAATTTACCATTCTACGTTCTCCTCACGTCAACAAACAATCTCGAGAGCAGTTGGAGATTCGTACTTATAGTCGTCTCCTAAAGATTAAGTCCCTAGAAAAAGAAAAGGTACTAGCTTTGGTTAAAGAACTCGAAGAGCAATGTCCTGTTGGTCTGACTTTAAAGGTAAGTTTTGGTTTCTCTATTCCACGAAGAGCTGGTATCCCTAAAATCTAGAAAATTTCCCTTTGTTTTTGTGGCGCTAGGTTTAAATCAGGTATACAAAAAATGTGGAGTGTGGCCAAGTCGGTAAGGCACCCGTTTTTGGTATGGAAAATCGAAGGTTCGAGTCCTTCCACTCCAAAAGATAAAAGAATTCAATTGGATAGAGCGATGGACTTCGGATCCATCGGTTCTAGGTTCGAGTCCTAGCAGGTGTATTGTAGTAGAACAGGAAGCGAGGTAGAGCAGTTGGAAGCTTGTCAGGCTCATGTCTTGAAGGTCGGAGGTTCGATCCCTCCCCTCGTTATGGAAGGTAGCCCACTTTAGAACGTCTTGATGAACGGGGGGAGCTCATCACCCCCAAGCTTTTTACTGACCTCAGGATATTATGTCGTCCATATCAAGAAAGAATCTCCTCTTTTTTTTAGCAGGAATCGCTATCAGCTTCTTTGGCTTTTCAATAGCCATCTATTTTTCCGTATCTTTAGTTGAGACCGCCTCTTTGATCGACCTTCTCAAACAGGTGATTCTTGTAGTACGTACGTTCATCAGTCTCATACATATAGGTCAGCCTATAGAGCCTTCTTTCATAGAGGGTTTGCAAAGTGATTTGATTCTCTTAGAAAATCACTTTTTACCCCTACTAGACCAGTTGCTAATTAAATGGAAGTAGAATACCAATTGATACTATTTAGGCATCACCGAAAAATAGTTTTCTCCTTAAGCATTATCTTTTCTTTTCTTTTAGGGCTGGATCCCAACGATGGATGTTCTTTCTGCATGTGGAAATCGACGGTTGATTCAAATATAGAAGAAGGAACCAAGCAGACCTCGCGCAATTTTCAGGAGTGCACTGAACGGGCCATGAAACTCCCTATACAAGAACAGGAAGAGGCGAAAGCCAAATGCGCCGAAGTCATGAATACCCTACTCAAAGCCATTTATTCGGGCCGAACTAGCGGGGATAACGTAATTTTTAAGAAGTAATTTTGGGTTGGCTGCCTTCCTTTTTAGTAGGCTTTAGTGAAGATTCTTTTCAAAAAAAGAGAAAGAAGGATCCATTTTCTATCCTTGTAGAATAAGTGGCGTAGAAGAATAAGGTCAGCCTGTAGAATAAAGGAGGTTATAGATATTTCTCTTTGTAT
>Ga0129327_10001106_pt1 | contig 16095 bp, 11 predicted proteins | sample CPBDNA_6_FD_111799 | JGI IMG/M metagenome (GOLD analysis project Ga0129327, IMG submission 111799) | Freshwater to marine salinity gradient microbial communities from Chesapeake Bay, USA - CPBay_Spr_31_0.8_DNA | ecosystem: Environmental > Aquatic > Marine > Coastal | place: USA: Chesapeake Bay... | reverse complement strand
TTTAGTGTGATTATTGTTCCACCCCCCTTTCCACAAAAAAAATAAGTTTATTTTTCCTCCCTTCCTTTTTTGCATCTAACACGCCCAACGCCCCCCCCCCCCCCCCCCCCCCCTTCCCATCCCACCCCCACCGATCTTACGACCGGATAAAAAGAGTAAAGTGTTCGATTTTGTTTGGTATACCGATGATATCGTGCTCAATTTGCATAATTTGTATATATATATATACATTACGGCATTGTATTCCTACAACTGCAGTAAATGTATGCAGCGATCATGCGGCGATCACCAGTTTGCAACTGTACACACTAACGTAACACACTAACACCACTCGTCATACGATGACGTTTTAAGACACAGCGCAGGTCGTGCCAGCCGGTTCGGTATGGTATGGTGTGTTGTTGTGCGCGTTGTCGTGTGTTGTGGCAGCGCGACACAATTCCGAGTGGCTTGTTCATAAACCCTCAACGAAGGGACCAAGTTGTCTTTTCTGATCGCCTGAGTGCACTGGCGTGGCAAACGACTGTTTCTTGGCAACTGGTCATGTAAACTGACACCAATTCACCAGTCATCACCGGCCCCCGGTCCTTGTGAAACGATGGCCCCACTACTATGACTTCGTCCTTATTCTTCAACGTGATCGTTTTGCCCCCCGTCGGTTCACCAGGTGATGCGGGGGTCGTGAATCTCAACTCCAGGCCTGTATACACGAAGTGCTCGCCAATGGAAAGCCTCGCACTACCGCCCACGTTAGGTCCCGGATCCGTTCGGCTTATATGCTTGACGTCCACACATATGCCGATGGCGTACCAAGGGAACTTGATCATGACGAACGTGCTTGTATAGTGGTATTGGGTTTTTTTGCCTGGTCCTACGAGTGAGCCGCACGATCCATACATGGCACGGCCCACCAACGGACCGACGTAGGGACCGGTATAGTAAACTTGTTCACCCAAGCGGAACCCTCCGGCGAGCTCCTTCCCGACCGGGGTCGCCGAAACATTCGTCGTGGCAATTGTAACATTCCCCTTGTTCCAAGGAAATGCCACGCAAATACATGGGGCGAGCGAGCTCGTCCTGTTTCCCGTGAATCCCGCCACGATTCCTTGTTCTCCGTAGCGCAGTGTATCATGGCTGTCTTCGAACGTCTTGCACATCCCATCATAGTAGACGACACTGCCGATATGAAACGTGTCCTGGCCATTGGAAAGCTGCTGAATCGGCGTCCGCTTCATAATCGAACTTGGGTGCACTCTTGTCTTCCCTTTGTTCCAAGGAAACTTGACGGTCACCGCGCGAACGCCACACACCATGGGGGTGCCGACTACGACTCCTTTACCAGAGTACTTTACTTTTTCTCCATTCGAGAATGACTTCGTCGAGGAAATGAAGAAGACTGTATCACCAAGCCTATAGTCGCTCTCATCGTCGGTAGAATCAGCGATGCTACCGGTCGCATCACTATGATCGTCATTGGTCGAACGCCTCGTCCGCTTCGCGATCGGCTCGGAGATCGAACATGGCAGGCTCATTATCTTCGGTTTCTTCGCGAACGAGATTCGGAATTCTGGGTACAGTTGCCGCGCGTCGTAAATCGCGTACACGACCGAGGAGTTCGCAGAGCATTCAAGGCCATCTTCTCCGGGATGAGTGCCGGCGACCAGTGGCCTATGCGGCCCTCCCTTGACTGAGTCGTACGGTAGGCCGCAGCTACGGAATCCCGGGACGAACATCCGCCGCGTATCGGCGGTCACGCTGCTTCCCATATTACGACACGTTCCCAACGAGGCACGCAGGACGAGCATTTCCCACGTGCCATCGTCGTTCTGGTGTGCATAGTTCCCAGCAACCACATAGGCCGCCGTTTCTGCCGCATAGATAGCCTTTCCATAGAAGCCGCCATTGCTGTAACGAGGGTCTAAGCCATGTTGACTGCTGAGAATCCGATCACATTTGCTTTTCGCGTAGCCATGAAACAGATGAATTTCATTTAGTGCCGTACTGCTGTTCTTCATCTCATCCCTGTAGTGGTGGTATCGACGCCATTGGTACCTCTGTTGTATCTCATCGACACGAATTTCCAAGGCTTCTGGGATCGTGCGTAGCACTCTTTCCCGAATGCGACGATAGGCCGGGTCCGACGTTGGTACTCTTGACATCGTATACCTCGTGAACTCGGTTGGTGATATTTGCTCTCCGTGCTCCTTCTTTTCAGCTAAAGCCGACGTCCACTTTGGGTCAGAAGCGCCATAAAAGAAATGGGTCACAGGATCCATTGGCCTACGCGCGTGTCGCGCGGCTCTTGTCTCTTGTTGTCTCTTGTTGTCGCTGCTGTCGTTGAGGAGAGGGAGCCGGATGTGTGGCTCGCTTCCTTTTTGCTAGCGATCGTTGTGATGTTTTTTTTAAATGGGGACTAATCATAAACGTATAAAATTATAAAGTTATCCCATCAAGTTACAATAGCTCACTCGCGGTTTTAAGCACTTATTGAGGAAAAAAATATATAAATTTATTAAATGTTCTGACGTCGTGTATCATTTCCAATCACTGAATCATTCCCCCAACCCAAGCATAACCGACCAACGTTTTCCTTTTGCCAGTGGGGAGTGGGGAAGGGGTGCAGACGCTCCCGCCATTCGTAGTCGATTCCACGTCCCGGCGTCGTCGTGATGGACAGAGTGCGATGCCAGTTCACTGTTCCGCCGCCGGCTCCCGCGGATTGTGCGAGTCGATTGGACCACTCGGAGAACGAGATCACAGATCACGACTTCGTGTTTGATGCGACAAAGTCACTTCTCTTCGTAGCCATGGAGCAGAGGAAAAGTGATCTTAAAGGAAGCGAAAGGAGGGGACTCACGTCCGACAGCATACGCGAGCTTATGACCGCGTTCAATCGCTCGTACTGCAAAGAGACGAAGTGTTTCAATTGTGAAATTACGCTTGGACCACGGAGTGGACTGAAGAGCAGCAGCGCGGGTGCGGGGCGCATTGGACCGGGACCGGGACTCACGCTCGTGCGTTACTGCAACGCAGCGTGCAAGGCAGGCGCAAGCTGCATCGACGAGTCCGAGTACTCGCGTGACGCATACCAAGCGCGTTTTATAATCATGAGCAAGCTCGTGGTGGTCCAATCAGACGGCGAGAACGCGGATACGATTGTCAAGAAAGGCACGAGCGTGAAAGTATGCAAAGTACGTACGCAACCTTGGTTAAATGGAAGAATTGGTGTCGTGAATCGCGACACGGTAGTTGCGAACAAGGACTCCAGGATCGCTGTCAAGTTGCGCGCGACAGACACTGATGCCGAAATGGTACCAATTTTGCTCAAGTGGGGTGCTGTTTCGCTTCATGCCTCGTGAATGAGCAGTCTGAATGATTCTTTCGGGTTTATCTAAAAGTGCAGATTGTTGGTCGCTCTTTCCTCATATGGAACGAGTGCTTATCTCCGACTATGAAACACACTAAAAAAATCTGAGCAAAAAGTATTTACTCTAAGAAAAATCTGAGCAAAATATATACAAATATACCCAGTTAATTGGATTCAAAATCGAACATGAAGAACTAAGTTTGGGTTTTCTTTGCAGAAATGAGTACAAAAAATCAAGTAAACCTCGAATATTCAAGGTATAACACATTATTGTACAGAACAAGAAAACAAGTGTGCGTAACATGTGTGCGTATCTCATTCATGTGTAGCCGATGTCAAAATCTAAGTGTAGATATGGCTACTGAAAGTTTGCAGGAGGCCGTTCTGCTTCTTGAACAACATACTATTTTGTACTGTCGCATTGATGAGAAAAAAATTCAAAAAACAGTTGTGCTCCGCAATACACTCGATGGATAATAGAATAAAGGAGGCGTTAAATAAAGTGGGCGCTAAATAGTACACCACTTGCGTAAGAGATTATCAGGTGTTTTTTTTTTACACATTTACTCGGTAGTAGTTATCTAGATATGAATATGATAAGTATATTCTTAGTTATGATAATAGTTATGATAATAGTCAAAACCTATAATTTCACAAAAGATGTAATTGACGGTCGTTATTATCGACCGTCGCTCTTGCTACTATTAAAAAAAATTAGCGGCACAGTACTGTTATACGCGAAATTGAAGGTTTTGTTCTATCCAATTCCCGCTTCCTTTCGCATAAAAACTACTGACTTGGCTTCGAAGGGAAGCAATAATCAATAATAATCATAATTTAAAAAGAGCTCATTACTAGTTCGATATGGAAAAAAATGATCGAATAATGCGTGAATAAGTTAAAAATAATAATCATCCGACTAAATTATCCAAAAGATCTAAGAGTACAATGATCCTTGTGGATCTGGGCGATGCTCCGGATGCACCACGCTTTGTTGCGATTGACATTGGCGAGCGCGCTGCCTCCAGTGCACTGGTGCAGCAGATGAAGACTGATGTGCGTGCGTTTGACGGCCGCGTACATTGCGTGCCGCCTAGCTCATTGCAAGACTACGCCATTCTCGTGCGAATCACGTACTGCTCTGCTGAACAATGTGGTTGCTACAAAGTTTACGGAGCGTATCCACGCGGGCCCAATCAAACGATCCCAGTTGAACCCAACGTCATCTGCACAACGAAGAGTGCAAGTGACGTGATCGCGTCAACGCAGACGTTCATTTCGTTTTGTGATACGCTTGCATTCTTTCTTCGGCCAATCGCGGCGTCCTCGGATAGCAGCGCTTTACGTGTGACCTTGTATAACGCAGATACACTCGTGGAGACGAATGAGTTCCGGAATGGGGATAAGTTTGCGTTTTCGGTCGTCGTACCGACCGATCGCGCTGGGGACCACATAACGATGATAAATCTGTCGTGTGATACATTGGAGATCCAAGCACTCCCGCTTGGCAACCTCACAGAGCAGACAACTGACGGAAATGTACTAGTCCCCATTTATAATGGTGTCGCCCTCTTGTCAACTGTGTCGCTGTCGGGCGCACCCATGTACGCATTCGAAGGAGGCGACCTGACGTCGGAAAAACAATATACGCAGAACAACGGCGACCGCGCGGAGGTTTACTTTGTGTTCGTCGCGACACAAGCCGCGGTCGATTGGAGGTGCATCGACCAAGATGGACTGGTGGAACGACTACGAGGGCTCTCTGAAACCACCCTCTCCAGAGTCCCCCCACTTTTACCGCCAGAGGCACGCGTTTCTTTCCAAAACGCACGTATTTTTGCATGATCCGTTGTCACTGGGGTGGGGCACGAGCAATACACCGCGTCCGGCGCAAAGCGCGTCTCTCAGCGTTAAAGTGCGAATCGTTTGTTTTTATGCAATTGTTCTTGCTACCGATTCCCAAACCCAAGCAATGAGGAGCTGGATTGCCCCCCACCCCCCCTCGGTCATGAGTTACTGTGCTTGCGGTTCTATCCCGCGAAGCACACCAAGCCAAAGCGGCCAGTAGCGGTAGTAACGCCCAGCGTAACACCCGGTGCATGCTTATGAAATCCGCATCCTTCCGAATTGCAGTTCATGTTTTTTTAATTTTAAACAAGGCATTAATTTAAAAACATCTGTTTGTACGAAGATGTTCTTCGCCAACCGCGATAAAAAAGATGATATGATCCGACTTACCCAGAAAAGTACGGTTGGTATAGCAAAGCAAATCAATTCCATGTACCTGTCCACTGAAACTGAGTACTGCTTTATGGAGAATTACACATTGGAGCGCGACTTAAATGCAGCCTTAGCGAATTGCAGAGTGGCAGTGAAAACTCCGCTGCACTTGGATCTCCGCGCTGATTTATCTGAGACCAACGAGACAGCGAACAATGGCAACGGGGATGTGCTATTACTACCCACATTCCCATCAAGCTCATATATACCCTTCAATCCTGGCACGAGGATGCTTGAGATATCGCCCATCTACTTTTTACATGAATTGTTGGACGATGACAAAGCACTGTGTATACTTCGCGAGAGGTTCGGGCTCCCCATGGGAATTGCGATTTGCGTACGCAGAGCGATCTTCGTAGTCTTTCACGTCAAAGCGAAGCAATCTCTATCCTTGTTGAATGATCCAGGCTGAATCGAAGTTGCATGGCGATCCACCAGTCGGCGTTGTTGTGATGCAAGAAACCACAACGAAAGTCACGAATGAGATCACTGGTTGAAATGAATTGGCCTCCCATTCTTTGAAACCTCGCCGTTAGAATGGACTATGCACTAAAAGATCACGATTTAACAATCGTCGCAAGTTCTATACGAATACATATAAGTTGTTTCTCGTTTCCCCTCTTTCTTACGTTTTTCATTGCTTATGTCTATTTATGAATTCAAATCAATCCCCCCCCCCCAGCCACCCGAGAAAAAGTAGTTGACGTAATGTAATAAACAGCATCTTCGTAGTTTTTGCGATTTTTTGCGATTTTTTTAACCACGATGATCATAATATTTAACGTTATATTATATTGCTCGCATTCAAATCGCGAAACAACCCTCTGACGAATCGTTTTACCAATTCGAGTGTGTGTACTCTTTCTAACATATCTGATACATAGTTGCCTAATCTTCCTTTCTTTTTAGTTTCAACGGAGTTTCTTGAGTTTGCAACGATAGCGTAACGTCCAACATCTGGATCCACGCCATTCCAGTCGTTGGCGTCGTCTGCCTCCATGAATGCGTCAAGCATTTCGTCAAAATCTTCAGGTGGTAGTTGCCACCTCCTCAAGGCTTCCGGATCCGTTGTAAATATAACCATGGAAACACTCTTAGGATAATCGGGATGATCGTTAAAGCGTACATCAAGAATATAATCAAGGTTAACCTGATTTAAGATGTCAGTTATCCTGCTTAATTGTCGATATACTTCACAGTTTACGTATACACGCTTATCTTCGCCATGCCCTACGTACACAGTTATATCAGGTTTACGTTTGCGTTTTTTGTTAAAATCGTCTTTTATCCTCGGTCGGGCAGAGGGCATGTTGTTACTAATACAGAATACTTTGTTTTTTAAAGGTCGGTTTAAGTTTCATTCTATATATCTAGAAGGAATGAAGGAATGATCAAACGTATTTGTGTCATTTTATTGATTTAAAAGCATTTTGTTTTGGAAATTCACGAATACTCCTTTTCACACACCTTACGTTTGTTTTCACAATGATCGCGATCAGGATGGTTCTCTATTCTACAGACGTAATAATCTAAGCAATTCACAACGTCGATAGTAGTGTTTAAATTATCCGATATTAAACGAATGTCGCCGGATATTTCTGCGTATTGCGATTTAAGTGTGTTAACATTGCTCGTTATCAAACATATAATGTATATCACACAAGCGAATACAACCGAGGTCAAAATGGATGCTATAATTGACGCGACATTCCTCAACTGACCCAATCTATCCACGTTGATTACCGAACGAGATGAACTCATATCGTATATGAATATATATATATATATATAACACTTTATCCATACCCATTATTGTGTGTGTGTTTCTGTTGTTGTTGTTGTTGTAAGGTTGTTGTAAGCATGTTACGAGTTCGCGTCTCTGTTCTTAAATTTTCGTCCTTCATTGGTAATACATGAAAATAATACGAATAGAACATAATGAAATGCCAAACGTCATACAAACACACGAAGTCCAATACCGGGCTTTCAAATCGAGAAGAGGTAATCCGGTGCCCTAGTAAAGGTATTGTCGCGATGCTCGCGACCACGTGAACCGCGTATATTATGAACGCACTGCATGCTGCTGTGGTCGCTCTCTTCAGTAGCGCCGGGGTTTGTGGTCGGGGTGCTAACTCTTTTGTTAGTACCACAAAGTTGTATGCCATGATACACATAAGGAGCAAATTGCCGCTATGGTATTGTTTTCTTATTGGATAAGTCACGACTCCAGCCACTAGCGCAAGCGTTCGATGAAAAGCAACACGTGTGTATAAACTCGACTCCGAGGGTACCAAATGCATGAGTGTAGATAGCAAGGTTGGAAATATCAGCACCACATCTATGTGATAGCAGGCGTATTCTAAGATCGGTGAAATTGTACACCACTGCCATAATATGTTTGCGACGCAAAGCATTACTACAAACATACACCTCTTCCTTACGAAAACAGCCTCATTGAAGAGAACGGCGACATGAACCCAGCACCTTATATGAGTCTTACATATACCAGGGTACTGATAGTACACTCGTAGCGGCATTGGTAAATGAAATAATTTAGAACAGTTGTCTATATACAGAAGCTGCTCGTTTTTTTATAGTGTAGACATAACGCAGACAAGCTCTGTTGATTATGTCAACAGCGGCCTGTTACGCACTGCGACGAGTCGAAATCTTCCAACTCCCAGCTAGCAAATATCGACCGTAACCCCCAAACAGAGCGCCATCGAACCCATACCATAGCACAATGACACAAGGCAGGCCGACCGAAATAAGCGAAATATCTTTTTGTACTCTAATTGTAAGTATTGTGATGATGACTCGACTCGGAAATACAATCGGCGCTTCAACGTGCGGGTGTATTATGGCACATGTACTGAACGTATGGATAACTGATTATAAAGGTTACAATCCTAAATGTATTCTACTGTACCAAACTCACCAGGCCACAATGTTGACTGGGTGCGCGTTCGTTGCAAATATGTTCGATAAGCTATCCCATACCTGCGCCATACTTACGACTAGTATGAACGTGACAAATAGTGTGGCTTATTTTATGGCCCTTCCGTTTATATTAGCAGGTCCGTTGTCCGACCAAACAGGTATGATTAAACAGTCGCCATCTCAGTATATGATGCACATATTGCCGACAGTCGCATCCATTGTGTTGTGCATGAACTCACCCCTCCCCGTGACACACCTCGCAAGGCGAACGTCCCAGTCATTCTCTGTGGCAAGCGCCGGTTCGTATCTGCTATGTTCCAAATTGTATCACGACTGTAACGGCGAAGGCAGGTACGTCCGCGACATCTCCGTGGAGAGGCGGCTTGTAGTGCCGTACTGCGCCTTGCTATATAGCGTTACACGCATCGTCCTGCGCGTGTTTACCGGGCCACGTAACGTAAAGTTGTGGGAACGGCAGACGAGAGGTAACGCATTGCCGTGAAAAATAAAGAATGAACACGGTTGCGCTTCGTGTTATTGATTGCTGTAGATTGCTGTAGATTGCTGTGGATTGCTGTGGATTGCTGTAGATTTCTGCAGATGTGTGCGATCATTTTTTTTGCCTCGTTTATTTGTGGGTCAGCGCCGGAGCAAACAGAAGAGCAGTGTACGTACACGGCACATTGGCCTATAATTCAGGCCCGTGCGTTTGTGATTGGCACTGGTATTTTATTTGCTAATAAGGCAATGGCATCTCACTATCCTAGTGGGCGACGATAATAATAGTCAGTGCTTAATAGGTGATTTAAGTGATTTAAGTCGCGATCGGAAAAAAAACGGAATCGTACCATGCAAGGAGAGGCAGATGCACATGCCGAAGCGCAAAAAAAAAAGGCGAACGATGATGCTGAGAAGTGGAAAAGGCGCCGTCAAATCGCGTTGATTACGACTCTGGTCGTCTTCGGCGGCATAGTTTTGGTGCTAATGTTACTGGGGTTCGTTCCTGTGCCGGGCCGGGGGGGCGGGAGGGGCGGCACGAGTTCTTACTCTTACTATTCGTCGTCGTCGTCGACCATGTCATCTGCCTCCTCTTCGAGCTCAGCGCACTCATCCGAAGACAACGCAAGTGTGTCATCCTACGGTGAGGCTTGTGCCGATACTAGTACAGAATACAACGTTGGGTGTCTATTGCGGGATGATTCGTGCATTACATGTAATGGGTACCCCTCGTCGTGCGCGAGTACCAACGACGAGGCCGGCTCTTGTTGTAAGCTTAGCTGCGATAGCTCGACTAGCACGTGGCTCTTCTCGGGCGAAATAGGTATGTTCTGCGGCATAGCTCCGACGATGCAACCATACCAGGTTGGCGGCGGGTATTACGCAGGGTGCAGTTGGATGGACGATGAGAAGGGAACTGGGTTCCAGAGCCACAGTGACATAAGAGGCGTCGGGCAATGCACGAACGGCATGGCGTGTTGCTACAACCCCTTTGCGTACGGGGGGGGGGATACATTCGAGACGTGGGCGGCCGCCGGCGTGAAGACAGTGCCGCAGTGTTTGCGAAACCTCGGGGATTCCTGTGGGTCCGACAGCGAGTGTTGCGGCGGAGGGGGGGACGGGCGATGGGATGGCGGTGTTCGCTGCTCTTCACAAACGTCATCATGCTGCGCGTCGACGGCGACTACGACATCTGCGGATGGTGGAGCTTGCGGTACGGATGGAGGAGGCTGCTCGTACTGCACGACGACAGATGACTGCTGTGACTTCATGGACGCGTCCAGCGAGGGTGTCGTGTGTGTATCGACGAGCGACGAAGCTACGTTCGCGGGCGTCACCGTGGCAAGTGGGTACGGGCGTTGTATCAGGTGCGTGGATTTTGGACTCGTGGTGATCGAGGGCGAGGGAGAGGTGTGCTGCGGTTGCAGAATATCTGACGCAGCCGACAGTTGCATCCGAGAGGATGGCGAGGACGGTAGCAGTAGGGTGACGTGCTGCATGGAAAATGGGTTGAGCTGCAGCAGTAATTCGGAGTGCTGTACGGGCTATTGTGATGCAGTAACCGCTACGTGCAACGCCACCCCCTCCGGTGCTGCCGACGACTTTGTGCGCGGTGGCTTGTTTTACATGGGCGTCGCGAGGCAAACCGACTTGGGAAACAGTCGATCTTTCGCCACTTCCTATGAAAACAATACAATGAAATCGGGTCAGGCGCCATTATGGCAGCTGGCATTTTCGCCGTTCCAGCGTAGTAACGTGAGCAGCGATGGGGATGGGACTACCGTCTCGTCCTCACCATTGAATGCAATGTACGTGGTTGCTCGGAACGGGCTTCGCGGCGCCCCGCTGAGTGGCGGTAGCAACAAAACCACGAGCCCTGAGTTTCCGGAGCCGCTGACGGATTGCATGCTCTTCGGGTTCGTTCCGCTTTCCAGCTATTTGACCACGTATGGCGACGCCAACAAGAGCGCCGTCGATCTGCTTGATTTCCTACTTGTTGCTCGCGTACCATGGACCAAAAAATATGTGTGGCTCATACGCGTGTACCACAAAGTGGACACGGAGTACTCCGAGGGGACGACGTATCATGACGCCTCCGATTCTTACATGAATCGAGTGTATGCGACAAGCAACTACTCCGGTTGGAAGGCGTATCCATATTTATCCACCGATTGGAAAAGCATATTTTCAAGAGTGACGCTGCACATGGAAGATTTCGTCGTCCGAATAATGAAAAACGACACAGTTAATGTAACTCGAGACTTCGTCAAAAACGACGACGGTGGTTCTTTCGGGTTTGTCGCGCAGGAGAATTCCACGAAAGACCTAGGAGGTAGCACTACGTCGTTTACGGGACCCGACGACGCGGCGTATTATTATGAGCTTTTCACTCCATATGCGCCCGCCGGAGACACCGAAAGCCAGGAGTGTTATGTGCGAGCAGGGACGGATACGAAAGGCGAAACACACGCGGCATTGCATGGCATCGGATTCGCGTCGCGTTTCGGCCCGGGTCCAATCCTTAGTTCTTGGATGCAATACAACACGGCATCGGATCTCATGTGCACAAACTCTGTAAAACGAACCACATTGACTGTGCCAAGCCCTGCCGATACGACCTACCCGCACACCACCAACTTTTACCAATGCTCGCTTCCGGACAACTATACAGACGAAGTGTTCGGCAATAAAAAAGATCTGTGCCCGTATCGGAACATGGTGGCCTATGGTGATGCATGCTTCTGGAATGGATCTGCGAACGAGGTATGTACCTCCGATTATGCGTGCCTCTACCTTGGTTCATCTGTACCACCTATCGCGCCGTGTGGCGTAGATGGAAAATGTCCGGCGCCGACGTCGGTCACTGACACCTATACCTTCTCCATGACGACCGAATTTGGAGTTCCGGCGGCGGAAAAATCCGTAACAAAGAAAGGTATTGGGAATGTATACCAGACTGACTCGGTCTTCTCCGGACCGGGGTCCAAGGCAGCAAAAGAAACTGGCATGCTATGCGGTAAACCATGGACGGCCTCCGTCGACACAAGCAGCGGCACCCCCACAATTGTCCCCATTCTTGATACGACGTTCGCCAAAACCGTCTTCTACTTGATGCCGTACGGGATTGTTCAAACGGACGACGCCACCGCCCACGCCACCGCGTGTCCTCTATTGTTCGATCCCGACCCGAGAGGAACTCTCTACCCCACACAGGCCATAGGTGTCGACGGCTTGATCGACTATCCTTTCAGGTACGATACGACATCGACCGATTACGAGCGCGATCCCACGATGGTGGATGGCGGTCGCGATGGCGACTGGATAACAGGCAGCAGTGCAACTGCACTCGATTTGAATGTCTTGCAGAGCGAGAACTTCGCGTTCAAGTTGGCAACGGCGACAGACATGGTTGATCACGCCGCCGGCAACGAGGGCCCAGTAAGTGCTATCCACTACTGCACTACGTGCGCGCAAGCGAGTAACAACAACGAAGCAGCGTACACGTCCGGACAAGACGAGCATTTCTATGTGGGGTACCAGCCGTGGCCACGGTTGTCTTCCTCCGCCGAGAACAACACGAAGTACTTCAGCGCTGATATGTCTCATCAAATGGATTTTCGTGACTCCATGAGTCGATTCTACTCGTATGAGAAAGTGAAGCTGATTTATGATCCCGGCACCGATCCCAAGGACACGATGATATACCCTTCCTTCATACCCGCCCTGCGTGAGGTCGACGACACCAGCACAGTGCTGAGTACATACAAGCGCAGCATGATAACCGTCCCACCGAAGATGATATGGACGCACCGCGACGCGCTGCATCAACCGACCGCCGTGGCACTGACCGAAGCCCAGGGATCAACCGTGCTATTGTCGGGCCCGTCGACGGCAGAACAAGTCGAGGTCGCGGACGCCGGTGACGGCTGCGGATTCGTTACATCGTCGACGGGGTGTTCGAATACATGGGCCGACACGGGGGGGGGTGCGATTACCCCATGCACGCTTGCCTCGTCCGATTTCGGTTATCCGTACTGCGACTCCACGGGAATGACATCCGCCCCCGCCGCATGCGGCGAAGAGAGTAGTATTTTCCATCCGTTTACTTCGAGTTACTACACCAGTACCGCGTTATGCGCATCCAACTACCAAGCATCCACGAACTACTTCGCTGGCGTTTCCGAGGTGAGCGCCGCGAAGGGGAACGACCTTGCCATCCTAACGACCGCTGCCTCGCATGATCGCGATGCGTCCGCTGCGCTGTGGCTCGCACAGACTCTGATGTATCGAGTCGAGGCAATTTTCAAACTAAGCGACACGAGATCGCTCGACAAACTGTGGTACCAGTGCAGCAGCTCCGCTGGTTGTAGTGCTGTTTCTTCCGCATTTCCGAACCGAAGCATTTACTTGCAACCGCATATCCGACAGTCTGATGTCATCACCGACCTGACGGGAGGATCCTTCGACTTAGACGCAGATTGGAGTGAAATCCAATTCCAGCGAAAGTACAATCGTTTGTTCAACTGGTCGAGTGTACTTGTCCTGGACGCTCATTCGTCTGGATATGGCAGCACAACCACGCCACTCGTGGAGGCATCGTTTGCGAATACGAAAGATCACAACATCTCAAAACTCATGACAAAGAGTGGCACCATAGACGGCACAAACTACGATAGGGATGGACGAGCGGCGGCGTTCGCGACGGGCTACTTCTCTCGGACGTACAACGAGCCGTTCTTGTGGTACGACACGCTGCAGACCACGTATACGAAATGGACGTCGAACAAAGAAGCCGTGATTTCATCGTTTCTTGGAGCACTCAATCCATACCAAGATTTTATAGAAAATGGTGTAGGCGCTAGCTTTACGAAATACGACGCATGTGGCTCCGAGGAACTATCTAGTGGCAATCAAATGAACTGCGCCGCGTTCTCCTACTTCCACGAGGAGACTTCGGCGCCGGAGGCCAGCACGGTCCTTCCTAGTTACGTTCCTAATTACAATGTCAATGGACTTCGGAGCACTGTCGACCCAAACTACGCGAAGCCAAAGATTCAAGACGTAGTAGCATCCCGACTGTATCGCTCGGCAACGAGCCTCACGGACATGGAGGGCGGCTGCGTAAAGACCGGTGACACCCCGCTGGGCGATGGAACAATATGCTGCTCGCTACAGGATCCCGACGACGACACAGGGCTATGTACCTGCGTAGGCAGGTACGAACCGTGTTCGGTGAATGCTAACTGCTGCCAATCAGCAAACACGGATGCAATCGATGTGTGCGTGAACGGGGTTTGTTGCACGGGCACCGAAATGGACGTTGATAATCAGATTATTATCAGAATGCCGACGCAGGGTGAAGGCATGTCGTACAGCTACCCTACCTCTGATTGAGGACCTCTGATTGAGGGCTCTGATTACTATGCCAGGAATCACCAGGCCCCCGGGGCGCGTTATTCGATTTAGCACGGCTAAACGGGGATAAACGCGCCCTTCAGACTCTGATTAGTATGCCTATGCCAATAAAAATGCAAGCTTCAGACTCTGATCACCGAACCGGGCACTCACCTCGACCCGGGGGGGCAAGCCCCCCCAGGCCGTAAGGCGGCGGCCCTGTCGGCTTCTTTTGCCACACCCCCGCCGACCACCGAGACCTATCCCCGGACAAAAGTTCCAATCGTATTCTGAGTACCATAAATAAATGGCAGCAGAACATGCAATTTAGTGTCGTTTTATTTTTCTATCCGCCTATTTATGGCATTCTCATGCCTCCACTGCCGTTCTAAATTGTAGCGACCTCATCTATTTTTGTTTGAAATCATTTTTTTTTCAGTATGAATACTATTTCATCCAGACAGCCGATGACAACCGACACCTTTCTCCGTAACGAAAAAAGCACTGAGGAACTTCCCGAGATGGCGGAACCCGAGATGATGGCGGAATCAGACAACCGCGGCAGCGACAGCGACAACAAAAGCGGCAGCGGCGGCGAGATCATACCCGCTGCGGTATCCGCTGCCACCTACAACGCCTATCCCAAAACGCTTATATATGTCGAACAGCTTAAGGAAGGTGTGCTCATGCGTGACGCGAGTATCAAAACGCTTAAGGAAGTAGTACTCGCGTGTGAAGCGATAATCAAAACGCGTGATGCGACCATCACATCGCTTAAGACTGAGATCGAAGAGCTTAAACAAACTAACAAACGAATCAAATATAAGTACGGAGAGCTAACGAAGAAAGCCAGTGCGGTGACCGGCGGCGGCTCTTCCATTGGCCAGGATGAGCATGGTCAGAAGCGTAAGGCAACGAGTAGTGACGATGATCAGAAGCGTCGGGCGGAGAACAACGATGATGATGATGATGATGAACAAGGAACGGATGATAATGATGGTAATAAAGAGCACAGCGACCAAGAGGAGGATACGAGGAAGCGAAAGGTAGCTGGTACACAGACGCTACCACCCGACGCAACAGCGGCCTTCGGTAACGGTAACGGGAAGGGCCGTGGGAAGGGCCGTCAGTTCAAAGTTAGTACTACCGACGCAGGGCACACCCCGGGCATGCGATACGTCTTGTTCACATGGATCGAGCCTACTGCCGATATTCCTTGTGGGAAATGGGACCGCGGAGGTCAATGGTTCCTGCACAAGAAGAAGAGCGAGTGGAAGTTCATGGGTAGGAAATCATCAATCACGCTCATGAAGAAGCAGAAGACGAGCGGCGAGTGGCAGGTTCTCTGATGCTAGCGGGCATGCCAATGTGCTGGTGGTGGGTGTGTGCAGCCGGCTCGGGTTCGGGTTCGCTTGTTTGTGTCTATTGGGGGCCGGTGTTTTGGTTTGGGGTATATCGAGGGCTAGGGTTGGCGGTTGTAGCGGTTGGTACGAAAGGAAGAAAAAAATAGGAAGGTAATTTAATGCAAGCAAGGGGAATGCAAAGCAAAGCAACGCCCATCCGGGTTCTCTCGCTTTTCGACGGGATTTCCGTTGGTTACGATGCGCTTGCCCGGG
>Ga0129327_10001105_pt1 | contig 16101 bp, 17 predicted proteins | sample CPBDNA_6_FD_111799 | JGI IMG/M metagenome (GOLD analysis project Ga0129327, IMG submission 111799) | Freshwater to marine salinity gradient microbial communities from Chesapeake Bay, USA - CPBay_Spr_31_0.8_DNA | ecosystem: Environmental > Aquatic > Marine > Coastal | place: USA: Chesapeake Bay... | reverse complement strand
GAGTGCCCAAACTCTGGCGTGCTCATGGCGGCAGATGGTGTTGCCACAGGCACCTATAGTGCGACCGGAGCACCTACGGCTGACGGCGGTTTTACGTTTAGGGGCATCGCTTACTTCGAGACTGTTGCACCCTCACTCTCTGCCCTCAACGGTGGCGCATTTGTTTTTGAGTATGAAACCAACGCTGACGGTCAATCCACTTGGGATCTTTGGGAGTGGAAGTAGCACAATTGACCGCCCACTAAAACCGTCGCCACGAAGGGGTCGGAGCCTCCCGCGACCAGGTGCGAGTCCTGGGAGGCTTTTAGATAATTTACTCTTAAATTAGCTGGGGGAGGGATCAGTTTAAGCAGGTAGACAGGCTGCTGCCTCTCGAGTAAATGTTTATGGAATCTCTGGGAATACGGATATAATTTGGGACGAAGATTAAAGATCCATTTGGTGGTTTTTGGCAGGCAGGTAGATGTTGTTTGGTAACGAGTTACGCAGTAAGTTTTTGCCACGGAGTGAAGGGCTAAATGTGGAGGTTAACAAGTCGTCACCTTCGCTCCAACCAAATCAGGAAATTCGTTCATACATGCGCGAGCATCGCCGTTTCTTGCACCGCTTTCCCGAGGTCGGATTGGAACTACCGAATACCCACGTGCACATTGCGCAGGAGTTACAACAGTTGGGTTTAGACGTTGAACACCGATCTTCAGCCGGGGTCTCTGCACGCATTCCCGGATCGGATCCCACAGCTCGCCCACTGATCCTGCGAGCAGACATGGATGCCTTACCAGTGAAAGAAGAAACGGGTGAGCCTTTTTCATCAGAGATAGTGGGGGCCTCACACGCGTGTGGTCACGATCTGCACATGGCGACCATGTTAGGTCTGGCAGGCGATTTGGTGGATAACCCACCGTTGCGTGATGTGATTGTTGTTTTTCAGCCCGGTGAAGAGACAGATCGTGGAGCCGTGCCAACTCTTGAGCATCGAAATCTGCGGATCTCTGAAGCTGACACTTATGCAGTCCACGTTAATTCGGCGCTCCCTTTAGGAACAGTCAATTACCGATTTGGAACCTTCATGGCCTACGGCGATTGGTTTTCCATTGACATTAAGGGTGTGGGCGGGCATGCGAGTGCGCCGGAGCGTGTTGGGAGTCCCATTCGACTCGGTACTCATTTCCTTGCGGAAATGATCAACGTAGCTAAGGCACTCTCGCGAAAAGGGGAAAAGGCCGTCGCCACCGTGACCGAGTTTCAGTCCGGAAACACCGTTAATGTTATTCCTGCTACCGCAAGATTACGGGGAACTATTCGCGCGACCAATGACGCGGTGCGCACTGAACTCATTAGTGGTCTGCAAGAAATCATTGAACTAGACCACCGAGATATGCAGGCGCATCTTGAAATTATGCAAGGATACCCCGCAGTGATCGCAGACGATCAAGCACTGCAAGACCTGATTTCAGTTTTAGAGGAAGGGAATTTAGCAGAATCGCTAGTGAGGATGCCGGAGCCTTCAATGGTTATTGAAGACTATTCCTATTTCTTACAAAAATGGCCGGGCGCGATGGTCTACGTAGGCGCGCAAGCCGAAGCGAACCCATCTTTTAATCATTCTGCCGATGCCCGGTTCCATGAAGAAGCCATGGACACGGCTTTCACCGTGTTTAGAACGATTGTTGATGCTGCACCAAGAGCTAGGACAGGCTAAAGCCCTATTCGGGTAAAACTATGGCGTTGATCTGCGTTGTTAACAGACCCGCTAACTGACATGAACACTCGACTGCAGTAGTCAATGGTTTCAGGCTGCAAGGAGATCGCCACAGGGGTTAAGACGGCATCGCCCCCGGCTTGAAGTAGCCGCGCCATGCTGTAACTAAGATCAAAAAGTGCAAAGTCCTCTATCGCTATAAGATATTATTGCACAGATTTTATCTAGTTTTTTGCCCTAACTGGTCAATTGACCCAAGGACGAGGTTCCAATAGGCGCCGCGATCCAATGTAACCGCAATCTGCGCATTTGTTGCGAACGAGTATCTGTTGTGAAGATCCACGATCGTTTCGCCACGTGACCATTTTCCTTCAAGTTCAACTGCGAGGAAACTGCTTTGCCACTGGATAACTGCGGGATCAATAAGGGCGGCGACTGTGCATGGATCATGGACGGGCGGGGATTCAAAGCTCCACACGGATTCGTAGGAGGAACCGAAAAACCCCATCCACTCGGCGCAAATCTGACCTAATGGATGATTCATGGCGCGCATCTGTTCGACGACATCGGGGGTGGCGAGCGCCTGATGTGTGAGATTCAGACCCACCATGCGGAGCGGGATCCCTGAATCAATAACTTGTTGTAATGCCTCTGGATCGGCGTAGGTATTGAACTCAGCTGAAGGAGTATGGTTCCCTCCACTGGTTGAGCCACCCATAAAGATGACCTCGCGAACATTACCCATAACCTCAGGATGATCCCTGAACAGTTCGGCCGCATTTGTCATGGGTCCGGTGACTACCAAGGTGACTGGCTCCTGGGATCGCTCAATGAGAGATTTGATGAGTTGCACCGCGGGCAGTTTACTTGCGAGGAAGGCTGGTTCCGGAATGTCGGGCCCATCGAGTCCTGATGTGCCGTGCACGTAATTGCCGAGCGCCGTAGTGCCCATCAAAGGACCGGAAGCGCCTTGGGCTACAGGAACGGACGTTTCACCTGCAAGGGTCAAAATACGTAAGGCGTTGCGTGTGGCGTCTTCCACGGTGCAATTCCCAAAACAAGTTGTGACTCCGAGCAGTTCCACTCTGGGCGATGCAACTGCTAAAAGAAGTGCAATAGCGTCATCGTGTCCAGGATCGCAGTCAATGATAATCGGGAGGGGTAAGTGTGTCATCGCTACTCACTAGCACCGTTGGCGAGATGCGTGATCATACCCGCCATAAGTGGTGCGAAACCACTCCAATCTAGGAATTCTTGGGGGCACCAATGTGGTCCGATGTCTGAAGTCCACACTAGCGTGCGGCCTGATCCGTAGCTCCCTGTCGCTATCAGTACATCTTCGCCGACGGTTGCTACGACTTCTGCTTCGTCTTTGGCAAATACGCGGTTGTACCCCAGAAGGTTTGGCGCTTCGGAGGTGACGAGTGCGGCGAGCTCGTGGGTTGTATCCACAGCTCGAGCTTTCTCGCCGGCAGAACATTCCACTCGGTCATCGAAATCGCTCATGGTGACCGGCAAAGATGTCGCTAGCGGTGAGCGAGCAAAATTGGCACGGGCCTGGAAACCCTGAAAACTAAGGTATCCGCCGGCCATCATTAGTCCGCCACCCGCGTGTACCCACTCGTTTAAAGCGTCAAGTCGGCTGGGGCTGGCCTGCCCGTGGAGCCATGTTTCTGGGGGGAGTTGGAGGGAGTTTGCCCCAATATCGCTCAGCACAATCACGTCGAATTTTTGACACTCAGCGACCGTTTTGGGGAAATCCTGTGGCACATCATGCGCTGGCATGTGAGTGACAGATATGTCGAATGTTGCGAGTGCAGCAATGTAGGCGTCAGCTCCTGAGTGGTAGGTGACGCTGGAAAAACTATCAAACCCCTTGAAGTGCGTTGATTGTGAGATCCAAGTCTCACCGGCGAGTAGTACTTTAATGGACATGGTTCTCCTTAGGTAATTCAAACATTCGGCGAGGGTTGGTCACCAACAGCTGCTCAATTAGGGCAGTATCTGCACCCATACGCTGTAGGCGCGGGGCAAAAAATTGCAGGATGTGACCAAATCCAGGGCCACCATTTGAGCGTAAAAGAGATTTGAGAAAAATATCCTGTGAGATCAGAATCTGTTTGGCAAAACCAAAGTCGGCGAGACGCAAAATATTCGTTGCGTTTTCAGCATCGCTCGGGCATTGCACCCCTTGGTCGGCGTAGAAGACTTCCATTCCGATCATGTCGTATTGCAGCCAAGCGCCCCTGTTGGCCAAACTTGTTTGGTAGTCGGTGTCCTCGCCAGAAGGCCCCATGTGACACAACACCACGTGAGCAGGATCCACTCCCACATCCTCGAGCATGTCTAGGACTTGGTGGCCAAGGCGAAACCAGCCTGGGAGGTGGACTTGAATGGGAAGTTGGCTCCGAGTTTGAACTTTACCGGCTGCCCGGAGGGATTTTTGTTCTGCTGGAGTGAATTCGCTGCTCACACCAATTTCTCCGATGATTCCTGGGCGTGCTCCGTCCGTGCCATGTGTTAAGTCAGCTAACATGAGGTCAATCAGAACTTCCTCTGAGCTTGCCTTGATTTCTGGCGGCTGCGAAGAGTCCAAGTAAAAACCAGTTCCAGCAATCACGTTGAGTCCGGTGGCGATACTGAGTTCACGCAGCCGAGTCAGATCACGCCCGATGCTAATTGAAGTTGTTTCAACGATACTCACTCCGCCAAGATCTCGGAAATACCGCAGCTCAGATTCAGCAACTTCCATGTCTTGCATTTGGCAGTTATCGAGATTACCGAAGGGGTCATTGCGCAATTCCCACAAGATTTCCGCTGACACGATGGCGTCCCGGTAGGTATCAGGGTCAACTCCGCTGACCTCGGATGGCTGCCACCATGAGCGAACATCATTGAGAAGGTGTTCATGAGGAAGGCACACGCCAAGTTGGTCGGAGTGGATCTTTCCAGTGACAGACATGACCTCTACGGCCGGAGCCAGGGTCATACTTTTCGCCGGGTGAAACTGTCGATGGCATTTTGATTTAGTAACATAGCGATAATCAAGATTACACCTTGGGTGATGGGCACCCAGAAAACGTCTACACGCAGCAGCACCAAGCCGTTAGCGATAATGCCCAACGTGAGTGCGCCGACGAACGTTCCCATGACCGATCCACGCCCGCCCAGCAAGTTGGTGCCACCAAGGACGACGGCCGTGATCACTTCGAGTTCGAAAAGAGTCCCTGAGTTTGACGACCCACTTGCAAGGCGGCCAGCGATGAGAACACTGGCGATGCCAGCAAAAGTTGCGGACAAGATCAGCACACTCATCTGGATTTTCTTAATGTTTACACCTGAGCGGCGAAGCGCTTCGGAGTTCGAACCTACAGCAGTGACATATCGACCAAAGCGCGTCTGTGTGAACAGGAACCAGCCGCCTGCGACGGTGAGTAGGGCGATCCAGAAAGGCACATAGATTCCGAGAATTTTTCCCTGACCCAGCCACAGGATCCAATCAACAGTAATCGGGGTGCTGTACCCCTGCGTGATTAAAAGAGCGACCCCTCGAAGGGCAATTAGAGAGGCGAGCGTCACGATGAAGGCGGGTAATCGACCGTAGGCGGCCAGTATGCCATTTACGAGGCCGGCAAAACCTGCAATCGCGATGGTGCCTATTAGTCCAAGAAGCGGATTGCCCGTTGCAATCATAAGGGCCAAGGCAGATGATGAAAGCCCGACAATTGATCCCACGGATAAGTCGATCTGGCCAGTCGTAATTACCAGGGTCATCATGACCGCGACAATAATCGTCGGTGAGATCTGCCTTCCAACGTTGACTAAATTTTGTACTGTCAAAAATGCATCGGCTTGAATGCTGAAAAAGGCAAAGAGAATAAAGAAAACTCCAACGATGCTAATGATGTTGAAATTCCTTGCGATAAATTCGTACGTAGGGGAGCCATGCGTGCGGCGGGAGTCCTGGGGAACCTGTTCCGTAGCCTCTGCGCTCACTTCATCTTCCCATCATCGCGTTGACGAGACCACCAAGGTCAGTTTTGTTTGGGTCGAGCTCTTTCCATACTGTTCCCTCGTAAATCACCACTAGGCGATCAGCGACCTCGAAAAGGTCTTGTAGTCTGTGGGTGATCAGAATGACACTGACACCGCGTGACGAAATGTCGCGTATGAGTTGGAGGACAGTCTCGACTTCTTTAGCAGCTAGCGCCGCGGTCGGTTCGTCAAGCACAAGAACCTTGGGGTCAAAAGTTACGGCGCGTGCGATAGCGATCGCCTGACGTTGACCTCCAGACAAGGTACCGACCATTTGATTGGTGCGCTTGACTCGAATGTGCAGTTTGTCCAAGTGTTCAAGGGCTTCTGCATGCATGCGTTTGTGGTTAAGTTTGCGGCTAATCGGATGGTGGATTTCACGCCCAAGAAACAGATTACTAGCGACATCTAGGTCATTGCATAGGGCCAAGTCTTGGTACACCATTTCGATTCCGAGCTCGCGTGCCTCACGCGGTCCTTGCTTGACTATGGGAGCGCCATCGATTGTCATGGTCCCAGAATCAGGAATTTCGGCGCCGGCGAGCATCTTCATGAGTGTGGACTTGCCAGCGCCATTGTCGCCGACAAGTCCAACAATCTCACCAGGAGCAATAGAAAGGCTCACGCCGCGTAACGCCTCAATGGCCCCGAAACTTTTCCAAATTTCGGTCATTTCGACGCGCGCCGTTGTTGCGAACTCGACACTCACGGAGGAGCCTTCCTATCGCACTTGATGATGAATTTTGATCATGTGACTTGCCAGTTATTAGGGAAAGACGACCCGGTACGGCTCGACATCATCTGGTGTGACAATGGCAATTGGCACATCAATAAAGCCGGCGGCTGTTCCTCCGTCAAGAAGCGACTTGATTTCGTTGACTGCCTCGACACCCTCTGTGCGTGGATCTTGCTGCACGATTGCAATAACTGAACCTGAATCAAGTCCGGAAATAACTTCGCGGGTGAGGTCCCAACCGATGATCTTGGTTGCCGAAGCTGCGTCCAGAGCCGATACTGCTCCAACCGTGGCTGGTTCACCTGTTGTGTAGATGTAGTCAAGATCAGGCTGCGCTGTGACGAGGTTCACAGCCGCATCGGCCGCCTGCTCTTGCACATTGTCACCGGAGACGCTTTGAGTGAATACCATTCCATTGGCGTCAACAACCGCTTTGAAAGAGTCTTCGCGCTGATTTTGAATAAAGGAATTCTTGGCACCGATTACGCCGTATGAAGTTCCGTCAGCAAGGCCTTCGTCGACAACCCACTGGCCGATTTCAGCGCCGGCTGCTTCGTTGTCTACTCCGACGAACGTGTCGTAGTTGCCTTCATCAAGCTTGGCATCAATTGCGACCACCTTTATGCCATCGGCCATTGCATCCTGAACCGCGGGAAGCACGCCATTAACATCAATCGCGACAACAATGAGGCCAGTTACTCCTTGAGTAACGAAGTTCTCAATGTCACTGTTTTGCTTTGCTGGGTCACCATTCGCATTTGCGATTGTCAACTCGCATCCAGCCGCTGCAGCCGCTTCTTCTGCACCTTCGTTCATCTGCGTAAAGAATGCTGCAGTTTGATTAATTTGTACCATTCCAATGTCGCAATCGGAAGCTGAGTCGTCACTGCTACAAGCTGCTGCAGTGAGAGAGAGCGCAATCGCGGCTGCAAATGCGGTAGCGCCCTTTCTGGTTTTGGAATTGGGTGCTTTCATGTATAACTCCTACCTCTTGTGGTCACTAATTTCGGAAAACGTTTTCCGACGCCCTATGCTACGCAAAACTAGAGATAAACGCCGCATGAATAACTAAAATTTGCATAACGGTTTGAAATCGGAGGTGAGATGGAGGCCAGCGGATTGGGCCGGGACAACATCACGATTCGCGATGTTGCCCTACACGCTGGGGTCTCAATCGCTACCGTGTCACGGGCGCTTTCGCGAAACCGACCAATGTCACCACAGCTTCAGAAGAAGGTTCTCGCCTCCGTGGATGCCTTGGGTTACCGCCCGAACCTTGTGGGAAGAGCCTTGCGCCAAAAGAAAACTTCAACCATTGGCTTAATTGTCCCTGACTTGGAGAACCCGTTCTTCTCCGCGTTGACCCAAGAAGTAAGCCGCCGATTTTCCAAATCTGGCACGGATGTCCTCGTGATCAGTGCTGATAACAATCTGGAATTAGAATTCCGCGCAGTGCGCTCGTTTCTCGGACGGCAAGTGGACGGCCTTGTCATGATTCCGTGCGATGAGATTGAAAGCGGAGAGTCCGTCCAGTTGGCGAGTTCCAGCGTATCAACGTTACAGCTTGACCGGTTCGTAGATGGTATTGACTTATCTTTTGTAGGTTGCGATAACACCGCGGGAATGAATCTAGTTATTAATCATATAAATGAATTTGTGGATGAAAATAGTCATCCAGTGATCATTATTGGGGGCGGAGGCTCAACATCGTCTGGTCGTGAGCGATTGCAGGAACTAATTTTTCACCGTCCAAGGAGCCTCGTCCTTGATGGCAATTTTAGTTTTGCTTGGGGAAGGCAGGCGACCGCAGAGATCTTGTCTAAGGACATTCGGAGCGGCACGATTGTGACAACTGCGGACGTGATAGCGCTTGGTGTTATGTCTGCGTTAATCACGAATGGACATTCGGTGCCAATGGATTTTCGGGTCATCGGGTTCGATGACGTGGGCGTGGCTTATCTTGCTAATCCCACACTCACGACTATTAGTCAGCCATTGACAGACATGGCTGATTCAATTTTCTCTTTTATGAACACTGTGCCACAGAGTTCACGGATCCAAGCAAGGAAAATTCTTGGTCCCAAATTAGTGGTGCGCGAATCCAGCCCCGCCTGATTCAATGGATGGTATCAGCGGAAAGCAGTGGGCCTGTGTGCTGTTGTGTCTGTCTGTCGCTTGGCCAAGCGAACTCGCACATCGAAGCTCCATAATTAAAATTTCCTGGACGACTTGAATGTGCCGTGTGTGGTTCCCGTATGTATTACTACTACTAGTAGTCGTATAAGCATCCGTGACTGACGTAGTGCGCTTTCAAGTCGAATCCTTGACGCGCAAGGTTCTCGCGGATGCGGCTTTCGTCCAGATTAGGGGGGAGCCCGTCCATTCGAAAATATGAAACAGTAGAGCTGCGGTCTGTATTTCATTTAGCGCACCGTATTCGTAATACCGAGGATGCAGCGCTGCTGATGAATCGCGCTCTGGTTCGAATTCTCGCCGAACATTCACGTGCTAGGTTGATAGAAATATCACCATTGCTGAGTCTTCAACGGTCAGCGCGAGGTCTGGGCAGGATCCACCTTCGAGCAGGGAAGCGGCTTGGGAAGTGTCCGTGTCTGCACTCATCCATTTCACAAGATGGGAGATCAAGTGAGCGGTTTGTTCCTGGGTCAACAGCCAAATTCCTGGAATTGAGGGCGATCTGATTGCATTGAGTCGCTCTTTGGTTCGACTCTTTGTCGGAGTCTCACGTGTTGACCGGAAACCATTATTGACATTCCCGAATTTCCGATGGGTGTCATCAGGTGCATTCGGTATCTGCCGTTCGGCATGGTGCTCCTTTCGTAAGTATCCATCCGGTGTTCAATAACTAACCCCACTCAAAGCACCCCTACGGGGTACTAAAAGACGAGCTCGCGCACGCCTACGCGGGTGAGGCACCGATCAAAAAACCCCTCGGGAGAAGTGGCTAACTACCCCGAGACATTGACGGGGGAGACTCAGAAAAATACCAGTTCAGGTAAACACCGGGGAATTGCTGCGAGGGAAGGTTTTGGTGTGCTCAACTTTAGGTGATCGATAGGAAAGGGGTTGTCATAACAAGTCTCTTTGATGCGCAAATTGAACTTCAGGATCCGGGTACCGTCTGGAGGAATTCGCTCTCGACTTGAGTGCACTTGGCAGAATCTGCCTGCGGGTGTGACGTGCTAACCGAGATTTCACGAGGCGTGACGCGTAGTATGTGGGTGTGGCGCCCGTGAGAGTGCTGGACCCTCAGCGAAAAAAAGGTACGCGAGTTGTCACGCGGCTGCGGATGTCTATCGCCCTCGGCGCCATCCTGGCGCTTGTGTTCGGCTACTTGGCTCGATACCACGAGGACATCCTTCTCGGACATTCTCTTTGTCCGGTGCTTGCAATCACGGGCTATCGGTGCCCTTTCTGCGGAGGTAGTCAGAGCGCTGTCTCGCTCGTTCAGGGAGACTGGGTCACCGCGGCTAAGGCGAATTTGCTGATCGCTGCAGGACCTGTCTTCTTGGTTTTGGGCCTGATGCTCACACGTATTTGGGATTCGATGCCTGCCCAGAGACGGCGAGTTGAAATCACTGCCATGGCCAGCCTGCCGATAGTTATTACCGTGTGGTCGCTCTTGCGGAACTTCCACGGCGTGTGAAGAAGATCTATGAAGTAGCCGCCGCGATAATGGCGACGAGGACGATGACAACTATTGCCGCCGTAGCTATGCCCACTGCCACCCACGCGCAGACGACACCTGCCTTGACAAAGCCAGCGCCCCCCAGTTGGCCTCCGGCTGCGGCAATTTCCCGCTTGGCTGCGGGTGCCATCGCCAAGGCAACAATCGAAGGGATTATGCCAATACCATAGCCGCACACCAGAACAAGTCCAACAATTCCAAGCACCAATACTGCAATAGACATTCCACTGTTTCGTGGTGGAATTTGAACGTTTTCAGATGACATGAAACTCCCCTTTACTCGGTGTCCTCCTAACGAGTGGAAGCATATCCAAGTATGGGACCCAATTGCGAAGTTGCGGACAATTAGTTGGCGTTGGTAGCAAAGATGTAGGTTCTCAGGTGAGGACGAAGAGGATCCCGGTATCGCTCCCCTGCAACCAAGTGGGGCATGTTCACTCTGTTTTGATCGCAAGATGACCGGGTAAGAGTCGTTTACACGCGCTAGTGGCGAACCCGGATCTCACCAACGAATTCCTCGGGTTCATCATCAAGCATCTCCGCAGGGAAACCAGGAGTGATGACTTCGATGTTGTAGTCATCCTCGGAGCGCTTGATGATGTTGGGGGACCACTCACGTGGCCCGTAGCGCTCGATGCCGTCGTCGAAGATCTCCGCCACAAGATTGCCCAACTCCAACTCCATGCCGGCTTCCTTGGCCATCGCGATGAACAGACCGACATCCTTTTTCACCAAGTCCATCGCGAAATTGATGTCGCGTGAGCCGTTCAAGATCACTTGGCCTTCGGTCTCATGGACGAATGAATTACCTGAGGATGCCGCGATCGCCTCGTAGGCGATCCCCAAGTCAAGGCCAACTTTCGCGCAGGCCGCAAGCGCTTCAGTAACCGCAATCAAGTTGGCCGAAGCCAAGAAATTAGTCATGACTTTCAGCTGCGAAGCGCTCCCGAGTTCCCCGGTATGCAGGACTCGGCGACCCATGACACCGAACAAGGGAAGCATTCATTCAAAAATCGCCCGTTCGCACCCCGCGAAGATCAAAATGTTGCCCGTCGCGGCGCGGTGGCAGCCCCCCGAGACTGGAGCGTCGGCGGCGTGGGTACCCAATTCGGCAACCTGCGCACCTAATCGCACCACCTCTTGGGCATCGTTAGTACTCATCTCCACCCAAATGCTGTCTGGTGCAAGACCGGCCAGTACGCCACCAGCGGCGCCATCGCGGTCAGATCCTGATCCAGGACCATCGTGGGTGCGCCACTACGCACCAATGTACCCGCCAGTTTGGAACCCCCGTTGCCCAATCCAATGAACCCAACGACAGACATTTAGCCTCCTATTGCGCGCATGCTCGAATTCAATGCGGTTTTGAAGTTGTGGCATCGGCGATGCCTAGTGAGCCGTCTTCAATTCAAATGAATTACGGAGTCAATTGCTGACCAATTTTACCGAACGCACCCATCCCACTTCCACCCTTTGCGTTGGGGCGAATTCCCCAACTCAATTCTTCCCGCGCACCAGAGCAGAAGGCTCCCAGAATCTGATTCTGGGACTGAAGGAAATTCAACGGTATCCCGAAACAGCCGTTCAATCGCGAAGTCGGCCAGTTCCTTTGGTGGAACGAAATCTACGCCGAATCCTTTTGCCAAGTCGAACGTGTGCACAGTAACTTCCACGACGCCCATGGCGGCAAAACCAACTGGATCGGAGATACCATATGAATGCCAGGCGCGATCATTTAAAGATGACATTTTTACAACTCTTTGCAGGACCCGTCCGGCCGTGGCAATCATCGACAAAAAATCTGCCGGAGTCGCACCTTCCTTCTTCTCGAACAAAATTGGCTGGTACGTTTCCATATTTTTCCCGACTACTTGATATGAATACTCGAGACATGCACGCATGGTGTGCATCGCGGTTTGAGCTTGCGTCCAGTCAAGACTCGGCGTTGGTAGATTCCAATCCAGTTCTGAGCTGGGACTCAGAACTCTCACAAGTTCGTCTACCGCACTAATTACGTGGTTACCAGAAGTTTCTAATGAATTCATCTGCGTACTTTATACAGTACGCTTTCAGAATGTCTACGTTATTTTCTCCATTAAAAATCCGGGATCTTGAAATACCAAACAGGATTTGGCTCTCGCCAATGTGCCAATATTCAGCGATCGATGGAGTGCCGAACGATTGGCATTTTATGCATCTTGGTCAGTTCGCAGCCGGAAAAGTAGGTTTGATCATGACGGAGGCGTCTGGAATCGCTCCGGACGCACGTTCCACCCCTTTAGATGCTGGAATCTGGAATGAGGAACAAGAGTTTGCGTGGAAGAAAATCGTCAATTTTGTACACGAGCAAGGCTCAAAAATTGGTATCCAACTGTGGCATGCTGGACAAAAGGGGTCAACGACTACCCCATGGCAGGGACAAGGGCATGTGTCTGAAGCACAGGGCGGTTGGAGGGCGGTCGCGCCTTCGGCAATCGCATTCGGAGACTTACCTGCGCCGCGAGAGATATCTCGCGAAGAAATAAAAGCCACGATCGAGGACTACCGTGGATCTGCGAAAAGAGCCTTAAGAGCCGGCTTTGATGTCCTTGAAATTCATGGGGCACACGGCTATCTGATTCACTCCTTTTTGTCGCCCATTTCGAATAAGCGCCAGGACGAATATGGTGGGAACTTCGACAATCGAATTCGCTTTGTAGTCGAAGTTGTACAGGCGGTGCGTGAAGTGTGGCCCGATTCTCACCCACTGTTCCTGCGGACTTCATCGCACGATTGGGTTGAAGGCGGTTGGACCGGAGAGGAAAATGCAGAACTGGCGGAGATACTTTTTCACAAGGGTGTCGACCTAATCGATTGTTCTTCAGGGGGAATAAAAAGTGATGTCTCATATCCGGTAGGCCCCGGGTATCAAGTGCAGTTTTCAGAGATAGTGAAGAAGAGAAGCAAGGTGCTTACCTGCGCTGTGGGAGTCATTACCGAGCCACTTCAAGCTGAAACAATCATAGATTTACAACAGGCCGATGCGGTCATGCTCGGTCGTGAATTCTTGCGAGATCCACATTGGGTGTTGCGAGCCGCGAAAGAGTTAAACACGGACATCGAGTGGCCCAATCAATACAAACAAGGCAAGCGAAAACCGTGAAATCGACTCAATTGTGCGCATGACGAATTTGTAGATTGGGTTATGCAGTTGCTCTTGATTAATTTTTTTTCTCCCTTACCATTAAGAATCATTAATCTGCGCTATGCAGCTAATTCATGATTGGAAATAGATGAGTCTGAAAGAAGCAGTAGACAAACTCGGGATTGAATTCTGGAATTGGCGAATGAAGCAGCAGCCACGTTCCCATGACGATATTCCGCGTCTGGAAAGGGTTGAGTATTGGTTGCCCGCTTGGTCTGAATCGGACATCGCAACGTATCGAGTTGCACTTAAGGAATTTCAAGCTCGGTACGAGTCGATTGAATTCACAAATTTCGACGACACTGCTTTTGACAAAGAAACTTATGTCGATTATCGACTGATCGGCTCTGCGATTTCACGCGTCTACTGGGAGCTAGATCATTTGAAGAGTTGGCAAGAGCAGCCTCGCTTCTATATTGATCAAACGATCGGAGTGGTATTTGATCTGCTTCTGGCGCCGGAGGTTACTGACAAGCGGATCTCTGAGGTGGCATTAGTCTTAGCAAACTCCCCACAAATTCTTCAAGATGGACTAGCGAATTTATCGGGCAATTCCGTTAGGGAGTATGCAATTGTCGCTATTGAATTGCTCGGAAATATTGAAGTCGAAGTGAACAGGATGGTTGAGGAACTTGCGTCCTTCGCCGAACCTTCAACGGTTAATTCGCTCAAGCTCGCAGGAGATAGGGCGATAGCAGCTTTTGTGAATTTTAGGGAGTGGCTAGAAAGCAACCAAAAAGACATGAAGCAAATTCAGCCGGTGGGCAGGAATAAATATCAATGGTTCTTCGATCATGTGGCGCTTGTCCCTTATCAGCCAGAGGAACTCATAGCTATTGGCAACCTCGAGTGGGAGCGAGCCGTCACTCTCGAACACATAACGGCCAATAAGTATCGAGATGTCGAGAATGTGAGTATTCCGAGTAGTGTTACAAAGCAGGTTGAAAATGAACGCAACGCAGAATTGCAGGTTCGTTCATTTTATGACGAAGAAAGTATTCTGAGTCAACCCAATTCACTCAAGCATTATCTAAATGGCGCACTCCCAGCTTATCTTGAACCAATTCAGTGGCTGGGCGTAACAGATGACCTAACTGGTCCGTCCAGAGTCGAAGAAAATGGAATCTCGTACGTCCCTGAACCGCATAATGAGCTCCCATACTTTTATGCCGCAAATGCTCGAGACACTCGGGCAGGGATCGTCCACGAGGGTGCTCATTATCAACAGCTCGCCCTGTCGTGGAGAAACGAGCGTCCTCTTCGTCGTTTCTATTACGACTCGGGTGTCAACGAAGGCATTGCTTTCTATAACGAAGAATTGATGTTGGCGGCCGGATTGTTCGAAGATGTACCGCATTCGAAGATTGTCATGTACAACTTCATGAAACTACGAGCAATGCGAGTGATCGTTGATGTGCAGTTAGCTACTGGGTCTATTGATATCGAAACGGCAACTTCGTACCTCGAGAACAAGGTACCGATGGACAGGGCTACCGCCTATGAAGAGGCGGTCTCGTTTGCATCATCGCCGGGTCAAGCCCTCACGTACCAGATCGGTAAGACTCAGATAATTAAACTTTTTTCAGACAGTATTGAGAAACATGGTCGAAAATTCTCCATGAGACACTTTCATGACTACCTTTGGTACAACGGCAATGTTCCCCTTTCGCTCCTGAGATTTGAGTACCTTGATGACCGTAGTGAACTAGATGCCATTGATATTCGAAAGAGCTAGAAACCATTTCAATTTATTCAACGCTCAATACAGGAGGTATTTATGAAAGAAGTTCAGGATTACATCTGGAATAGCGTCCTTGCAATGTACGAAGGATTTATTGAAAAGGACCGACCAAAAATTGACCAGTTCATCAATCTGGACTGCACTGTGTGGGATTCCTCTGAACGTGACATGGCATTTGGACTCGCTGGCTTAAATAAGGTCCGTGCGCGTAGGCCAAAAGTTGAGTCGGAACCACAGGTTGAAAAAATTGACGCCTACGATCCGGTCATTGACGTGTTCGGCGATACCGCAATCGCGCGACATTATTTGCGAGTAACATTTTTTGACAAAAAGTTACCATCACGGGAAATTCGCAATACCGGTATTTGGAGACAGTTCCCACAAGGCTGGCAACTCGTACATAATCATGAAGATGAACTTCCTCTTGCCGAGTAGTTGATGCTACTCACCAGTCGATTCAACCAAGGAGTATCACATGTTTGATTACAGCGAACGACGAAATAAGCTTTACGCGCTGATGGAGCAACAAGGAGTGGACCTAGTTTTTCTGCCGAAGCACTCCGCAGACCTAGACTATTTGACTGGATCTGAGCGTAGAGTCACAACTTTTGGAAATGTCGCTTACACACATCACTGGGTTGCGGGTGCGTTCATCCACCCCAAATATCAGCCAAAATTTGTGCTTCCGAGAATGATTGTGGAGTTTGATTCACCAGCCGGTGTTGATCAGGACACAACGGTGGTATCGGAGCAGGATGACGCCTATGCACGATTCAGGAAGGTGACAGAAAGTTTCGGGCACGTGAAGAAAATTGCGGTCAGTGCTCGCACTTGGAGTGAAACTACCCTTCAAATCATGAGGGCATTTCCGGACGCGGTTGTTGTCAATGCAGAAGACTTAGTGAACCCTTTACGGCGAATTAAGTCTGTAGAGGAATTAGAACTGATGACACAGGCATGTCACTTGGTCGACAACGTCCTCGAGAGAGTCCAG
>Ga0129327_10001103_pt1 | contig 16129 bp, 12 predicted proteins | sample CPBDNA_6_FD_111799 | JGI IMG/M metagenome (GOLD analysis project Ga0129327, IMG submission 111799) | Freshwater to marine salinity gradient microbial communities from Chesapeake Bay, USA - CPBay_Spr_31_0.8_DNA | ecosystem: Environmental > Aquatic > Marine > Coastal | place: USA: Chesapeake Bay... | reverse complement strand
TATTTATTTATGTATTATGGAAGTGCTGCGCGTATGGAGAGCGCTTTGAAGTAATATATTTTAAAGTGGAGTAATCTCGGATAACTCTCTCTTCTTCTTCTTGTGGCCCCAGAGAGACGCAGAAGAAAAAAACGAAAAAAAAAGCACTTGATGTGAGTCTTCTTCTTTCCTTTGATTTTAAGAGAGACCCAAAAAGAGAAGAAGAGAAACGGACGAGAGGGAGATTCCCACACAGTGAATGAAGTGAGACAACACAACAAAACACGAAAGACCCGCACTCTGTTATTATTATTTTCACAAACAGAGAGAGAAAGAGAGAGAAGAAGAAGAAGAAGAGATAAAAACAGCGATCATCATCTCGATGAGAAGAAGAAGAGAGAAGAAGAAGAAGATTTTAATATCATCGCGCGCTTTATCCTTCCTTCGTCTAAAAGTCAAAAGCACGACAGAAACAACAAACGAATTTTTTCTTTTCAAAAGTCGTTGAGAGGGTGACCGTTTGTTTGATTCTTTCTTACGAAGAAGAGTACCACCGAGTGCAGGACCACGACGAGGACTATAATAACGTGAATAATAATAAAGGACGAGAAGATAACGATGATGATGGCGACGACGACGACGACGAATACAGAAGAAAATCAGAGCAGAGACGCGTACGGGTTTGCGATTTCAAAGGAGAACAAACAGCCCAAAGATTGGAAGGAAGTGCTGAGAAAAGAGGAAGAGGAACGTCAAGTCGCGTGGTACGAATTTTTACGAAGGGGAGAAGATGGTATGACGCCACCGACGCACGCTAAAAGAAAGATGAAATACAACGAGGACAACGAAGAAGAAAAAGACGACAACGACGAAGAAGAAGAAGAAAACGACTCCTTTGACGCCGTAAGAGCGGTCATGGCTCTGATACGCGACGACGATAGCGCCGATGACGATGCCGACGACAAGAAGGAGGAGAAGAAAAAGAAGAAAAAGAATACGGACACTACTAGCGACGAAGTATCCAGTAGCAGCGAATTCGATGGAAAACGAAGGAAAGAGCTCGAGATGCTCGTGAACAATGGTTTACCGATGAGTCAACGCGCGAAACTTTGGGAAATTTTTGCAAACGTACCGAGTAAACGCAAGAAAGGTTTATACGATGATTTAGTTCGAAGAATCGAAGAAACAGTGGACGAGAATAATGCAGACGATAATAGTTATAATCTGATTTTGAGCGAACGAAACGGATCGCCTCCGAAAGATGCGAATGATGACACTAACATCAACAACAACAAAGCGACTCTTCCCACGAGCGACGACGACGATAAATGCGAATCGAAGCTTTTTGACATTTACAACCACGTGCAGAGCTTTGCGGATGCAAAAGTGCAGGTCGAGAAGGATCTCCCACGAACCTTTCCGGCGCATCCGTTACTGGAAGGCGTCGGGAGAGATGCTCTTCGACGCGTATTATTAGCCTACGCAAGATACAATCCGAAAGTTGGATACTGTCAAGGTCTTAATTTCTTAGCTGGACTTTTGTTGCTGCTCATGCCGGAAGAGTCCGCGTTCTATGTGCTCGGGACAATCGTCGAGGACATCTTGCCAGGATATTTCGTCACGAAGCAAATGCTCGCGCCTTCGGTGGATCAGAAGATCTTGAGAGTATTCGTCAGTCAAAAGTTGCCGACGCTTTTAGAAAAGCTCGATAAGTTCAACATTCCGTTATCGGCAATTACTTTGAATTGGTTTTTATGCTTGTTTGTGAACTGCTTGCCGTGGGAGACCGCGTTACGAGTTTGGGACGTTTTGTTATTCAAACGTGATCGAACGGTCTTGTTTCAAGTAACTTTAGCTCTGTTAGAATCGCCGTCTATTTTGAAAGCGGTGAAAGAACCTGCATCAGACGTGAGCGCGCTAGCGACGGCGTTACAAAGTGCCGTGACGGAAGCATTCGACGCTTCGGCGCTGATGATGACGGCGACGCTCGGTAACGCAGACGTGACGATGCACAAGGTTGAACAGCTCGCGAGAAAGCATAAGAAATCCGTCGCCAAGGAGATTTTTGGCGCAGATTACCACCAATTTATGACAATGTCCATGAGCTTCGCGTTCACCAACACCACTGGCAACAATAACAAAGACAGCGGCAAGGACGGAGAAGATGCCGATTCGAAGAAATTAGGAGAGATGTTTGAGAAATGGTGCACGCCGTGGAGAGAGAGAAAAAAATATATACAACAGCAAAGCACAAAAAATAGAGAGAAGGAAGAGGGAGTATCACTGACGACGACGCCCGAGCTCGCGGATGATAATATCGACGAGGAGGGCGCGTCACTGGACGAAAAAATTTCGAAAGTTTTACGCTTTGACGAGACGGACGAAGATGGACGACCAGCGAACCACCCGTTGGTGGAAACGCCGATGACGTGCGACTCGGTCCAATCTTCGTCAGCACCAGTAGCAAAACAAAAAGAAGGCGAAGAGAAAGACGGCGGCGGCGACGAAGCGGAGTCTGCACCGACGACGACGACGACGACGACGACGACTGGTAGTTTCGGAACTTCATTTAAAGAGTGGATGTCCACGGCAAGGAAAAGTTGGGAATTCAAGAGGAAATCTTCGTCGAAGGAGGTTGAAGTCACCAGCGGCAGCAGCGGCAGCGGCAGCGGCGGCGCCACGGCTGCTCCTGCATCGAGCGAGGAATACGACGAAAATAACGATGCCGTCGTCAAAGAACAGACCTCGAGCGATGCTGCGCCGCTCCACTCGCGCTTGGAAAAGCTCGAGCGAGACGCGAAAGAGAAGGACGACGTTATTCGAAAGCTTCAAAAGCGCATCGAAGCGCTCGAAGAACGATTGCTGCTTTCCTCAAAGTAGTGCGTGTTATTTATATCATATTAAAGCATATTAGTATTCATCGTCATTTCTTTTCTTCTAAAACGCCAATCATGTAATCGTCTACGATATCGAACACTCTCGACGGATGTTGCGGTCCGCGAAATCCTTTACTCGCGTCGCCTCCTGCGTTTTTGGCAATCGCCGCTACTCCTCCCGGGTGTTCCTCCGCGTATTCCGTCACGTCGTACACTTTCTTATCGATAATAATCCACAAATCATCCACCGAGTTGTGTTTCCTCACTTCCTCTGCGCTAATTTTCCGCGTTTTATCTACCACCACCATTTCCTCTTTCTTCTTCTTCTTCTTCTTACTCTTTGAAGAGGAAGAAGAAAGGAGAAGCGCTCGGTAAATGTATAACAAAATCACGCACACGAGACCGACGAAGAACAACCTCGGGTTGTCACTCTTTGACTGCACCGCTTTTGCAAAAGGTTTTTTTTTAAACATTATTATTATCAGAGATGTTCGTTCTTCTTCTTGTTGTTGTTGTTGTTGCTGCAGTGACTGCGTGCACGAAGTAAAGCGATGATATGTATTGCGCGTATATTTGTTTTTGTGTGTTGATTTGTTTGATTTTTTTTTATTTTTTGAAAAAAGTTCACCCTTCTCACAACAACACCAGACAACGTCTTCTCCTCTTTCTCACTCTCATCATCATCATCATCATCGTAAAGAAGAAGAAGAAGATGGTTTTGAGACGACGATGAAAATGATGCTCGAAGACGGGTTGGAAACGCTCGCCATGTTCGCGCGAATGCGGTCGGTGGATGCCATCGTTCGTTCAGCGCTATTGAAAAAACAACAACAACAACAACAAGAAGAAGATGAGGAGGAGGAGTTAAATAATTTTAATGTGAAACAAAAAAACATCAACGCGCTGGACGAGTTGCAACGGACCGCGCTGCACATTCTCTCGCTTCTCGAGAACGACAACAAAACAAAGTTTTACGAGAGACTGTCGTGCACTTCTCATAGTCGTCCGAGTGAGACTGGTGGTGAGACTCATCACGACGACGACGACGACGATGAGAAAAGGAACACAATAGATAAAACGAGAAGAGACTACATCGACGTTTTCTTGAAGAAGATATTCGTGAAAGCCGAGGCAAGTGGGTGTTTACGAGACGACTTTGCCGAAAAGCACGGCGAGCGTTTACTCGCCTCGGCTTCGTTGTCGGGAGCAAAAGCGGACAAACGAACAGAGGAAGAAGGTGAGAAAAACGAGATGACGAAGAAGATGTTCGTGTACGAGAACGGAACGATACAAGAGACGGGCGAAACGTTCAGAGATGACTTGCTCGACGTAGGAGCGAACAGTCGTTACGAAAATCTGTCGGAAATAACGCTCTCGCTGTCGAAAAATTTGTTCGCCGGCAACACGGGCGCGCACGAATGGACGGCTGGATTCAAACTCGCCGAGTTAGCCATCAACGAACCAGGTTTAGTGTATAATAAAACAGTATTAGAACTAGGAAGTGGCGCTGGTCTTGCCGCCGTAGCTATGTTGCGTTCGCAACCTTTACGATTAGTCTTGACGGATAAAAGTAAAGAGTCGAACGATAACTTGGAAAGGAACGTGCGAGGAAATATTTCCAGTACTACGAGTAGTACGAAAAATAAAACCACCGCGATAAAGAGAGAGAGCGCATTAGATGCGCTCCCGCCAATGCCAACGGGCGAGGACGTGTATCGTAAAGACGTGTTAGCGTCCAAAAATAGGACGGACGAGGAAGAGATGGCTTTTACGTACGAGTGCGAAATCGTGAACTCGTTCGTTTCCATTCGCGAACTCGATTGGTTTTCAGACGAGGAGACGTTGAAAACAGCCGCGGATGTGATAAATCCAGATTTAATCGTCGCCTCGGACGTGGGATACGATCCAGACTTGTTGCCTGGACTCATCGATACGCTCGATGTGTTCCTTTCCAAACGAAGTTCGAATCGAAATTACATGTGGTTAGAACCGGAAACGAGCGAAGACGCGTTTGATATGCTGTTTTCCCCGCGACCGAGCGAAGTCGCGAAACCGTGCATAGCATTAATCGTCAACGCGAAACGGCAAGAGGAAACGAATGCGAAGTTTGACCAACTGTTGAAAGAAAAAGAGCACTTACTCTCGTTTGATGTCACGGAATTCGCTTTACGAGAGAAGGCGTTTCTCGGTTTCGAGGAGGAACGTTTTGAAGGCGTGTCTTCGGAGGAAGAGAGGAGGGACGATGTCATCGTGCGAGTCATTTTTGCTTCGTCTTTGCCGTCCGTGCGGTACATGAAACGCGAAGGGAGTAAAAAAGACGATCCGAGTCACGTGGTCGTCAGAAGAGGACGGTACGTAGTATGAGAAATACTACTACTACGAGTAATAACTCTTCTGTTTGCGGGGTGTGTGCTTTTCTTTTGTTTTTGATTTTTTTCGTTTTCTTCTTGTTTTCGCTTGTTTTCTGACAGCTATTTAAGTACAGCATAGGAAGGTGAAGGTAAAATGGTATGGGCTCACGTGATTGACGTGTCCTTTTTTAAGAAAAAAAGAAAGAAAGAAAATATCTTCTTTTTCATCAATCGCGTCATCATCGATCTGACTCAAAAAAGCTCTCAAGCTTGATATAATTCTCTCCTCTCGATTCATTCGAATAAAATCCTCATTCAAAACACTCATCAAAACGCTCTTCTTCTCGTCGTTAACTATATAATCGAGAGAGAATAAGTTCTGATACATACTATTATTGTTTTATATCGATTCATTTTACTAAGTAATAAAGATAAAGATGGCGTCCGCTGCTCTTCAATCATCCTCGATCGCGATGACGAAAAAGAACCTCGTTTCTTCTTCTTCTCAAAAGCGATCATCTTCTTCTCGAAGAAGTTTACACGTCGTCAACGCGGCACCGCCGACTGGGAACGAACGTCGCGCGATGGAATCCGCGAAAGTTGCGGCGAGAACGAACTTCATCAGCAGCAGCGAGGAGTTAGACGCGGCTTTGACCTTAGCCGGCGATAACTTGGTCATGTTGGGCATAATCTCCGACGAAGCCTGCGAGGGATTCACGGACGAACAAGCCAAAGAGTGCAGACAAATCACGGCGTCGATGGCGAGAATTGCGAGAGAATGCCCAGACGTGACGTTCTTGGAATGCGACATCTTGTCCTCTTCCGGCGCTAAGAATTTGGCCGATAAGCTCGGCGTCAAGGACTTTCCTACGTTTCAATATTACAAGCACGGCGACTTGTTGTGGCAACACTCCGGTTTCGGCGCCGGCTCGCACGAATCCATCGCGGAAGGTGTTTTGTACTACGGCGATGAAGGTGCCGGCGGATTGAGAGTTCAAGACTTTTTGACCGACATCTCAACCGAGGCGGACTTGAAGGACTTCTTGGAGTTGTGCATGCCGGCGCAAGAAGTTCCGGGTTTCATCGCTCCGGTTGAAATCGAGTGCGCCAAGCAACTCGCGATTGTCGACGTTTCGGTCGAGAACGATCCGCCGAGCGGATGCTTGAAGATCTTCCCGGCGGTCGTTTCTCTTTCCAGAAACACTGCGGGTGCGACGAGATGGGCGAGATTGATCGCGGACAAGAACAAAGAGTCCAAGGCGTTGGCCAAGACTTTGAAGGTGTCGGAAGTCCCGTCTTTCGTCTTTTTCGCGGATGGCAAGGAGGTTGACCGATACACGGGTTCTGACCGCATGACGTTGATGAATAAAGTGTTGGCGTTTCAAAGAGCGAACGGTGTGAAGATGCCGCAAAAGAGAACGACGAAGAGAATGACGACTGCGGAGGCGAGAGAGATTGCGAGAAGGCAAAGGGAAGAAGCGAAGAAGGCTGGCAGATCGCAATGGTCGTAAAAAAGAGATCTCACTTTTACCACCGCCATCACATCTTATTAATAAGTAATCATTCACAACATTTTCGCACTAGCATCAGGCCAACAAGAACGGCCAACATAAAAAACAAAATTGTAAACGAAGGAAATACAAACGATATTATTAAACAACCAGTTTCTTACTACAAACTATTTTACTATTGTACAACACAACAATCTGCTTTACGAAAAATTATTACGCCTATCTCACCGCGACGAAGAAGATGGAGGAGGTAAATCCATATCTTTCGTGTGAATGGCTAATTTCTTTGCCGCGATGACTTTCTCCACCTTCAACGCGTTTTGAACCTCTTTACTCGCCGTCATCTCGAAGCTCTTCGCCAACATTTCCGACATCGCGTCCGCGCTCGCCGTTGCGTTTGTATTCGCGTTTTCCAACGACACGTTGAAGATTCCAACCTCGTCTTCGCCTTGAGAGCCAATCTCGCATAGTGCGCCTTCTGGTTTGATGACGTACGCTACCCCTGGAAAACATACGTTTCCGTTTACTTTTAACGTGGCTGTCTTTTCCAGCGCTTGCGCGTACAACCTTCCGCTTCTCACATCCAACTGGACTTGACGTTTGGAACCAATTTTCACTTTCTCCGTGACTTCGTATTTTGATGTCGTCGTTTTTGATGTCGTCGTCGTTTGCTCCCCTTCAGCGACGACGACTATTTTCGGTGAGAGCGACGACGCGTAAATGCATTTAAACCCTTCATCACGTCTTCTAAAATGTCTTCTAAAATGTCTTCTTGTCGTCGTCGTCGTCGTGAAAGAAGAAGATGTTGAAGGCGTAGATATCAGACTTACCTTTCCTCTATCCAATTTATCAATATTTTTTTGAAGACAACAGATTTACACCACAAAAAAGAAAGAAACTTACGTAAGTTGTTGTTGTTTGTTGACGTCAGCATAAACATCATTGAAACTCTTCTTCTCTCCGAAGAAGAAGAAGTCAAGAAGAAGAAGTCAAGAAGAAGAGTACTCTTCTCTCTTCTATTTAATAATATAAGAATAATAATAGAAGAATCAAATGTTAGCAAAAAGCGCCAATCGGACGGAGTACGAGCGCGAACGCGACGAGCGCATCGAAGCGAACAAAAGAAGAATGGAAAAAGTTCTCGGAGACGCGAAGCGTAAAGCTTTTCCATCGTCTTCGTCTGAAAAGGATACAGAGGAGGAGAGAAGAATAAAGAAGATGAAGAAGAGTAACGCGTTGCTTCCAAAATCCAAACCTTTGCTGTTCGGAGCGACGAAGAGAACGAGCGCGAGAGATAAAAAAGTGGTCAACTACGCCGAAGAGAAAGTCGACGTTTCGATATCGACGCCCACTTTAGTCCCTTCTGGTGGTGGCACTGCGAAAAGAGCGTCGTCGTCGTTTGGGACGTACGACCCGCCAAAGACGCGAGAAGAGGCGCAAAAATCGGCAGTGTTTTACAAACCGGCGAGGAGAACGAAGGAAGTGTATCCGGAAAGTTCCGTCTTGAAGCGCGACGAGGCGACTGGGAAGCTGACGTTCAAAAACGTTCCGAGTTCGCAAGCGCACTTTCAACCGAATTTGACGCCGAAAGAAATGATTCAAGCCGGGACGTTTGGTGGGTGCTACTTTAACCCGCGAGGAGGTAAAAAAGGTTTCCTCAAACGTCCAATTCTAGTCGCGTCGAAAGAGTTTCCCGAGGAATGGTTCGAGAACATGTCCAAAGGTTTATACGAGAATCGAGTGTATAAAAGTTACCGAAACCTGTATCAAGTGAAAGCGGGTCAAGATCAGCACTATTGGGAAGAACACGGATGGATTAACGAACAAGATCCGAGAGGGTGGTTCCAATGGTATTGCAGGTTTTATCTCGGGAGAAGAACGACGGACGATGCGAGACAAATATCGCGCTGGACCGGAGTTGGCGGCGAAAAAGGTCGATGGAAGAATAATCTCTTGAACAAGATTGTTTCGTCAAACAGACGTTTCGACGACGCCTCGATTTCACCCGTCGTTCGACAAACAATGTTACACTGGGCGATTGAAGTGACGGAAAAAGATTGCATGAAGTTCGCCAAGAGTAAAGGATATAAACTAAAAGTCGTTTAGTGGATATGTACCGGTGTGTACCTGTGAACATGAACATTGTATATACGTAGTAGTTTTGTATTATACTTGGTATAAAACAATATCATAGTGTGGTAGGTACTGGTTGTAAAAAAACAACAACCAGCCTCTTCTTCTTTTCGCCTCAAACTTACTTGCCGGCGTCCGTGCGTCTTCTCTTCAACGTTCTCAAACGCAGCGCGTTCAACTTGATAAAGCCGGCGGCATCTTTCTGGTCGTACGCGCCGCCGTCCTCTTCGAACGTGGATAAGTTGACGTCGTACAAAGAGGTGGGCGATTTTCGTCCGACGCACATGACGTTGCCTTTGTACAGCTTTGCTCTGACCGTACCGTTGACGTGTTGCGCGGCTTGATCGATGCTTTTTTGCATCATTTCTCTTTCCGGCGAAAACCACATGCCGTTGTAAAGCAACTCCGCGTATTTTGGCATAATCTCGTCCTTGTAATGCATTTCCCCTCGGTCCAAGCAAATGGATTCCAAATCTCTTCTCATGGCTAACAAAACGGTGCCGCCGGGCGTTTCGTACACACCTCTCGACTTCATCCCAACGTATCTGCTCTCGACAATGTCTAATCTACCAATGCCGTTATCTCCTCCGAGCTTATTCAACGCCGTCAACATTTCAGCTGGCGATAACCTCTCCCCGTTCAACGCCACAGGGTCCCCTTTCTCGAACTCCAACTCGATGTACGTCGGTTCGTTCGGCGCGTTTTCTGGGCTTACCGATCTCGTAAACATATCTTCCAAATACTCCTCCCACGGATCTTCCAACGCGTTCCCTTCGTAAGAAATGTGTAACAAGTTAGCATCGGTCGAGTACGGTTGCTCTTGCCTCTTCGACGCGGCGACCGGAATCCCGTTTTTGTCCGCGTACGCCAACAACTTCGTTCTGGAATCTAAATCCCACTCTCTCCAAGGCGCGATCACTTTCACGTCTGGTTTTAACGCGTAATAGCCGATTTCAAACCTGACTTGATCGTTCCCTTTCCCCGTGGCTCCATGGCACACGGCGTCCGCGCCGACTTGATTCGCAATCTCGATTTGTTTCTTCGAAATCAACGGTCTCGCGATGGACGTGCCCAATAAGTACGTCCCTTCGTAAATCGCATTCGCTCGAAACATCGGAAAGACGTACTCTTTCACGAACTCCTCGCGAACGTCAACGATGAAGATATTTTCTTCCTTGACGCCCATTTTCAACGCCTTCACTTTCGCCGGACCGAGTTCTTCGCCTTGGCCTAAATCCGCGGTGAACGTCACGACTTCGCACCCGTACGTGTCTTGCAACCACTTGAGAATGATGGAGGTGTCTAACCCACCAGAGTACGCGAGGACGACTTTTTTCACCTCACCAGACGGACCAACTTTTCCAGCCATTGGAACGAACTTTTTATTTAAGCGATTATTGTTACTACTTCTTCTGTTGTTCGCGTTGATGTTCTTGTTGATGTTGTTGATGTTAAAAGACGACGAAGAAGGTGATGATGATGATGATGATGATGCGGTTGCGTTGGGGATGCTTTTCTTCTTCTTCGCGACGAGAAGTCGTTTGTTGTTCGTATTCTTGGTGTTGTTGAAGGAAGAGACGAGTAACGCAGACTTTAAGGAATGCGTGGAGAAAGACATCTATCTGTGATGCGTGTGTGACGAGCTCGTTCGTTGTGTGTGCGATGGACGAGGCGATAGATAGTGTGTGGGTCTGTCCGCCGTCTTTTTTTATCCACTTTTTATTGAAGAAGAAGAGGAAGGTTTTTTTTTTCTCTCTTTTCTTTTTCGTCTCTTGTTTTTCAAAAGTCTCTTGTTTGTTCGTTTGTGTATCGTTGTTCGGGGTGGTGTTATTTGCGTTGCATGTATTATTATACTATATTCGCGAACAGACGCTATTCATTTCAAGCGCTATTATTAAACGCGACGTTTTTACTACGATCTAATCGTCTAATAGACTACTTTTTCTCTCTTTGTTTTCGTTTTCCTCCTCTTCTTCGTTCCACTGTTGCTCTTGTGGTGAGCGTTCCCGTCCATCTCAGCTTTCTCGAACGCGGCGACCAAGGCGACGAGTTCTCGCTCTTCTTTTTCCTTCTCCTCCAACGCTTGGATTTCGAGTAAAGTAAGTTTCTTTCCATGTTCGTCATCGTTTGAAGGGAACCAGCTTCCAGGGGAAGTCGAAGAAAACGCATTCGGTGAGAATCCGTAAATAGGACGCGTAGACGAAGCGTTGCGCTCTTGCTGCTTCTCCTCCTCCTGACGCATCAAATCCCGAAGAGGACTTTGTTGAGAAGACGCAGAACCTCCGATGAACCCTTTATTCTTATCGAACGAGGCGCTAGAGCCAAGCCATGGCGCCGGAGAGGAATCTACGACATGCTTTTTCGATTTCGTTCGTCTCGCCAGAGCGGAAAGCGACACCGTTACGCTCGTAGCAGATGAACCCGTCGCATCCTCTCTGTGAACACCTCGCGTCTCGAACATTTCCATAGAAAATTCTTTCTTCGCTTGGGAACCTACCATGGATCTAAACGATGGTAAAGGATTTCTACTTTGCGACTCTTGAATCTCCTTCAAACTCGTAGCGGTGAAACCACGCGATATCGAAGACCTTTCTTGCTCCTCCCCATCCGCTTTCCATTTCAACTTCTCCTTCAATCGTGCTTCCGTTTCGAGGTCCTCGTCGTATGCATCGTTCCCATCTTCGTCGCTTTCTTCGTACTGCCTGAATATGATCGGCTTAAATTGTTTCAATATGCCTCCCGATTTTCGTCTTTCACTCAAGCGTGTATAATCAACGCTTTTTGGCGGCGTCGTCCGCATCGAATTGCGTTGGATTTGCTTTTGAGTGCATTTCGTTGTGGAAGTGAGAGATATTTTAATCGGTTTTGACTTCGATGGTAGTGATTCTGTTTCTGGCGAGGCATTTCTTTTCATTTGCGGTGCTCGCGCCGGAACTTCATTCGTTTTCCCACTCATCACTTCCACTCTCTCCTTTTTCTTCTCCTTTTTCTTCTTCTCTCCTTCTTCGTCGGCGACGACGGGCGCGTACGTCTTCTCTATATCCCAATCGAGTTCTAAAGTTAATTCTACACCGCCGATGCTTCGTTCTCGAATCCCACTTAAAACAGCATCGTCGACGTGCTCGTCATCGTATTTCGTACCCAGCACATCGTAAACCTCAATAAGTGCGTCTAAATTCAAAGCTGCGAGCTCGTACGCGTACTCTCGCAATAGTTCTCCACTTTCAATGTCTAAATTTGGAAGATTTTGAAGACACTCCATGCAATTACTTAAATCCAACACTTCTTCACAAAGAACTCTACACGCGATGTGTTGTAAACTCTCTTCTTCTTCTTCTTCTTCTTCTTCTTTTCGGGCTTTTTCTCGGATGATTTTAGATTCCGGCCAATTCGAATTAGGCTCCGTCCAATTCGATATGCTCAACGCGTGCTTATCGCTGATCGAAATCGAAGTTGCTCGTTTTACACCCACGACGCGACTGAAGACTGAGCACTCTCCAGATCGCTCGTTTACTTCAAACTCGTAACAATCACCGTTCCTAGCTAGAACACAGCCTCTCGAATTCGTCATCGTGCACGATACAAATGGCACAGAATTAAACTCGTCGACCCTTTGCGCTTCGCAATCATCGAGCTTTTTGGAGTGAAAACGATACAGATCACCGTTCTCGCAAACAAACGCCGAAATTGTATTGCCGCACGACATGCTCACAATCGCACTGCGAGAAGAACATCTTATTTGTTTCGGTTTACAATCTCCAGAACCGAACCGAACGATGGCTTTCGTGTTGTTGTTTTTTCGCACGAGCACGAGCGTCGTCTCATCAGAACATGAAGCGCTCAGACAGTAACCTTCAATGCCGACTACAACCCTTGGAAATTTGACGCGCGAAATAGCATCGATCTGAAACCCGAGTTGACCAGTCCCATTCAGTCCAAAACTCCAGCATCGACCTTTGGAGTCGATAACGACAGCGTGCGCGTTTCCACAACTCGCATCTACAATGCGTTGCTCTTTAAATGTCTCACGAGAGATTGGATCTCGCTTATCGTCTCCGAAAATGCGTCTAGGAAACATTTGCATGCTGCTGCTATCGTCTTCCTTGTTGTTGTTGTTGTTGTTATTATTATTGTCGTTAGTGAGACCAGCATCTGACGATGAGGAAAAGAGTCCGAGCGTTTTTCCCATGATAAATAAACTTCCAGAGTCATCCACGAGCAGCGCGAAATTTTCCGAGCACGTGATTTTAACAATCTTTGGTTTCGAGGAAGCTCCACCGATAAACGTCTCGATGCGCGTCGGAAACATATCCGCTTCGCGCTTCAGTGATGCGTTGTTTTCTTGTACTTCACCGTTTCTTTTGCTATAACTATTCCAATCGGTCAGACCCCAGGAATAAACCTCCCCATCATTTGTCGTCGCGAACGAACGAAATCGAGAACAACTCAACGAAGTCACGTTTAAGTGGTGCTTCGCAAAATACTCTATCCGTTTGCATCTATCGCCGTTCGTGTTCGTGTTCCCGGTGCCTAGCGTATAATTCACGCCTGAGCCCCAAGAAAAGACATCCGATCTTCTCAGGCGCATGTGTCTCTTTCTTCCTTCTTCTTTTTTTCCTCCTCCTTCTTCTTCTTCTTTCGACGCTACGGTTGCTATCGTTATCGATAAACTTTCGATCGGAGTGTGCCCTCGAAAACACCTCGGTTGATGAAGCAGATTCACGCTACTCTTCTTCGAGCAGTGTTCCGTAGCGAATTTCAACAACGTTCGAGCGCACGTCAAGTTGGGACCGTGAAGTAAACATCGATGCATCGCCGAGTGGCCCGACTCAAAGTCTCTTTGCACTAAATACTCTTCCAAGTTCATCGTTTTCTTACTATTCGTTGTGTTCTTCTTCTTGTTTTTCTGTTGTGTTATTGAGAAATATTTCTTTGCCTCCTCTAGTATAAACTGCACAACGCGCGCATCTCCTCGAGAACAAGCGGCGTGTAACAGAGATGGGGAACGAGAAGAATCAAACCACGCCTCGCGAGGTGCGCGTGATTGCATCATGCGCGCTTTCACCGTCTCCAAGCTCGTTCCAAATCGAAGAACTGTATTGAGCAGGAACTGAAACTCGTCGTCATTGGTAATGATGATGTTGCTCTCACCCATAGCGACAACGACGACGACGACAACAACAACAACAACAACGACGACGACGACGACGACGACGACAACAGCGACGCTCTGCACTCGTCAAGCAAAAGTGCGTTCAAATCATCATCATCATCATCGCGAAGAATAAATACAAGTTATGAAGAATGCTTTATTATTTTTCTTATTATAAATCGAAAAAAGAGCACATGCAGTGATATTATGATTATTATTATTCTTTTGAGCTTTTGCCGGCTTTTCTCGGCGAACGCGAGAGACGCGATTTTTAGACGAGGCAATAGCTCGGGCTTGATTTTGATGAGGAGAAGGAGCGTTTTCATCGAGAAACAACCTTACGGCGCCAGCCCGTTGAAGTCTTGGTTGTTCGCGGTGATCGTATCCGAGGTGACCTCGCGACTGCCGTGCGCGTACAGGTCATCCGACATATCGTCGCGTTGCGACTTCATGTCGGCGCACATCTTATCAAACGTCGAGGCGGAGATGAGATGGCACGTTCTGTCTACTTGCCACGTGATTGGGGACCACGCAGAGCACACGGAGTTGTCTCTGGACGTACCGGTGGTGGAACCGGTGTAGTAGGTGATCTCGCTCCCCTTGTCGCCGTCGACGATCATGCCTCTCATGAGGTCAGGGTAGTAGTAGTTCTCGTCGTTGACGATGGTGAAAATTTGCGCCTGCACACCAACGTTGAGGTGGAGCGTTCCACCGCTGATAACAGTTGCAAGCGTCGGACCATCGATATCGCAGAGAACCCCGTCGTAGAACGGAGTTTGGTATTGGTTAGGCGTACCACACGCGCCGACGGAAGAGTGCGGCCAGTGGACTTCGTAAGTTTCGCCGACTTTCATGCCAACGCAGTGTTGCCAGTCGTATTCCTTGGTGTACATTTCGACCGAGGAATCATATTTGTGGCATCTACCCCCCAATCGAGCACCTTCGGCGAGGAGCTTACGGTGCGACGCAGAGCCTGGTCCACTTCCGGTCTCGTCGTACTGGCCGACGGAGAGATGTTCCGCACCCAAGTGCCAGTGAACGTTGACCGGGCACAGTTTCTGCTTGTAGTACGGCTCCTTGATTGGCTCGTCCGTCCCCACATCCAAGCCTCCTTCGTAACCCACGGTAACGTTCCCTCCGGCTTGCTCAACACCGGCGACAAGTTTGTCGGCGCAGGACCCGTTATCGAGAGCACCATTAAAATACGTCTCAATCGTCTTTTTTTGGCCTTCGCACGTATTTGCACCGCTCATAGGCGACTTGGTAGACATTGGTGCGTGTTCCGGTTCCATACCTGAAACGATATGATCGACGTCTTTCTGCATTTGGTGGACCAAACCGACGTTGGCGAAAACGCCGCAGAAGGTCACCACGCCGAGAGCCACGAGAACCTTGGACATCATCCCCGAAGAGGAGGACTTCTCCACGTTACTGTATTGCACTCCACTCATTTTCTGTTGTTAAAAATCGTTCATCGCGAGGAAAGTGTTGATTGAGAGAAGAAGAAGAAAACGTTAATATTATTGTTGTTGTTGTTGTTGTCAGTTAATAAAAAGAGTGCGTTGTGCTCCTTTTTCTTTAATTTTTCTTGAAAAAAATGCAAAATACGCGGTGGCTGACACGTAACACGCTTGGGTGTTGATGATGATGATGATGATGATGTCGGAAGCAAAAGAAGAAGAAGAACGACAAAAACCATCTCTTCTTTAAGAAGAAGAGAGGAAAAAGACGAGGCGTGAAGAAGAAGGGTTGAGCATCATTCTGCGGTTGTTTTGCGGTCAGTTGCGACGCGCGCGGCGACTGTCTCGCGCGATGATGATGATGATGATGCTCCATATCTATGATGACGCATGCGCGATGAGAGATTTTGAAAGATAAAATCAATTTCTCATAAACTCATCTTCTTCTTCTTCCTCTGACGACGAAAAAGAAAAACAAAAACAAAACGATGAAACGAAGACGTACCTTTATTAGGCTCGCGTATCACTCAAAACACAACACTACTACCTCGTGTGTGTATGTATTAATTATAGTATTATGAAATGGATATAATTTAATGAGGGCTACTCTTTTGACATGTCTAAAAGTTTTCTTGGTTTCCTTTTTTTTTTCTTGGTTTTCAAGTTT